>RRZT011601270.1_pt1 | contig 21202 bp, 19 predicted proteins | sample 2165551 | NCBI WGS metagenome assembly RRZT01 (sample SAMN10456910, study PRJNA506462) | wastewater metagenome | biome: wastewater; feature: sludge; material: wastewater sludge; isolation source: wastewater sludge with Escherichia coli K12::gfp cells carrying plasmid... | place: USA: Moscow, Idaho... | reverse complement strand
GCGCGGTGAGGGCCTCGACCTCGCCGCTCGCCACCTCGAACACGAGCTCGTCGTGCACCTGGAGCAGCATCCGTGAGGCCAGCCCGTCGCGGCGCAGCGCCGCCTCGACGTCGAGCATGGCGACCTTGATGATGTCGGCCGCGGAGCCCTGGATGGGCGCGTTGAGCGCCATCCGCTCAGCCATCTCACGGCGCTGCCGGTTCGACGAGGTGAGGTCGGGCAGGTAGCGGCGGCGTCCCAGAAGGGTTTCGGTGTAGCCGGTGCGCCGGGCCTGGGCGACGATCTCGCCGAGGTAGTCGCGCACGTGGCCGAACCGTTCGAAGTACTCCTCCATCAGGCCGCGCGCCTCGCTGACGGCGATGCCGAGCTGGCCGCTGAGGCCGAACGCGCTGAGTCCGTAGGCCAGGCCGTAGTTCATGGCCTTGATGCGGGCGCGCTGGGCGCCCGACACGGCGTCCGGGTCGACGCCGAACACCCGCGACGCCATGGCGGTGTGGAAGTCCTCGCCGGAGGTGAACGCCTCGATCAGGCCGGCGTCCTGCGACACGTGCGCCATGATGCGCATCTCGATCTGGCTGTAGTCGGCCGTCAGCAGCGTCTCGTAGCCGGCGCCGACGACGAATGCCTCGCGGATGCGGCGGCCGTCCTCGGTGCGGATGGGGATGTTCTGCAGGTTCGGGTCGGTCGAGGAGAGGCGTCCGGTGGCGGCGATGGTCTGGAGGTAGGTGGTGTGGATGCGGCCGTCGTCGGCGATCGAGCGCTGCAGGCCTTCGACGGTCTGCCGCAGCCTGATCTGGTCGCGGTGCCGCAGCAGGTGCGCCAGGAACGGGTGCTCGGTGGTGGCGAACAGGCTCTCGAGCGCGTCGGCGTCTGTGGTGTAGCCCGACTTGGTGCGGCGGGTTTTCGGCATGTCGAGCTCGTCGAACAGCACGGTCTGGAGCTGTTTGGGCGAGCCGAGGTTGATCTGCTTGCCGATCACGCCCCACGCGTCCGACTGGGCCTGCTGCACCTGGACGTCGAAGTCGGTGTGCAGCCGGTCGAGCCACTCGGCGTCGACGGCGATGCCGTCGCGTTCCATGGACGCCAGCGTGCGGACCAGCGGCAGTTCGACCTCGTCGAGCAGGGACGCCCCGCCCCGCTCCTCCAGTTCGGCGAGCAGCGCGCCGGCCAGCTCGCTGATCGAGCGGGCCCGGATCATCGCGTCGGCGCCCTCGTCGGGGTCGTCGAAGTCGAAGGAGAGCTGGTCGTCGGACGCCGTGGGCGCCCCTGCGGACACCGATAGCTCCCGCTTCAGGTGCCGGACGGTGAGGTCGGCGAGGTCGAACACGCGCTGGTCAGGACGGAGCAGGTACGCGGCCAGTTGGGTGTCGCAGGCGAGGCCTGCGACGTCCCAGCCCCGCGCCCACAGCGCCAACAGGGGGCCCTTGGCGTCGTGGAGTGCCTTGGGGGCGTCCGGGTTGGCCAGCCAGGACGCCAGGGCCGCGTCGTCCTCGGGGGTCAGCTCGGTGGCCCGCACCCAGCAGGCCTCACCCTCGGGATTCGCGATCGCGATGCCGCTGACGTCGCCGGTCCCGGCACGCCACCGGCCCTCCACGTGGACGCCGACCAGACCGGTCGCGTGGGCGTCCAACCAGGCGCGGAGCTGGCCGGGCTCAAGGACCGTGCCGGTCATGTCGAACCCGCCCTCGGGCTCGGCGTCGTGTGCCGGCAGGGTCTCCATGAGGCGGTCGCGCAGCACCCGGAACTCGAGTGCGTCGAAGATCGTGTGGACGGCCTCGCGGTCCCAGTCGCGCCGTTCCAGGTCGGACAGGCCGACCGGCAGCTCCAGGTCGGTGACCAGCGCGTTCAGTTCGCGATTGCGGCGGACGTCGTCAAGGTGCGCCCGGAACGAGTCGCCGACCTTGCCCTTGATCTCGTCGGCGTGGCGCAGCAGATTCTCCAGCCCCTCGTACTGGTCGAGCCACTTGGCCGCCGTCTTCGGACCCACCCCGGGGACGCCGGGCAGGTTGTCGGAGGTCTCCCCCACCAGGGCGGCGAGTTCGGGGTAGCGGCCGGGTTCGACGAGGTACCTGGCCTGCACGGCGTCCGGGGTCATGCGGGACAGCTCGCTCACGCCCTTCACCGGGTACAGCACCGTGGTGTTCGGGGTGACGAGCTGCATGGCGTCGCGGTCGCCGGTGCAGATCAGCGTCTGCCACTGCGCGGCCTGCGCGGCGCGCGCGAGGGTGCCGATGATGTCGTCGGCCTCGAACCCGTCGAGCTGCACGTGGACGATGTTGAGGGCGTCGAGCACGTCCTTCACCAGTTCGACCTGCCCGCGGAACTCCTCCGGCGACGTCGACCGGTTCGCCTTGTACTCGGGGTACGTGGTGGTGCGGAACGTCTGCCTCGACACGTCGAAGGCCACGGCGAGGTGGGTCGGCTGTTCATCGCGCAGCACGTTGATGAGCATCGAGGTGAACCCGTACACGGCGTTGGTGTGCTGGCCCGTCGTGGTCGAGAAGTTGTCGACGGGAAGCGCAAAGAACGCGCGGTAGGCGATCGAATGCCCGTCGATGAGCAACAGGCGGGGTGCGTCGGTGGTCACCCCCAGACTCTAAGCCACCCGGACCGAGCGGGCCTCCGCGAACAGTCCTGCGCGGATACGATCCCCGCATGACTGAACTTCCCGACTGGGCGCGACACAGCATGTCGGCACTCGACTCGAAGATGGGTCTGGAACTGCTGGAGGTCACCGGGCAGCGCACCCGAGGCCGGATGCCTGTGGAGGGCAACACCCAGCCGTTCGGAATCTGGCACGGTGGGGCGTCCTGTGTTCTCGCCGAAACGCTCGCCTCGCTGGCCGGTCACGCCGAGGTGCAGCCCGACGGCGTCGCGATGGGGCTCGAGCTCAACGCGACCCATCACGCGCCCGCGCGCGACGGCTGGGTCGACGGCGTCGCCACCGCTGTGCACATCGGAGGCCGCACCGCCACCTACGAGGTGGTGCTCACCAACGGTGAGCAGCGCATCTGCACGGCGCGCGTCACCATTTTTCTCAAGCGTGGACGCCGCTGAGGCTCACTCGTCGTCGTCGGACGCCGGCGCAGGATCGGCTTTCTTGGCCTTCTTGGCGCCCTTGCCCTTGCCGCCCTTGGGCTGAAGCTGGTTCGACTTGTCGATGACGCTCTCGGCCACCTCGCGCATCGACTTGCGCAGGTCCATGGCGGTCTTCTGAATCCAGCGGAACGCGTCGGGCTCGCTGAGGCCGAAGCCTTCCTGCAGCAGCCCCTTGGCGACGTCGACGGCCTTGCGGGTCTCGAGGCGCTCGGTCAGATCTTCCACCTCGTTGTCGAGGGCACGAATCTCGGCGAACCGGGCCATCGCCAGCTCGATGGCGGGCACGACGTCGGACACCGCGAACGGCTTCACAACGTAGGCCATCGCGCCGGCCTGACGGGCCCGGTCGATCAGGTCTCGCTGGCTGAAGGCGGTGAGGATCACGACGGGGGCGATGCGCTCCTCGGCGATGACGGACGCCGCCGAGATGCCGTCCCTCTTCGGCATCTTCACGTCCATGACGACCAGATCGGGCTCCAGCTCGCGCGCGAGGCGCAGCGCCTCCTCACCGTCGCCGGCTTCGCCGACCACCTCGTACCCCTCGGCGGTGAGGAGTTCGACGAGATCGAGGCGGATCAGCGCCTCATCCTCAGCCACCAGGACGCGGCGAGGTTGGGCGGACTGCTCCGGTGCAGACATGTTCACGAGGGGAACCTTTCCAAGAATTCGGGCATCTGAGCCCTGAGCCGTCCGTTGGGGGCGAACTCGACGTCCCCCAGATTACGCGTTGCATCGGGTCATGGGGAACTGTGGCAGAATCTTCCTGCCCGGCCGGGGTGGCGGAATGGCATACGCGGACGGCTCAAACCCGTCTGACCGCAAGGTCATAGGGGTTCGACTCCCCTTCCCGGCACCAGATGGCGAGGCCGCCACGACCCTGTCGGTCGTGGCGGCCCTGTCACATCGGTCGGCCGCGCGGCGTCACTCAATATGGACGACCCGGAGCATGTTGGTGCGACCGGCGGAGTGCTTCGGGTTGCCCGACGCGATCACCACCTTGTCTCCCGACTCGACCATCCCGTCCTCGATGAGTGCGGCCTGGACCGCCGCCACCATCGCGTCGACCGACTGGTAGTCGGCAGTCGTGAACGACTTGATGCCCCAGGCGAGGGTCAGGTTCTGCGCGGTGCTCTCGTTCGGGCTGAACGAGCAGACCTGGATCTCGGACCGCATGCGGGCCAGGCGGCGGGCTGTGTCGCCGGTCTTGGTGAACGCAACCAAGTACTTGGCGCCCACCCGCTCGGCGACCTCGACGCACGCCTTCGCGATGATGCCGCTGGTCGTGTGCGGGTTCCATTCCAGGTGGGTGATGTGGTCGACGCCCGACTGCTCGGTCTTCTTGACGATCTTCGCCATCGTCTCGACCGCCTCGATGGGGAAGGCGCCCATCGCGGTCTCGCCCGACAGCATGACCGCATCAGCGCCGTCGAGGATGGCGTTGGCCACGTCGGACGCCTCTGCCCGCGTCGGGCGGGGAGCCGTGATCATCGACTCCAGCATCTGGGTGGCCACGATGACGGGCTTTGCCCAGTGACGGGCCTTGCTGATGATCATCTTCTGGACGTTGGGCACGTCTTCCAGCGGCAGCTCGACGCCCAGGTCACCGCGGGCGACCATCACGGCGTCGAACGCCTCGATGATCTCGTCGATGTGCTCGACGGCCTGCGGCTTCTCGATCTTGGCGATCACCGGGACGCGGCGTCCGGCATCATCCATGATCTCGTGGACGCGGCGGATGTCCTTCGGTGAGCGCACGAAGGACAGCGCGACCATGTCGACGCCGTTCTCCAGCGCCCAGCGCAGGTCGTCCTCATCCTTCTCGCTCAGCGCGGGCACCGAGACGGCCACGCCGGGCAGGTTGATGCCCTTGTTGTTGCTGACCGCACCGCCCACGACGACCTCGGTCACCACGTCGGTGTCGGTCACGTCGACCGCCCGCAGCGCCACGGCGCCGTCGTTGATGAGGATGTAGTCACCCGGATTGACGTCGTGGGGCAACGTCTTCAGGGTGGTGGAACAGATGTCCTTCGTGCCGGGAACGTCGTTCACGGTGATGGTGAAGCGGTCACCCACTCCCAGCACGTGGGGGCCGTTCTCGAACCGCCCGAGGCGGATCTTGGGGCCCTGCAGGTCGGCGAAGATGCCGATGGGGCGTCCGGCCGTCTTGGTCGCTTCACGCACCAGGCCGAGTCGCCGCAGATGGTCGGAATGATCGCCGTGGCTCATGTTGAGGCGGGCGACATTCATGCCGGCGGCACACAGTGCCTGCACGGCCTCGAGGGTGTCGGTCGATGGTCCGAGGGTGCACACAATCTTTGCTCTACGCACGGCTCGACCCTACCGGTCGTGCGCTGCCCATGCACTCAAACGGCAACCTCGCTTGGTTCAGCGCAACGACTCTGCTACAACCAGCGCGTTCGCCAGATCGGCCGGATACGGAGAAGTGAACTCGACCCATTCGCCTGACCCGGGGTGCACGAAACCCAACTGGACGGCGTGCAGCCACTGCCTGTCGAGCCCCAGCTGCGCCGCCAGCGGCGGGTTCGGCCCGTAGGTCGGGTCGCCGACGCACGGGTGGTGGATGGCCTGCATGTGGACGCGGATCTGGTGGGTCCGCCCCGTCTCGAGGTGCACCTCGAGCAGGGTCATCGACCGGAATGCCTCCAGCGTCTCGTAATGGGTCACCGAGTGTCGGCCGCCGTCGATGACGGCCATGCGGTAATCGGCTGACGGGTGGCGGCCGATGGGCGCGTCGATCGTGCCTGCGAACGGGTCGGGATGGCCTTGCACGAGGGTGTGATACACCTTGTCGACCGTCCGGGTCCGGAACGCCTGCTTCAGCACGGTGTAGGCACGCTCGCTCTTCGCGACCACCATCAGCCCGGAGGTGCCGACGTCGAGCCGCTGCACGATGCCCTGCCGCTCGTGGACGCCCGAGGTCGAGATGCGGAAACCCGCCCCGGCCAGGTGGCCGACGACGGTCGGGCCGTCCCACCCCAGCGACGGATGCGCCGCCACACCGGCCGGCTTGTCGACCACGACGATGTCGGCGTCGTCGTGCACGATGCGCATGCCCTCGACCACCTCGGGAACGACGACCGCCACCTTCGGGGCGCCGATCTCGATCTCCAGTACGTCACCGGACGCCACGGCGTCCGACTTGGTGACCGCACGCCCGTTCAGGTGGACGCCGCCCGCCTCGATCAGCTCGACCACCCGGGAACGACTCAGGCCCGTGACGCGCGCGGCCGCGGCGTCCACCCTGTCGCCGTGCAGGCCGTCGGGAACGAGGAAGATGCTCACGAAGCGTGGGGCTCGGGCGATCCGGCGTCGCCGGACGCCGCGTCCGGTTCGTCGGACGCCTCCGTTGCGGGTGCCGTGCCGGACGTCACCCTGGAGCCGTCAGGGTTGACCTGCCTGATCACCATGAGCCAGATCAGGACGATGGCCGCGAACGTGATGCAGATGTCGGCCACGTTGAAGATCGCGAACCACGGCACCTGGATGAAGTCGATGACGTGACCGTGGCCGAAGCCCGGTTCGCGGAACAGGCGATCGGTGAGGTTGCCCGCGATGCCGGCCAGCAACAGACCGGCGCCGACCGCCCAGCCGCGGTGCCGGATGCGGGGCACCAGCCAGAAAAGGACGCCGACGAGGGCTGCTGCGGCCACGACCGTGAGCAGAACCGTGAGGCTCTCGCCCATCGAGAAGGCCGCCCCGGGGTTGCGGATCAGCCGAAGAATCACCTGCCCACCCAGAAGGACGGGCGGATTCGCTGGGTCGAGCTGGGTCAGTGCCCACGTCTTCGTGCCGAGATCGAGGCCGTAGCCAATCAGGGCGACGGTCGCCACGATCGCCCAGACGGCCCCGGACCGAGTGGATGGGGAGCCCTTCCGGGCAGCTATCGGCGTTCCTCGCGCTGCTTGCATGTCACGCACATGGTAGCCCGCGGGAACACCTGCAGCCGGTCCTTGCCGATGGGGCGTCCGCACACCTCACACCAGCCGTAGCGGCCGTTGTCGAAGGCCTTCAGCGCTGAAACGGCCTGCTCGAGCATGTCCTTGCTGTTCTGGACGAGGCTCAGCTCCTGGTCACGCTCGAAGTTGCTGGACCCCACATCGGCGGCGTCACGACCGGCACCGTCGCTCTCTTTGAACAAGTCGGCCAGCCCCGCCTCAGCCGTGCGGATGGCTCGTTCGAGGCGCGCCACTTCCGACTCAAGTTCCTCGCGAACCTCGGCGGTCTCTTCGTCGGTCCAGGGATCTTCACCCTCGGCCACCGGAAGGGCTTCCGACCGTTCGACGGCGACACCTTCACCCATGCCCACATCCTCCTCAGCAGCGCGTGGAGGCTGAAATGTACCACTCCTCACCACCGGCGCAAGGTCCGCGCTGAAAAAGCATCGGTGGCGGTGCACGAGTGCACCGCCACCGACCGTCCGATTGTGTCAGCCGTCCTTGTTCAACAGCTTGTCGAGACGCGGCGTCGACGACGCGCCGCGCACCTCGTCGTGCAACAGCTCGGGGTAGTCCTCCGGGTGCGCATGCGCGTTACGGATCACCTCGATCTGCTCGTTGAGCTTGCCGATCAGGCGGTCGCGGAAGCGACTCTCGAAGTCACGCAGGTGGTCGACGCGGCCGCGCAGGGTGGCCGCCTCCTCCTCGAGCGTGCCGAGCATCTCGCCACGGCGCGCCTCGACGGAACCGTGGAGGTCGTCGGCAACAGACTGTGCCTCCCGGCGGACGCGTTCAGCCTCCGCCTGTGCTTCACCCCGCAGCCGATCCGCCTCCGCCCGGGCCTCGGACTCGAGCTGCTCCTTGCGAGCGTGGGCCTCGGCGACGAGCCCTTCGGCCCGCTGGGTGGCTTCTGCGATCTGCGTGTTGGAACGGGTCTCTGCCTCGGCGAGCTGGCTGCCCGAACGCTGTTCGGCGTCGGCCAACTGCGCGTTGGCCCGCTCGGACGCCTCCGCGGTGACCCTGTCGGCCTCGGCACGGGCGTCGGCGGTCAGTCGATCGGCCTCCGACTGGGCCTCACCGGTGACCCGCTCGGCATGCTCGGTGGCGTACTGCAGCATGCGGGCCAGGTGCGGCGAGGCGTCTGCTGTCGCCGACACGATGATGCGCTCGACGGGCGCGCCTGTCTCGGCGGCCACCCGTGCGTCCTCCTCGAGCTGCCCGACGCGCTCACGCAGGCCGCTGAGCTGCGAGTCACGCTCGGCGATGCCGGCCTTGAGCCCCTCGACGTCGGCGGACTCCAGACGGCCGCGCGCCTCCTCCAGCTCGGCGCGTGCCTGTTCCAGCTCGGTGCGCAGGTTGCCCAGTTCGGCGTCCTTGCCACCGAGCTGCTCGCGCAGCTCGTTCACCTCGGACGCCCGCGCGTCGAGTTCGCCGCGCAGATGGGCCACCTCGTCGCCACCGCCCGACAGGGCGGACAGCTCACCGCGGAGGCGTTCGTTCTCGTCGGCGCCACGCTGCTGCTCGGCGCGCAGCGCTTCGAGCTCGGACGTCAGGCGAGCAACCTCTTCGGAGTTCGCCGCGCCCTCCTGGCCGCCGGAGCTGTCGCCACCCTCGAAACCGCCGGCCTTGAGCGCCTCGATCTGCTTCTGCAGCGTGGCCACCTCATCGGCATGCTCCGCCATCGTCAGCTCGACGGCGTCGACGAATGTGTCGACCTCGTTGGGGTGGTAGCCGCCGCGGCGCACGAGGTGGAACTGCGTGCCGCGCACCTGCTCGATGCTCAGGGTCATGTGGAATACCTCACAAGAGTCTGGTCCGGATCCGACGCGCCGGAGGCCTGAGGGGCGGGCTCAATCGGGAGGACGATGAACCCTCAATCTATTACCAGACGCGACAGGCGCACCACCCCGACCGGGCGGATGTCAGAGGAAGACGAGAGCGACGAAGCGCATCAGCAGCGTCAGACCCATGTAGAGAATGATGAAGCCCAGATCGAACGACAGGTTGCCCACCTGGATCGGCTTCACGAACTGGCTGATCCAGCGCAACGGCGGATCTGTCAGCGTGTAGACCGTCTCGGCGACGACCAGCATGATGCCGCGCGGCGTCCAGTCTTTGATGAACAACGGGAAGAACGACAGCACGGCCCGGGCCAGAAGAACGAACAGGTACGCCGAGATGGCATACGTGAGAATCAGGCCGATCCAGGCCACAGCCCCTCCCCCGGGTCAGCTCTGGTTGAAGAACCCACCTGCGATGCGTTCCTTGTCCTCCGCCGCGACGCTCACGTTGTGGGGCGACAGCAGGAACACTTTGCTGGTGATGCGCTCGATCGTGCCGCGCAGACCGAAGATCAGGCCGGCGGCGAAGTCGACGAGGCGCTTGGCGTCGGCGTCCTCCATCTCGGACAGGTTCATGATGACCGGGACTCCGTCGCGGAAGCTCTCACCGATGGTGCGGGCCTCGTTGTAGGTGCGGGGATGCACGGTGACGATGCGGCTGGTGTCGGCGGTGCGCATCGCCGGCTCGGCCGGGCGACGCGTCTCGAGCGAGGTGACGTTCGGCTGCTCGGCCGGCACCGGACGCGGGCGCTCGGGCTCCGGGTGGCGCGACACCTCCTGGGTCACGTCCTGGGCGCGGTCGTCTTCGTCGGCGTACGGGGTGTCGGACATGAGTCCGAGCCACACTGCAGCCTTCTTCAAACCATCGGCCATTTGGGAGCTCCTCCAAGATCAGGGTCGCTGCAAACCCTACCGTGCGCTGCAGAAGGGCCCGCGACGGCGCGCCCGGCGCGTTCAGTCCCCGGCGGTCAGCCAGGCGACGCCCAGCTGCCTCCCGGCGCTACCGCGCCGGTGGGAGTGCAGGGACTCGTCGGTCAGCGTGCAGTCCTCCCACGACTCCCAGGACGCTCCCGCCACCTCGAGCTGGTGGCGCGCGGCGGCCCCCAGGTCGATGCCCGACGTCCCCCATCGGGTGCGGGCCACGCCGACGCCGAGCCGCTCGGCGGCGTCCTGCGCCATGGCGTCGGGCACCTCGTAACAGGTGCCGCAGATGTGCGGCCCGATCCAGGCCCGGACGCCGCCCGTGCCGAGTTCAGCGACCCGCTCGACGGCGCGTCCGATCACGCCCTTGAGCAGGCCGTCGCGGCCCGCGTGCACCGCACCGACGACCGTGCCGGCGGCGTCCGCCAGCAGCACCGGGACGCAGTCGGCGACGCGCACCGCGACGCCGACCCCGCGACGCGTCGTGACGAGGGCGTCGGCCTCGCCGGGCTGCACCCAGGCGCCGACGTCCGGCCCGGGGCCGTCGACGTCGAGCACCACGTCGCCGTGCACCTGGCGCACGATCGCGACGGGCACGCCGAGGGCGTCGGACAGCCGGGCGAACGCGGCTGCCTGCGCCCGGGGCTCCGCGCCGTCGGCCAGGTCGAGGGCGGCGTTGGTGAACGCGACCCCGACGCCGGTGGCGTCGGGGTCTCGGTGATGAGCAAACATGCCGTGCGTCAGGACGCCGGCGTCACTTCAGGAAGTCGGGGACGTCGAGTTCGTCGTCGCCGAAGTCCTGACGAGGTGCCGGACGCTGCTGGACGGGCTGCTGGTGCACCGGCTGCTGGGGCTCGGGCTGACGCTGCTGCACGGGCTGCTGCGGCTCGGGCTGACGCTGCTGCACCGGCTGCTGACGCTGCTGCGGCGGGGCGGGCGGGGCCTGACGGGCCTTGCCGAGGTCGGGCTGGCGCTGCACGCCGGGCTGGCGACGCGGCGGCTGGCCACCGTCGAAACCGGCAGCGATGACCGTGACACGCACCTCGTCGCCCAGCGCGTCGTCGATGACCGTTCCGAAGATGATGTTGGCGTCCTCGTGGGCCGCCTCCTCGATCAGGTTGGCCGCGGCCGACACTTCGAACAGACCCAGATCAGAGCCGCCGGCGATCGACAGCAGGACGCCGTGGGCACCCTCGATGGACGCCTCCAGCAGCGGGCTGCTGACGGCCATCTCGGCGGCGGCGCGGGCGCGGTCCTCACCGCGGGCCGAACCGATGCCCATCAGCGCCGAGCCGGCGTTGCTCATCACGGCCTTGACGTCGGCGAAGTCCAGGTTGATCAGGCCGGGTGTGGTGATCAGGTCGGTGATGCCGGACACGCCCTGCATCAGCACCTGGTCGGCCTGCTTGAACGCGTCGAGGATCGCGACGTGGTGGTCGGTCATCTCGAGCAGCTTGTCGTTCGGGATGACAATGAGGGTGTCGACCTCTTCGCGCAGGTTGTTGATGCCGTTCTCGGCCTGCGTCGAACGCCGCTTGCCCTCGAAGCTGAAGGGGCGGGTCACGACGCCGATGGTCAGCGCGCCCAGCGAGCGGGCGATGCGGGCCACGACCGGGGCGCCACCGGTGCCGGTGCCGCCGCCCTCGCCAGCGGTGACGAAGACCATGTCGGCGCCCTTCAGCACCTCTTCGATCTCGTCGGCGTGGTCTTCGGCAGCCTGACGGCCCTTGTCGGGGTCGGCGCCGGCGCCCAGCCCGCGGGTGAGGTCACGACCGATGTCGAGCTTCACGTCGGCGTCGCTCATGAGCAGCGCCTGGGCATCGGTGTTCACCGCGATGAACTCGACGCCGCGCAGACCGGCCTCGATCATTCGGTTGACCGCGTTGACACCGCCCCCGCCGACGCCAACGACCTTGATGATGGCCAGATAGTTCTGGGATGCAGTGCCCACCGCGTGTACCTGTTCTTGAGACTTCGTTCTGGTCGGCCCGTCGGCTCGGTGGAGACCGGGGGAAGGGCTCACCGAAGGGCTGCGCCTAGGCTACTCACCCGTGTGCGCTGCACCCCAACCGGGAGCCCCCCGTCGGCGCGCCCCTCAACCTCAGGTTGAGAGTCCGTGGAGAGTTGGTTGAGGGAGTCAGCCGCTCGTGGTCGGTTGGGTGGGTGCCGAGACGTCGTACACCTTGGCCTTGACGCTCAACAGCGGCACGATGACCTGCGCCTTGAGGTCGGACTGTTCGGAGCTGCCCCACACGATGCGGGCACCGTCGGTCAGGGAGATACCGATCGAGTCGGCCGTCTGGGCGGTGATCACCTTGGTGCGGCTACGCACCTGGCCGGGCAGCGCTCTTGCAACAGTGCCGACGCCGGCCAACAGTCGCGGGTCATCGGTCCGCACGTCGGCGATCAGCACGTTCTTCGGCTGCTCCTTGGTGGTGTTGAAGACGTGACCGGTGGCGTCCACCCACAGGAAGCCGCCCTGACCCTTCACGACGTAGGTGAGGGAGCGTTCGGTCACCTTGACGGTGATCGTGCTGGGGAAGGTGCGTCCGACCTCGGCACGCTCCACCGCCGGAATCTGCTCGACCCGTGACCGAACGGCGTCGGTGTCGATGCCGACGAGCGGACGCCCGAGCGGCACGGCCGCCGCGCTCCGCACGGCGTCCGGCTTGAGAATGGACGTGCCGGTCACGGTCACCGCTTTCGCCGAGAACACCGGGGACGCCGTGACGAGCCAGACCGCACCGGCCACCAGGGCGACCACGAGCAACAGGACGCCGGCGAGTCGGAGGCGTCGCCGGCGGAGTTCACGGGCACGGTCGCGGATGCGGCCCGAGACGTCAACCGGCACTGCCGCCCCCCAGGGCGCCCACGAGCGCCGGCCCGACGGTGGTGACGTCGCCCGCGCCGATGGTCAGCACCAGGTCGCCGGGCCGCACCAGCGACGCGAGGGCGGCGGGGGCGTCCGTCACATCTTCGACGTAGGTCACGGCACGCCCGGACGCCGCTGCGGCGGCATCGGCGACGAGCCGGCCGGTGACGTCGGGATAGTCGACCTGCGCCTCGCGGGCCGGGTAGACGCCGAGCACGACGATCTCGTCGGCCAGCGCCAGCGAGTCGCCGAACTCTGCGGCGAAGTCGCGGGTGCGGCTGAACAGGTGCGGCTGGAAGCACGCCACCAGCCGGCCGTCGCCGGCGCGCCCTCGGGCGGCCGTCAGGATCGCCGCGACCTCGGTCGGGTGGTGGGCGTAGTCATCGAACACCCGGACGCCGTTGACCGCTCCCTTCGCCTCGAACCGCCGGTGGGTGCCGGCGAACGCGCGCAGGGCCGCCCGGGCCACGGCACCGTCAAGCCCGACCTCGCGACCCACCGCGTAGGCGGCCGCCGCGTTGTGCAGGTTGAACCGGCCGGGAACGATCAGCTCGAGCAGGCCCGCGTCGTCGGCGGCGGTGAGGGTGGCGGACGTGAGCTCCGGGGTGAATGCGAGGTCGGTGAGGCACACGTCGGCGTCCGGCGACTCCCCCACTGTGACGACACGGGTGCCGCGTCCCCGCAGCGCCTCGGCGATCTCGATCGACCCGGCGTCGTCGGCCGAGATGATGACCACCTCGACCCCGTCGCGGGTGCCCATGGTGACGAAACCCTCGTGGTAGGCCTCAGGCGTGCCCCAGTTGTCGAGATGGTCGGCCTCGACGTTGGTGATCACGACGATCGGGGCCGGGTACTGCAGGAAGGAGCCGTCGGACTCGTCGGCCTCGACCACGAACGCGTCCCCGCTGCCGAGGGCGGCGCTGCGTCCGGTCGCGGCCAGGGGTGAGCCGATCACGTAGCCGGGGTCGACACCGGCCTCGATGAGCATGGTGGCGACCATGCCGGTCGTGGTCGTCTTGCCGTGCGTTCCGGTGACGGCGACACCGGCCCGGCCGAGCATCAGCGCGCCCAGTGCGGCGCTGCGGTGCCAGACGCGGAGCCCGCGCCTGCGGGCCTCGGCCAGCTCGACGTTGCTCTCCTTGACAGCGCTCGACACGACCACGGTCTGCGCATCGCCGAGGTGGTCGGCGTCGTGGCCCACATGGACGCGGACGCCGGCGTCCGCGAGCTGACGCAAGGCTGCGGAGTGGGCCTGATCGCTGCCGGAGACGGCGACACCGGACTGGGCGAACGCCATCGCGATGCCGCTCATGCCAGCACCGCCGATGGCGATGAAGTGGACGCCGCCCAGCTGGTCGAGAGGCACGAGGTCGACGGGTCGGACAAGTCCCATGTCAGTGGCCCTTCGCGAGATCGAGCACCAGGCGCGCGAGGTCACCTGCGGCGTCGGCCGGGACCAGCCCGCGGCAGGCCTGCGACATGCGGGTCACTTCGCCTTCGGTCGTCAGGATGCCCAGCACGGCGTCAGCCAGCCGGTCGGCGGTGAGGTCGGCGTTGTCGATCAAAATTCCGGCACGTCCGCGGACGAGGAACTCGGCGTTACGCGCCTGTTCGCCGTTGCCGTGCGGCAGCGGCACAAAAACCACCGGCAACCCGACCAGGGCGGTCTCCATCACCGTGCCCGCGCCGGACCGGCCGACCATGAGGTCGGCGGCGGCGTACGCCTGCTCCATCGCGTCGACGTAGCCGACCGGAAGGTAGAGCGCACCCGTCGTCGGGTCGGTGCCGGCGACGAGGTCGTCGGTCATGTTCTTCGGGCCGACGACGTGCAGCACGTCGATGCCGGCGGCCAGCAGCCGGTCACGGGCGCCGTCGACAGCGGTGTTGATCGCCACGGCGCCCTGGGACCCGCCCGAGACCAGCAGCGTCGGCCCCTCGGCGCGCAGGCCCAGCGCCTCGCGGGCGGCGACGCGGGCGGCGTCCCGATCGAGGATCGCGATGCCCTTGCGGACCGGCAGCCCGATGTGGCGGGCCCCGCGCAGCTGCGTGTGGGGGAACGAGGTGGCCACGACCTTCGCGAACCGGGCGGCGACCTTGTTGGCCAGACCGGCCAGTGCGTTCTGCTCGTGGACGACGACGGGGACCTTCAGCCGGAGCGCAGCCAGGTAGGCCGGCAGCGACACGTAGCCGCCGAAGCCGACGACCACGTCGGCGTCCACGGCCTTGAGAATGCGCACCGCCTTCGACACCGCGGACGCCAGCCGCGTCGGCACGCTGAGCAGGTCGACGCTGGGCTTGCGCGGCAACGGCACCGGCGGGACCAGTTCGAGGGTGAGGCCGGCGGCGGGAATGACCCGCGACTCGAGTCCGCGCGGGGTGCCGATGCACGTGATGCGGACGTTCGGGTCGAGCTCGAGCAGCCGCTCGGCGGTGGCAACGAGCGGGGCGATGTGGCCGGTGGTCGCGCCACCGGCCATCACGACGGAAACCATGCGGAGAACCTTACTTGGAGGATGCGCGAGCGCCGGTCAGCACCGCACTCAACCGGGAGCGCGGCCGCTTCGACCGACGGTGGCGTTCGAGCCAGCGCTTCGCCTCGGGCTCGTCGCGAGCACACGCGACGAGGATGCCGACGCCCATCAGGTTGGACATCAGCGCCGAGCCTCCGTAGGAGACCAGCGGCAGGGGGATGCCGAGCACCGGCAGCATGCCGAGCACCACCATCACGTTGATGAGGGCCTGCAGCATGAACCAGCAGGTGATGCCGGCGGCCAGGAGGCGGCCGTAGAACGTCGACGAGCGCAGCGCAATGCGGACACCACCGAAGCCGAGCAGCAGGAACAGCGCCAGCACGGTGAACGTCCCGAACAGGCCGAGCTCCTCACCGATGATGGCCAGCACGTAGTCGGAGTGGGCCTCGGCGAGCGCGCCCCACTTCTGCCGGCTGGCGCCGAGACCGACGCCCCACCAGCCACCGGACGCCATGCCGTACAGCGCCCGCAGGGGCTGGTAGTTGACGCCCTGGGGGTCGCTGGTCGGGTCGAGGAACGCGAGAATGCGGGCGGTGCGGGACTGGTTCAGCGCCACCAGGACGCCCGCCGCGATCGCGACGATGCCGAAGATGCCGCCCATGACGCGCCAGGACGCCCCGACGCACCACAGCAGGGCCAGCACGATCGCGCCCATCACGATGGCCGTGCCCAGGTCGTGTTGCAGGATGACCAGCCCGATCAGCAGGCCCGACAGCGGGATGAACGGCACCAGCAGGTGCATCGGCCGGTCGAGGAGCTTTCGCTTGGCCGCCAGCAGGGTCGCTCCCCAGGCGATCAGTGCCAGCTTGGCGAGCTCGGACGGCTGCAGCCGCAGCATGGTGTTGGAGCCGCCGAAGTTGATCCAGTTGCGGTTGCCCTTGACCGTGTAGCCGACGCCGGGCAGGAACGTCAGCGCGATCAGCAGGCCGGCCAGACCGAAGACCACCCAGCCCCACGCCCGCAGGCGTTCGGGGGCGACTCTGCTGGCGATCAGACCGAGCACCGCAGCAACGCCGAGCAGCGCCACCTGGCGCTTCAGGAAGTAGTAGGTGTCGGAGCACTGGGTGTAGCCGAACACGCTGGACGCCGACAGCACCATGACGGTGCCGAGCGCGACGAGGAGGATCGTGGGAACCAGGACCAGCGCGAGGCTGGCCATCGGGTGGTTCAACCAGGCGGACGCCGTGCTGCGCAGCCGCGCGCCCGCCGAGTCGCCGGCCGGCGTCCGGTGGGTCATTGGGGGGGTCATGATCGCCATGTCAACCCTCCTGTGTTCCCGCTAGCGCTGTTCAACGATCCGCTCGACCGCCTCCGCGAAGGCGCGCCCCCTGGCGTCATACCCGGTGTACATGTCCTTGCTCGCGCACCCGGGCGCCAACAGGACCACATCCCCGGGTCCGGCGAGAGAGACGGCGGCCTCGACCGCGTCACCCATCGCTCTAGTGTCCGACGACTCGATCACGATTCTCGGGACGTCAGGCGCGTGTCGGGCCAGTGCGTCGGCGATCACGTCGCGGTCGATGCCGAGCAGCACAGCACCTCGCAGCTTGTCGCCGTAGGTCTCGACCAGGTCGTCGAAGGTGGTGCCCTTGGCCTGTCCGCCGGCGATCCACACGATCGAGTCGAACGCCCGCAGCGATGCCGCCGCCGCGTGCGGATTCGTGGCCTTCGAGTCGTCGACGAAAACAACGCCGTCGCGCTCAGCGATCGTCTGGATGCGGTGGTCGCCGATGTCGAGCGTCCGCAGGCCCTGGGCGACCGCCTGGGGTGGGACGCCGAAGCTGCGGGCCAGAGCGGCTGCGGCCAGCGCGTTCTCGACGTTGTGCGGGGCGTAGGGGCGCACGTCGGTGAGCTTGGCCACCTCGACAGCCGAGTCCCGGCGCTGCTCGATGAACGCCCGGTCGACGAGCAGGTCGTCGACCACGCCCATCATCGAGGGTGCGGGCGTCCCCAGAGTGAAGCCGATCGCACGAGCCCCCTCGACGACCTCGGCGTCCTCGACCATGCGCTCGGTCTCGGGGTCGGCCACGTTGTAGACGCACGCGTGGGTGACGCGCTCGAAGATCCGGGCCTTGTCGGCGCGGTAGCCGGCCATCGGGTCGTCGAGGTGGGCGTACCACTCGAGGTGGTCGGCCTGCAGGTTGAGAACGGCGGCCGAGTGCAGCGACAGGCTGTTGGTCCAGTGCAGCTGGAAGCTCGACAGCTCCACGGCGAACACCTCGTAGCCGACCTCGTCGAGGACCGCTTCGACGATGGGGCGTCCGACATTGCCCACCGCCGCAGCCTTCAGGCCGGCGGCGAGCAGAATCGACTCGAGCATGTTCGTGGTCGTCGTCTTGCCGTTGGTGCCGGTGACTGCGAGCCACGGCACCACCCGGTCGGGGTGCATCATGCGCCAGGCCAGCTCGACCTCGCCCCAGATCGGGACGCCGCGCTCGACGGCCTGCGCCAGCAGCGGCGCCGTCGGACGCCAGCCCGGCGAGGTGACCACGAGGTCGACGTCGAGCGGCAGGTGCGCCGTCGAGCCCGGCCCGACCCGCACCTCGACGTTGAGCATCCGCAGCAGCTCGGCCTTCTCGAGCATGGGGCCCGAGTCGGACTCCTCCAGCACGATCACCTTGGCGCCCAGCGCCATCAGGCCGTCGGCAGCGGCGTAGCCGGACGTCCCCAGCCCGGCCACCACCACCTGGGCCTCGTGCCAGGGCGAGAGCCGATCGGCGCCGGCGAGCCAGTCGAGCGTCACAGTCCTGCCACCCATTCGGCGTAGAAGATACCCAGTCCGAGGGCCACGAAGATGCCCGCGATGATCCAGAACCTGATCACGACGGTCTGTTCGGCCCAGCCGACCATCTCGAAGTGGTGGTGCAGGGGCGCCATCTTGAACAGGCGTTTGCCGCCGGTCAGCTTGAAGAAGCCGACCTGCAGCACGACCGAGAGGGTGATCAGCACGAACATGCCGCCGAGCACGACCGACAGCAGCTCGGTGCGGGTCAGGATGGCCAGGCCGGCGACGCCGCCGCCGAGAGCCAGCGAGCCCGAGTCGCCCATGAAGATCTTGGCCGGCGAGCCGTTCCACCACAGGAAGCCGAAACAGGCGCCCGCCAGGGCCATGGACACCACGGCCAGGTCTCGCGGATCACGCACCTCGTAACACTGCGGCGACGCCGTGGAGAGCACGGCGCACCACTGGTTGTACTGCCAGATGTTCACGATCGCGTAGGCCGCGAACACCATGGTGCACAGGCCGGTGGCGAGCCCGTCGAGGCCGTCGGAGAGGTTCACGCCGTTCGACAGTGCTGCGATGACGAACAGCATCCAGATGATCGCCAGCCAGATGGGCAGGTGCAGCCAGGGGATGTCGCGCAGGAACGAGATCGCCGAGCTGGCCGGTGTGATGCCGCGCCGGTCGGGGAACTGCAGGGCCAGGAAGCCGAAGATCACCGCCACCGCGATCTGCCCGACGAGTTTGCCCTTGCTGTCGAGACCCAGACTTCGGGCCCGGGAGATTTTCAGCCAGTCGTCAAGGAAGCCGATCAGACCCAGCCCGGTGAACAGGAACAGCAGCAGCAGGCCGGACGCCGTCGGCGGCTGCCAGGTGATCAGGTGCGCCAGCGTGTAAGCGACCAGCACGGCGCCGATGATCGCCAGGCCGCCCATCGTCGGGGTGCCCGCCTTCTTCAGGTGGGTCTTCGGGCCGTCGTCGCGGACGTACTGGCCGTAGCCCTTGCGGACCAGCAGGTAGATCGCGAGCCGGGTGCCCAGCAGCGTCCCGGCGAGCCCCAGCCCTCCGGCCAGAAGAATGGTCCTCACCGGTCAACTCCTTCGTTCGCCAGCAACGCGTCGGCCACGTGGTTCAGCGCCAGCCCGCGCGATGCCTTCACCAGCACCACGTCGGCCGGGCCGACCGCCGCGAGAGCGGCCACGGTGGCCGACTCCCGGTCCTCAAAATAGCCCGACGGACGGTCGGTGCCGTAGCCCCGGGCCAAGTCGCGGGCGAACGCGCCCACGGCGATGAGCTCGTCGACACCCGACTCGGACGCCAGCGCCCCGATCGCCTCGTGCTCGGCCGGGGCGTCCTCGCCCAGTTCGAGCATGTCGCCCAGCACGGCGACCAGCCGTCCACCCGGACGCCGCATGCGCGACAGCGCGCGCAGCGCCGCCGTCATCGAGTCGGGGTTGGCGTTGTAGGAGTCGTTCAGCACCGCGAGCCCGTCGGCGCGCTCGGCGAGCTCCATGCGCCAGCGCGACCGGGCGGTCGCGGCGCTCAGGGATGCCGCGACGGCGTCCACCCCCAGGCCGGCGGCGAGCGCGATCGCCGCCGCGGCCAGCGCGTTGGGCACCTGGTGCTCCCCCATCACCGTGAGCTGGACGCCGGCGCGTCCGCTCGTCGCGCCCGCCGCGTTGAGCGTGAACGCATGGCGCTGGAGGTGATCGGCGGTCACGTCGCTCGCCCAGACGCGGAGGGCGGCGTCCCGGGGTTCGGCGCCGACCGCGAACAGCGCGAGCTGCGCCTGCGTACGCGACGCCATGGCCACGACGCGCGGGTCGTCAGCGTTGAGCACTGCCCATCCTGTCGCGGGCAGGGCCTCGACGAGCTCACCCTTGGCCTGCGCGATGCCGTCGACGCCGCCGAACTCGCCGAGGTGGGCGGTGCCGACGTTGAGGACCGCGCCGATGGCGGGCGGGGTGATGGAGCAGAGCCAGGAGATGTGCCCAATGCCGCGGGCGCCCATCTCGGCGACCAGGTAGCGGGTGTCGGCGTCGACGCGGCAGGCGGTGAGCGGCAGCCCGATCTCGTTGTTGAACGACCCGGGAGGGGCGACGGTCGGCCCGGCGTCGGCGAACACCTGGGCGATGAGGTCCTTCGTGCTGGTCTTGCCCGACGAGCCGGTGATGCCAACCACGACCAGGCCGCCGGCGGCGGCGTCCGAGACCACGCCGCGCGCCAGGCTGCTCAGAGCGGCGATGGTGTCGTCGACCACGATCTGGTTTCCGCCGGTGTCGACCCGGCGTGACACCAGCGCCGCCCCCGCGCCGGCGGCGAGTACGTCGGCCACGTAGTCGTGGCCGTCGACCCGCTCACCGCCGATCGCGACGAACACCGAGCCGTGGGTCACGAGTCGCGAGTCGATCACCACGTCGGGGCCGACGGACGCCGCCGCGTCGCCGCGCAGCTCTCCCCCGGCCCAGTCGGCCAACCGGCCGGCATCGATGGGTCTCATGACCGCTCCCTCCAGACGCGTTGCACGACGTCGACGTCGTCGAAGTCCCTGATCACACCACCGATGTTCTGGCCACGCTCGTGGCCCTTGCCGAGCACGGCAACCCAGTCACCGGGCCGCGACTGAGCCAGCGCGTGCCCGATGGCTGCGGCTCGCTCGCCGCCATCCACCACCTCGGTTCCCGACTCGGCGGCCTCGCGGGCGCCGGCCAGCACCGCGTTGCGAATGGCCTCGGGCACCTCGGAGCGGGGGTTGTCGTCGGTCACGATGACCAGGTCGGCGTGGCGGGCGGCCGCGGCGCCCATCGGACCGCGCTTGGACGGGTCCCGGTCGCCGCCGGCGCCGAGCACGGCGATGCGGCGTCCGGTGGCGGGAAGCGCGCTGAGCGCCTCGTCGACGGCTTGGGGGGTGTGGGCGAAGTCGACGACGACGGCAGGGGCGTCCTCGGGCAGCTCGACCCGCTGCATGCGGCCGGGCACCTGAGCCGAGGCGAGGCCTTCGGCGGCCGCGGCCACGTCGAGGCCGCGCGCCCCGACCATCGCCAGCGCCATCGCCGCATTGCGCACGTTGAAGTCGCCCAGCATCGACAGCCCGAAGGCCACCTCGCCGTCGGGGGTGCCCAGGCGGACGCGGCGGCGTCCGTCATCGGACGCGGTGACGCCGAGCACCCGGTAGTCGGCGGCCGAGTCGACCGCGTTCGACACCACCGTGCCGCCCCACGAGGTGACCAACGCCGCCAGCAGTCGCCCGTACTCGTCGT
>RRZT010808940.1_pt1 | contig 21202 bp, 17 predicted proteins | sample 2165551 | NCBI WGS metagenome assembly RRZT01 (sample SAMN10456910, study PRJNA506462) | wastewater metagenome | biome: wastewater; feature: sludge; material: wastewater sludge; isolation source: wastewater sludge with Escherichia coli K12::gfp cells carrying plasmid... | place: USA: Moscow, Idaho... | reverse complement strand
TTCCACACACGGGTCGCCTCCTACGCCCTGATCATCGACGACGCGGGGCGCATTCTCTTGTCGTGGTGGAGGGGAACCTCGGACCGTCCCGACCTTGCCGCGTGGACCCTGCCCGGCGGAGGGGTCGAGTACGGCGAGGACCTCGAGGAGGCGGCCGTCCGGGAGGTGTACGAGGAGACGGGCTACCACGTCGCATTGACCGGCTACCTGGCGTCGGACACCTTCGCGCCGCAGCCGGAACCGGGTCAGCGGCCCTACATGGGCGTGCGGGTGGTCTACACGGCCACGATCATCGGCGGCACGCTCGGCACGGTCGAGATCGACGGCTCTACAGAGCGGGCCGCGTGGATTCCCATCGACGAGGTGGACGCTTCGGGGCCGTGTGTGCGGCTGGTCGACGTCGCCCTGCGGGCCCTCGAGGCCAGGCGTGGGCGCGGCTGATCTCAGCCGAGCGCGTCCGCGAGGGCGATGATCTCGCGGGCGACATCATCGGGGCGCACCATCAGGTGCAGGTGCGCGCCCTGCATCGCCTTGCGCGGCCAGCCCCACTCGCCCGCCGCCTGGAACTCGTCGATGTAGGCGACGCCGAACGCCAGATAGGCGTTGCGTCCCTCCACCCAGCCGTCCGGGACGGTGAGGCTCTGGTCGAAGTAGCTGAGCGGAAGCTGCGGGCAGGCGCGGTCGAGCTTCCCGAACAGCTTGTCGGGCACGATCTCCTCGAAGGCGGATCTCGGCCACCACCGTGTCCACTGCAGCAGGCGCCCCTTCCTGTCGACGAGTTCGTCGAGCATCGCCCGATGCCTCGCGTTGGCGAGGGGGAAGGATCCCTGCGTGGGCGGGAGGGCAGCGTCGACGAACACGAGCGCCCGGTCTCCGGCGACGAGCGGCGCCATCAACCCCGCGTTGCTGTGCGCCACGACGACGTCGGCGCGGGCGGCCTTCGCGCGCCAGCCGTCGATGATCGTCGGCGCGTCGGTCGCCTTGCCCACGTCGGCTACCTCCGCCGTGTGTCCCGCGGACCGCAGCGCGTCGGCGAGTGGCCGGTAGGCCATCGCCGGAAGGAGCGGGCTCGGCAGGATCACAACGCTGGTCATGGGACGACTCTATCCAGCGGCGACCCGCTCCACCGTCCCCGACACAGGTGGCCGGGCCGACCCGGGACGCTCTGCCCGGCGACTCACCCCTTCGGGGAGAGCTCTGCCACCTTCACCGTCGTGGACCCTCCGAGATCAGGGGCCGAGACGTCGAACCTGTCCCCGTTCGTGACGATCACCGGGGTGGCCATCGAGGGCACCCTCACGCTGACCGATGCCAGGTCGAGCGACACGACGACGTCTCCGGGCCTGACCCGATCGCCCTTGCGACGGTGCGCGGTGAAGCCCTCGCCCTTCAAGTTGACCGTGTCGATGCCGATGTGGACGAGCACCTCGGCACCCTCGTCGGTGCGCACCCCGAACGCGTGCAGCGTCCGCGCGACCATGATGATCTCCCCTTCAACGGGCGAGCCGAACTCACCCGAGGTCGGCCGCACGGCGAAACCCTGACCCATCATCCCGCCGGAGAAGACCGGGTCGGGCACGGAGGAAAGCTCGATGATCTCCCCCTCGACCGGGGCGAACACTGCAGAGGGGGCGTTGTGCTTCTTGAAGGGATTCCACATGCTGGCGATCCAACCAGACTTCGACGCCGAGTGGGGGCGTTGGTCGAGTCGCTATGGGCGGGCGGACGCAGGGCTTGTCCTCACCAGCAGGAACCGTCGGCGGGCTGCGTGCTCCGAGACAGGGGTGGCGCGCCGGTGTTCCGGCGCGCCACGTCGCTGTGCCTGGCAGGCACCTAGCTGCTGAGCATCACCTGGCCGCCGGTCACGGGGACCGCCTGGCCGGTCTCGTACTCCTGCTCGACGAGGTAGTAGATCGCACGCATCACGTCCGAGCCGTAGGTGCCTCGACGCAGCGGCACCTTCGCCTCGTAGAACTCGCGCACCTCGTCGACGGTGGTCGCTCCCGGGACCTTGCCCGACCGGAGGTACTGCACGAAGAGGCCCCGGTCAGGGTCGGACCACAGCGGGCCGTCGTAGAAGTTGCCCGGGCAGATGGCGTTGACCTTGATCCCGTGCTCGACCAGTTCCAGCGCGAAGCTCTGCACCAGACCGATGCCGCCGAACTTGGAGCCCGCGTAGGCGCCGTTCTTGTTCGATCCGACAAGGCCAGACTTCGAGTTGATCTGGATGATGTCGGTGGCCCAGGCCGGGGCCGTGCGACGCTGCGCCGCGAGCAGCCGACCGAGGTGCTTGGTGATCAGGAAGAACGCCGTGTAGTTGATCTCGGTGGTCAGCCGGAAGTCGGCGGCCTCCTGCTCGAGCACGCTGCCCGCACGGACGATGCCCGCGTTGGACACGACGAGGTCGAGGCCCCCGGTGGTGGCGGCGATCGTCTCGGCCATGGCCGCGACGGAGTCCTCGTCCGCCACGTTGACGGTGATCGCGGCGGTCGTCGGACCGAGCTCTGCAGCGAGCGCGGCCGCGCCCTCGCCGTTCAGGTCGGCGATGTAGACGAACGCGCCGGACAACACGAGCCCCCGCACGATCTCGGCGCCGAAGCCCTGGGCGCCGCCGGTGACGACCGCGACCTTGCCCTCCACCACACGTGCCCGTGCCGCGGCGGCGGAGGCGTCGGCCTCCTTGCCGTGCGGAAGCGGGGCGGGGTCTCCGACGGTGCCCGCGGTGAAGGCGAGCGTATCCGCGCCCACCGTGACGGCCAGCGTCCCTGGCAGCGCCAGATCGGCGGAGGCGAGCGCCGCGGGCAGCTCGTCGAGGGCCTCGACGGCGACGCTTGCGGTGGCGGTGCCACCCTCTGCCGCCGTCACGAACACGGGGATCGAGTGCCGTGCCAGGTAGGCACCGCGAACGAGCGGCGCGATCTCCAGGATGCTCATGTGTCCTCCTTCACTGCGACGACGGCCTGGTCGAGGATCAGTTCACCGTCGACGAGGGCCTGCCCGAGCGCCCCGTAGCGGGCCACCCGGTCGACGAGAGGCAGGCTGATCAGGGGACCGTCGACGGCGAACAGCCCGAGCGGCGGATCGACGTCGGCCAGCTGTTCGTGCGCGACCATCGCCCACGTCGCGACGTTCAGGTGCGACAGTTCGGGGCGCTGCAGCTCCTCACAGTTGAACACCTGGCGCGGCGTGTTGATGTCCACGCCGGAGACCTCCAGCAGGCCGTACTCGGCGGCGAGCGCCGCGATCCTGGCCATCTGCTCCGCGGTGTTGCGAGGCGGCATGTAGGTGATCGCCGGCATGCCGAGGCGACGCAGCTCGCCGAAGAGTTCCTCGAGGAAGTCGTCCTCGAACTTCTCGGCCTTCTTGTCCCCCGTCGGCGAGGCGGTGACGTCGCCGAGGTAGGCGTAGCACGGGATCGCCCCGATGCCCTTGGCGAAGTCGATCACCTCCGCCATGGACGGGCACTCGCCGCCGTCCTCGGTGCGCGACGGCACGACGTAGATCTCGCCGAGGAACTCGGCCTTCATCACGCCGAGCAGGTCGAAGACCAGGTGCGGGTTCTCGACATCGGCCAACTGAGCCCTGACCTTCTCCGACAGGTTCAGCCCGAGCTCGGCGAGCCCGTCAACGAGACCCTGGCCGCGGCCGAAGCGGCCGATCAGCTTCTCGGCCATGGCGGCGAGCAGGTGCCGTTCGGTGACGGTGCCCCCGAAGGCGAACTGCGAGCGCTCGACGATGTCGCGTTCCAGGTCGATCGGTTCGGCACCGAGCCCGGTGAGGATCACGTTGGCGCGCTCGACCATCTCGCCGGTTCGGCGCAGCCGCGCCTCCCGGATCGGCAGCAGATAGGCCGCGACGAGGTCGCGCTTGTGGGCCGGGATGCCCTGCACCGTCATGTAGGCAATGCCCTCGGTGTCCGGGTTGTTGAGCTTCCGGTCGTGCAGGGGCGCGGCGCCGGAGGCGACCTCGTCTGCGGTGTGCACGTACACGCGGCACTCGAAGCCGGTGACCGCACCCATGCCGAGCAGCCGGGCCGCCTCGGCCATCTCCCCCGCCCCCGCTGCGGAGTCGTGGTCGACGGAGCCGACGACCATCAGGCCGGCCTCCCGTGCCCTGAGCGCCGCGGCTGCCGGGGTGTAGGGGCTGAAGCTGTAGATGGTGTGGACGTGGTTGTTGGACTCGGTCACGAACGGCGGAAAGGCGGGCGAGCCCTGCAGGTACTCCTGCAGGGCCGCCAGACGTTCCGCGGGCGAGATCGACGGGTCGTTGATCGCGTCACGCATGGTCGGGTTCCTCTCAGAGGCCTTCGCGTGACCGGCGCGCGAGTTCGGCGTCGGTCTGGTTCGACGAGGGGACGTGGCCCGTGAGCGGGAGCACCCGCTCGTGGATCGCGTCGATCAGCCACTCGGGCTGCGGGAAGAAGATCTTCTCGAGCTCGGCGGCGGGGGTGATCACGTTGCGCGACCCGACCACCGTGACCGGCGCGTCGAGATGGTCGAACGCGAGGGTCTGCACCTGGGAGGCGACGGTGTGCAGGAACGAGCCGCGGTCGACGGCGTCGGAGGTCAGCACGAGTCGGCCGGTCTTCTTCACCGACTCGACGATCGGATCCAGGTTGAGCGGGGCGACGAAGCGCAGGTCGATCACCTCGGTGGAGACGCCGTACTTCTCCTCGAGCAGGTCGGCCGCCTCCATCACGCGGTAGAGCGTGGGTCCGATCACGGCGATCGTCAGGTCGGTGCCCTCGCGGCGCACCACGGGCTCGCCTTCCGGCACCTCGTAGTAGCCCTCCGGGACGCCGCCCTCTTCGAACTGCTCAGCCACGTCGTAGAGCAGCTGGGACTCGAAGAAGACCACCGGGTCGGTGCCGCGCAGGGCGAGGTTCATCATGCCCTTCGCGTCGTACGGGGTGGCCGGGTAGTAGACCTTCAGCCCGGGCATGTGCGCCACGAGCGCGGCCCAGTCCTGCGAGTGCTGGGCGCCGTACTTCGAGCCGACGGACACGCGCATCACGAGCGGCATCTTCAGCAGGCCGGCGGACATGGCCTGCCACTTGGCTGCCTGGTTGAAGATCTCGTCCCCGGCGCGGCCGAGGAAGTCGCAGTACATCAGCTCGACCAGCGCGCGACCGCCGGACAGGGCGTAGCCGACGCCAGCGCCGATGATGGCCGCCTCGGAGATGGGCGAGTTGAACAGGCGGTGGTACGGCAGCATCTCGGTCAGGCCGCGGTAGACGGCGAAGGCGCCGCCCCAGTCGCGGTTCTCCTCACCCCATGCGGCCATCGTCGGATCGGTGGCGAAGCGGTGGGCGATCGCCTCGAAGAGGGCGTCACGGTAGGAGTAGGCCTTGACCTTCGAGACCGGCTTGCCGTTCTCATCCTTGGCGGTGCGGATCTTCGACTTGAGCGACTTGACGCGGGCGTTCTCCTCGAGCGGCTCGAGCAGTTCAACCTCGGCGTCGGAGAGCTTCTCCTCGTTGCCGTTGGAGTAGATGACCGACTCGATGAAGTCGATCCCGACGCGGGGGCTGGACTCCTCGTCCTTGGTCGCCAGCGCGATCACCTTGGTGAGGCGGTCGTCGAACTTGGCCTGGATGTCGTCGACCTCGCCCTGCGAGAGGACGCCGTTGTCGACCAGGTACCTGGCGTAGTTCTTCAGGCCGTCGTGCTGCTCCCACAGCTCGACCTCGTCGCGGGTGCGGTAGGACGACGCGTCGGAGGGCGAGTGGCCGGAGAAGCGGTAGGTGATGGTGTCGGTGAGAACGGGACCCTTGCCCGCGGCGAGGATCTCGCGCTTGCGGTTGACGGCGTCGGCGACGGCGAGCGGGTTCAGTCCGTCGACGCGCTCCGCGTGCATGCCCTCGGGGTTCACGCCGAGGCCGACGCGGGCGAGGATGTCGTAGCCCATGGTCTCGCCTGCGGTCTGGCCGCCCATGCCGTAGAAGTTGTTGAAGAAGTTGAACCAGATCGGCGGGTTGCCCTGCACACCGTCCTTCCAGAGGGTGCGGAACTGGTCCATCGCGGCAAAGCCCATGGCCTCCCAGACGGGGCCACAGCCCATGGAGGCGTCGCCGATGTTGGCGATCACGATGCCGTCCTGGCGGTTGATCCGCTTGAACAGGGCGGAGCCGAGCGCGATGTCAGCGGAGCCGCCGACGATGGCGTTGTTGGGCATGGAGCCGAACGGCGCGAAGAAGGCGTGCATCGAGCCGCCGAGGCCGCGGTTGAAGCCCGCCTTGCGGGCGAAGGTCTCGGCGACGGTGCCGTAGAGGATGAAGTTCTCGGCGAGCTCGGTGAGGTTGTCGTAGCCGACCTGCTCGGCGAACCCGAGGGTCTCGCCGTCGAGGAAGGTCTTCATGATCTCCTCGAGCTGCGCCTTGTCGAGCTTGCGCGAGGCCGAGTAGCACTTGGCGAGGATCTCGCCGTGGCTGCGGTGCGAGCCGAACAGGAAGTCGTCGGGGGCCAACTGCGAGGCCTGGCCGACGACGGCCGACTCCTGCCCGATCGACAGGTGGGCGGGGCCGCGGTGGTTGTACTCGACCCCGTTCCAGGCGCCCGTGGTCTTGATGGAGTTGAGCATCGTCTCGAACTGCCGCACGGCGATCATGTCGTGCAGGATGTCGATGAGCCCCTCCTTGCCGTAGGTCTCGAGCTCCCGCTCGAAGTTCGGCTCGTAGGCGTTGACAGGAATCTCGGGTGCCGTGATGACCGAACGGGAGCGGACGTTGCTCGGGTCGACGATGAGATTGCGTGGCATTTCTGTGATTCTCCTAGTGCTTGGCTGCTCAGGCGTTGACGGCCCAGGCGGCCTCTCGGATGAGTTCGCTGACGGTGGGGTGTGGGAAGACGATCTGGCGCAGATCGTTGACGCTGAGTTCGGTCTCGAGGACGACGGAGGCGCCCCAGATCATCTCGGAGGCGTAGCTGCCGAGGACGATCAGGCCGAGCACCTGCAGGCTGTCCGCGTCGTAGACGAGCTTCGCGGCTCCCGGCGCCTTGACGCCGTTCTCGGCGACGAAGCGGCCGGACATGTAGCCCGGGACGGTGACCGACTTGGCATTGAGGCCGGCGGCCTTCGCGCTCGCCTCGGTGTGCCCGATGCCCGCCGACTCGGGGTTGGCGTAGACGGCCCACGGGATGGCGTTCCAGCGCATGAGCTCGCCCCGCCGGAAGGCCTGGTCGTCGAGGATGTTGGCCACCGCGATCTCCCCCATGCGGTAGGCGGCGTGCGCGAGCAGCGAACGGCCGGTGACGTCACCGACAGCCCAGACGTTGGGCAGGTTGGTGCGCATCCGGTCGTCGACGACAATGCCCTTGCCCGAGAACTCGAGGCCGCTCGACTCGGCGCCCCAGCCCTGGACGGCGGGACGACGCCCGACAGCCATCAGCACGACGTCGGAGTCGACCGACTGCTCCGACCCGTCGGCGGCCGTGAACTTGACGGTGCCGCCGTCGATCGCGGTGACTTTGGAGTTCAGGTGGAACGTGACGCCGTCGAGCGCCTTGCGGAGCTGGGCCGCGATGTCGGCGTCCATGAACGGGGCGATCTCGGGCAGCATCTCTATGACGGTGACCTCGGAGCCGAGCATCGCGAAGAGGCTTGCGAACTCCAGGCCGATCACGCCGCCCCCGATGACGGTGAGCCTCCCGGGGATCTCGGCGACCGACAGCATGCCCGTCGAGTCGACGACGGCTGGGTTGTTCTCGGTGCCCGGGATGGGCGGCATGACCGGCACGGAGCCGGTGGCGAGGATCACGTGATCGGCGGTGTAGCTCGTACCGTCGACAGTGACCCTCCCCGGTCCATCGAAGGTGCCGTAGCCGTTGATGACGGTGACGCCCGCCTTCTTCTCGGCCGCGCCGACACCTCCCACGAGGGTGGAGACCGTCTGGGCCTTCCACTTCTGCATCTGCGCCCAGTCGACGGACACGTCGAGAGCGTTGACGCCGAGCTGTTTGCCGTGGATGGCGTGTTCGTAGGTCTTTGCCGCGTTGAGCAGGGCCTTCGTCGGGATGCACCCGACGTTGAGGCAGGTGCCGCCGAGCGAGCCGGCTTCGATCAGCAGCACGTTCTTCTTCGCGTGGCCAAGGCGCTCGGCGGCGATGTAGCCGCCCGGACCGCCGCCGAGCACGATGACGTCGTAGTGGCTCATGTCCAGTTCCTCTCTCAGCCCAGGACGGTGACGTCGATGTTCTCGACGTACCTGACGAGGTCCTGCAGGAAGCGGGCCGCGTCGGCGCCGTCGATCACCCGGTGGTCGGCCGTGAGCGAGAAGCCGATCCGCTGTTCCACCCGGAAGGAGCCGTCCGCGTTGACCGTCGCGCGCGGGAAGATCGCGTCGACGCCGAGGATCGCCACCTGGGGAACGTTGAGCAGCGGGGTGAACGACTCGATCCCGAAGCCGCCGAGGTTCGAGACGGTGAACGTCGCCCCCGAAAGCAGATCGGGGCTGATGTTGCCCGCGATGGCCTGCTGGGCGAGGTCCTTGCTGACGGCCGAGAACTCGCGCAGGCTCATCTGGGAGGCGTTGCGCACGGTCGGGACGAGCAGTCCGCGCGGGGTGTCGCAGGCGAAGCCCATGTGCACCTGCTCGAAGGTGGTGAGCACCCCGTCGCTCAGGTGGGCGTTGTGGTTGGTGTGCTTGGCCGCGGTCTTGACCGCCGCGAAACCGACGAGGTCGCCGATGGTGACGCCGCTCAGGCCGAGTTCCTCGGGCGAGCCCTTGAGCTTCTTGCGCAGCGCGAGCAGGCCAGCGGCGTTCGCCGTCGAGGTGTAGGTGAGCTGGGCGGAGCTTGCGAGCGAGTGCATCATCCGCTCGGCGATCACCTTGCGCACGCCCTTGAGCGGCGTCTCGGTGCTCGCCCCGGGGAACTCGCGCTCGCCCGAGGTGACGAAGGCCGGTGTCGCGGCCTGCGGGGCCCCACCTTCGGTGGGAGCGGAGAGGTCGCCGGTGGTCACGCGACCACCGAGGCCGGTCCCCTCGACTCCCGCGCCGTGGGCCCCTGCCCGCGCGGCGCCGCGGGTGGCGTCGGCGAGCGTGGCCTTCACATCGCGCTCGATGACGCGGCCACCCGGGCCGGAGCCCTGCGCGACCTCGGAGATGTCGAGCGAGTTGGCGGCGGCGAGGTTGCGGGCGCGGGGGCTGGAGGCTCCGGTTGCCCCGGTGCGCTCCGGCTGCGTCGCCGCCTCGACGGTCGGCTCCTCGGCCGCGCGGACGGGCGTCGCCTCCGTCTGCGTGACCTCCTCGCCGTCCTTGCCCTTCCAGCCTGCGGCGTCGAGCGCCGGCTGCGGGTCCTCACCCGCTGCGCCGACGACGAGCAGCGGCTCCTTGACGGGGACGTCGTCACCCTCGTCCCAGAGGATCGCGAGCACGGTGCCCGCGGCGCTCGAGGGGACCTCCATGGATGCCTTGTCTGTCTCGACCTCGCACACGATCGCATTCTCCGCGATCTCGTCGCCGACGGCGACCTGCCAGGACACGATCAGGCAGGACTCGACCGAGTTGCCGAGCTGCGGCATGACTACGACGGTTGCCATCGTTGTGGACCTTCCTTGGTTAGACGATGCACACGCGGGTGTGCTCTTGCAGTGCCTCGACTGCCTCTGTCGACAGGCCGGAGTCGGTGATGATCCCGGTGATCTTGTCGATGGGCAGAAAACTGACGAATCCCGCCTGGCCGAACTTGGAGGAGTCGGCGACGAGCCAGGTCTCCTCGGCTCGCTCGCTCATCAGCGAGGCGACCTGGGCGCCCTCGACGAAGCGGGTGGTGAGCCCGCGCTCCGGGGAGAAGCCGTCGGTGCCGAGGAAGGCGATCCGGGTGTTGAAGTCGGCGATCGAACGCTCCGCCGTCGGGCCGACGAACGACTCGGACTCGCGGCGGAAGACGCCACCGGTGAGGATGACGTTGAGGGCGGGGTTGGCGCGCGCCGTGTTGAACACCAGCGCCGAGTTGGTGACGATCTGCACGCCGCGGCGCGCGGTCAGGTAGCGGGCGATCATGGCCGTCGTGGTGCCGGCCTCCATCATCACGGTGTCCTCGTCGCGCACCATGGTCGCCGCCTGCTGGGCGATCCGCTGCTTGACCTCGACGTTGATCTTCTCGCGCTGCAGGATGTGCTTCCACGTGGTCGGCCGGGCGCCGCCACGGGTGCGCACGAGCATCCCCTGCTGCTCGAGGGAGCGCAGGTCGCCGCGGATCGTGACCTCGGAGACGCCGAGTTCCGTGGCGAGCGTGGAGACCGTGAGCGCGCCGTCATCGCTGAGGCGCGACATGATCTCGTTTTCGCGTGCGACTGACATTGTCGGGCTGAGCTGCTTTCGATTGCTTTGCGAAGTGCTTTCGTTTGAAAAGATTACAGCCTTCGAAACCCCTTCGCCAGAGCGGGGTGGGGTTTGATCCGAAACCTGGGCAGATGCCCAGATGGCACGCCCGCTCCCGATGCAGCGCGTCGGAACACCGTCACGAGCACACGAGACATACGTGCAGAAACTGCCTGTGTGCAACTATTGCGCATGCGCAGTTTCCGAGCAATACTGGAGACATGTCCAAGTCCGAGGAACTGGCCGTCGCCGCGAGCGAGGCGCTCGCGGCAGCCCAGCACGAACACGAACCCATGGCACGGGTGACGGCGCTGGCCGCGGCCCGTGAGCGACTCGACGAGGCCTACAACGAGGCCCTCGCGGAGGCGGTCGTGTCCGGCTACTCGTTCCGGGAGGTGGCCCAGGCGGCCGGGGTCGCACCCAACAGCGTGAGCCCCCGGCTGGCGAGGAGCGCGCTGCTCGCCCCGTACGCCTCGGATGAGGGCCGGGTGGGCGCGCAGGACGTGACCATCGCGCAGCACGAACTGCACCAGAAGGATCCGGCCGCGGCACCCATGCGCTTCGTCCCACGCAGGCGGGGAAGGGGCGCCCCTCGCGACTGACCCCCAGCATCCGCACGAACCGACAGAGGAGCACGACCATGACCGACCCGAACCGCACGCATCTCGCCTTCCTGCTCGACCGCTCAGGCTCGATGCAGTCCATCAAGACCGACACCGAGGGCGGCTTCGACGCGTTCATCGCGGAGCAGCGCGAACAGCCCGGCGAGTGCACCGTCACCCTCGCCCAGTTCGACACCGACTACGAGGTCACCTACGAGAACCTGCCGATCGCCGACGTGCCGAAGCTCGACCTGCAGCCGCGCGGGATGACCGCGCTGCTCGACTCGATCGCCCGGCTGATCACCGACACGGGCACCAGGCTCGCGGCCCTCCCCGAGCACGAACGGCCCGGCACCGTCATCGTCGGCATCATGACCGACGGTATGGAGAACTCGTCGAGGGAGTGGACCCATGCCGCGATCAAGGCCCTCATCGAGCAGCAGGAGAACGTCTACGACTGGAGCTTCTCCTACCTCGGCGCCAACCAGGACGCCATCGAGGTGGGCGCCTCCATCGGCATCCGTCGCGAGCACTCGATGACCTACGACGTCGCCCGCGCCGCGCCCGCGATGAGCGCCTACACCGCGAGCGTCTCGCGGATGCGTTCGGCCCGCGCGGCGGGCGCCTCGATGGACGACGCCCGGCAGGCGGCCGCCTACACCGAGGAACAGCGCCGCGACGTCGGCCCGGCCGACAAGGAGCCCACTGCCCAGCGACGCCCGCGGATCGGCGGGAACCGCAGGGGCAGAGGGACGACCCACGACGCCTGAGACGGGCGGTCCCTCACCGGGCGTCGCTCGGCGAAGGTCGCAAGATGAGCACTTTTCCGGACTCGATGCGCCTACGGCGCCCCGCAACCCTTTTCGGGATCAACGAACCCGGAAAAGTGCTCATCGCATCCTGTCAGTCGAAGCGGGCGATCAGGTCGCGATCGGCGTTGGCCTCCGCGAGCAGCCGGAGTTGCTGCGGCAGCACGCGGCCCTCGGAAAGGGCAGGGAGGTCGTCGAGGTCGAACCAGCCGACGGCGAGGGTCTCGCTCTCCTGAGGGGCGGTCGGCTCGGAGCCGTCGTGTTCACACAGGAAGAACAGCTTGTAGATCGACACCGGCATGGGCGGGACGTGGCCCTGCCGGTCGCGGTCGAAGGCGGCGACCAGCCTGACGGCCCGGACCCCGAACCCGCTCTCCTCGCGCATCTCACGCTCGACCGACTCTGCGGGGGTGTCACCGACGTCGGCCCAACCGCCCGGGAGGGTCCAGAGCCCGTCCGAGGCCTCCTGCACGAGCAGGACCCGGCCGTCCTCGTCGAAGAGCGCGCCGCGGACGTCGACCTTCGGGGTCGCGTAGCCGACATCGGGGGCGACGTGACGGTGCAGGGCCTCAATCGGCGCCGTCGTGACCAGCTCGATCAGTTCGGCCCCGAGCTCGCCGGTCTCGACGTAGCGCTCCCTGTCGAAGGGATCGCGCACGTACTCGAGCCCGGTCTGGGACAGCGCCAACAGCCGCATCGCGATGCGGCGGATCGTCTCTTCCTGGCGCTCACTCATGGGCCCACCCTAGACGGCGAGCCTTCGGGTCCGTCGGCTAGCGTCGGTCCGCGCCGGCGGCGATACTGACCGCGCCTGCGACGGCGATCAGCGCACCGGCCAGCAGCATCGACGGCACCCCGGCGGCGTCGAGCACGAGGCCTCCGACGACCGAGCCGACCACGCTTCCCGCCGTCGCGGTCATCGTCATGTACGCCTGCCCCGTCGTGCGCTGCCCGGGCGGGAAGTGGCGGTCGATGTAGTACACAGATGCGGGGATGATCAGACCGAACGCCGCGAACTGGAGCGCCTGGGCCAGGTAGATGGCGGCAAGGTTCGGCGCGAGCCAGGTGGCGATGCTCTTCACGGCGAACATCACGCCGGCGACGATCATCAGGACACCCGGACTCCAGCGGCGCTGCAGCAGGTTCCAGCCGATCATGGTCGGCAGCTCGGTCAGCGCGGCGATCATGATCGCGAGGCCCATGTCCGCGGCCGTTCCTCCGTGGAACGTGACCACCTGGAACATGAACCCGTTGACCAGGTTGTGGCTCGACATGGCGAGGGTGAAACCGAGCAGCAGCAGCGCGAACCGGAGCCATGCGCGCCGGTCGAGCGGGGCCGGATGGTTCGCTTCCAGGCCCGCCTCAACCAGGCCCTCTCCCCCCTCCGCCCTTCGGAAGACGAAGGTGGCAGCCGCCACGACGAAGACCAGCTGCACGAGCAGCAGCATGAGCGGGAGGCTCGCCTCCGACGTCGCCTCCACGATCCGGCCGGCCGCGAGCGAGAGCAGGGCGAAGGCGAGCGACGCCGAGGCCCTCGCCACGCCGAAGTTCACCTTCACGCCGAGGTTGATCACGGCCATCCCGACCGAGTTGACCAGCGGCTGCAGGAGCTGGATCGAGCCGATCAGCAGGCCGTAGTTGACGGCGACGAGCAGGCCCCGCTCCCCCGGCAGCAGCAGCGCGAGCCCGACGATCGCGATCGCCAACCCACCCGCGACGAGCCACAGCCTCAGCGGCCACCGCGACCGGTCGGCGACCCCGGCCACGAGCGGCTGGGCGACGGTCGACAGCGCGCTGGCCACGGCGATGACCATGCCGATCTGGGCGTTGCTCAACCCCTGCGCGAGCAGGTAGACACTCGCGAAGTTCACGATGAGGCAGAAACCGCTCCAGTACGACGACTGGAGCAGGGCATAGCGGGCCGTCGGCACGCACGAAGTCTTTCACGCTTCGCGACCTCCGATCGCACCGGTGCCGCCTCCCAGAACGCACAATGCGACTGCGCAGATGTCAGACATCTGATGCCTGAACGCTCATCATCGGCTTAGGCTCACCCCACAGCCGCTTCAACGAGGAGGAGACGTGTCGCGTCACACCCCCATGAGGGCGTTGCTCGCCGGCCTGATCGCAGTGTGCGTCGGCCTGACCACCGCCCTGATCAGCCCCACAGCAAAGGCTGCCGACCCCTACCTGACCGTATCGATGACCCGCACCGACACCTACGGCGCACCGGTCCGCGCCGGTGAGGTGCTGACGTTCTCGATCAGCTACACCAACGTCTCGACCCGCGTCGTGACCGCATTTCCCACCTCGTCGAACCTCGCCGAGACACTTCCGCCCACGGCTCCCAACTGCCGCTACGCCGACCTCGCGGCCGGGGCCACCGCCGGCTGCTCGACCGCGAAGCACATCGTGACCGCGGCCGACGTCGCAGCAGGCAGCTTCACCCCGACGGTCACCTTCGACGCGACCACGACCCGCGACGGCAGCACCGTCCTGCAGTCCGGCATCACCGTCACCCTTCCCGCGATCGCCACCGAGGCCGGCGACCCGCGCGACCCGCAGGATCCCGCGACGGTGCCGACCGAGCGTGAGGACGGCGAGTACGTCACCCTCGGCACCGCCAACTACATGGGCTTCACCTGCCACCGCATCCCCGCGCTGACCCAGGCCAACAACGGCTGGATCCTCGCCGCCTGGGACGGCCGCCCCGGCGGCTGCGGCGACTCACCCAACCCCAACTCCATCGTCCAGCGCATCTCCAAGGACGGCGGCAAGTCCTGGACGCCCGGACAGGTGATCGCGCAGGGGAAGACCGGAGCGGACAAGTACGGCTACTCCGACCCCTCCTACGTCGTCGACCGTGAGACGGGCAAGATCTTCGCGTTCTTCGTGAACTCGCTCGACCAGGGCTTCTTCGGCTCCGCCACCGGCGTCGACCCGAGCAACCGCAATGTCACCCACGCCGCCGTCATCGAGTCGAGCGACAACGGCCTCACCTGGTCGGCGCCGAAGCGGATCACCGACCAGATCACCGATGTGGCCCAGTTCAAGTCCCGCTTCGCCGCCTCCGGCGAGGGCATCCAGCTGCGCTACGGCGAGCACACGGGCCGCCTCGTCCAGCAGTTCACCTTCCTCACCCTCTCCGGCGCGATGCAGGCCGTCAGCGTCTACTCCGACGACCATGGCGCCACCTGGCAGGCGGGCACTGCCTTCGGCACCGGCATGGACGAGAACAAGGTGGTCGAGCTCAGCAACGGCGACCTGATGGTCAACTCCCGCGCCTCCGATGGCACGAAGGCCCGCAAGATCGCCATCTCCAGCGACGGCGGTGAGACCTACGGCCCCGTCCGCGTCGACTCGAGCCTGATCGACCCGAACAACAACGCGGCCATCACCCGCGCCTACCCCGACGCCCCCGAGGGCTCGGCGCAGGCGAAGATGCTGCTGTTCACCAACGCGGCCAACACCGGCGGCCGTTCCAACGGCACCGTGAAGCTCAGCTACGACGACGGCGCCACCTGGTCGACCGCGAAGGTCTTCGAGCCCGGCTCGATGTCGTACTCCACGATCACGCCACTCGACGAGCCCGGCACCTACGGCATCCTCTTCGAAGGAACCTCGTCGACCATCCGCTACATGCGGGTCAGCCTCGACTGGCTCGGCGGCCTCCCCGTCTCCGTGACGGCAGAGCCGCAGAACGTCTCCCGCGGCGCGAACACCGTCCGCTACGACATCACCAACCTCTCCGACGAGGCCGTTACCCTCGCCGTCTCACCCAAGGCGCCCACCGGCTGGACGGCCTCCGCCGACCCGGTCACCCTCGCCGCTGGAGAGACGGTCGAGGTCGAGGTGAGCGTCACCGTCCCCGACTGGGCCGACGAGGGCAGCTTCACCCTTCCGCTCACCGTCTCGGCCGGAGACGACTCGAGCACCGGCGCGGCAACGCTGAACGTCGAGCTCAATCCCGTGCAGAACCCGTCGCTCGCCGTCCCGGTGGCTGTCCAGGGCACCCTGCCCGCACAGAGCGGGGAGGGCCAGGCCAACATGTTCGACGGCGACCCCTCCACCCTGTGGCACACCCCGTGGAACACCACGGTGACCCTCCCGTTGAACATCGACCTCAGCGTCGGCGAGGTCGCACAGGAACTGGCCTTCGTGTCCGTCACGCCGCGCCAGTCCGGCTCCAACGGTCGCATCGCCGGCTACGAGCTGTACGCGGGTGACGCGCTCGACGCGCTCACGAAGATCTCCTCGGGAACCCTTCCCAACGCGGCCTCCGCTGCCGTGCTCCCGCTCGATGTGACCGCGAAGTTCGTCCGGCTCCGGGTGCTCAGCACCTACGGCGACACCGTCGACAAGTTCGTCTCGATCGCAGAACTGTCGGTGCGTGCAGCGCAGGCGGACGACCCCGCCCCGACCCTTGCCCCCATCTCCGCGGTCGACGCGAAGGTGGGCTCGGGCCTCGAGGTCACCCTGCAGGCGACGGGCACCGGACCGCTCCGGTTCGCGGCCGAGGGCCTTCCCGCCGGTCTCATGATCGATGAGGAGACCGGCGAGATCACCGGTGTGCCCACCACGGCAGGCACCTTCGAGGTGCTGGTCACGGTGACCGACCCTGGTGAGCGGACGGCCGAGCAGGGCTTCATCATCGAGGTGGAGGCGGCCCCGTCGCCGACCCCCTCGCCGAACCCTTCGGACTCCCCAACCGCGAAGCCCACCCCGACGGTGAAGCCCACCCCGACCGTGAAGCCGACGGTCAAGCCCACGACGCCGACGTGGGCGCCGTCGGTGCCCTACACGGTGCCGGGCAACCACGTGTTCAACGGCCGCCAGTGGAACACGACCTGCGAGAAGTACTCGCAGACCACCCGCTGCCGCACGGACATCTGGGCGACCACCGTCACCCGCGATGCCTCCGGCGGGTTCAGCCTCCGTCAAGGATGGGCCTTCAACAACCTGACCTACCTGCCGCACATGACCCGCGCCCTGTGGAAGGGCAACCCGCTCGGCCAGGCGGGCACATGGAAGGCGGCCGACGGACGCGACTGGCAGACGGTGTGCGACACCGCCGCCACCGGCCGTGGCGCCTGCCGCAGCTACACGCGGGCGACCGTGTTCAGCGCCACCCCGAAGCAGGGCGGCGCTTACACCTTCACCCAGTCCACACAGTGGGTGTTCAACAACCTGGTCCTGTTCAGGCAGTGACCCCCTGACCCTCGGCCGGGCCTCCCCCCAACGCCCGGCCGGCACGAACTCGGCCCCCGGCGAGCTGCTCCATCAGCTCACCGGGGGTCGACCTCTTCGGCGGGTCAGCGAAGCCGGCTGCACACGTCGTGATCCATGACGGCGAGGCCACGAGGCGAGGCCCCGGCTACCTCCCTCCCCGCCGCTCAACCCTGCCCGACGTGCACACGGACGGGCCGCCAGGTGGTGCAATGGTGTGGCTCAATGAAAGGCTCACCCCATGGACATCCTGTTGGACACGGCCAACCTCGACGACATCGAGCGGTTGACCCCCATCTACCCGGTGACCGGCGTCACGACCAACCCGTCGATCCTGAAGAAGGAGGGAAAGGTCGACTTCTATCCGCACTTCCGCCGGATCCGAGAGATCATCGGCAAGGAGCGGACGCTGCACGTGCAGGTCCTCGCGAAGGACGCACAGGGGATGATCGACGACGCCCACCGCCTCCTGGACAAGATCGACGATCAGGTCTACCCGAAGATCCCCACCACCGAGGCTGGCATCGCAGCCATGCGCCACCTGAAGGAGGAGGGCGTCAACGTCACGGCGACGGCGATCTACTCCAAGACCCAGGGCTTCCTCGCCATCGCCACCGGCGTCGACTACCTCGCGCCGTACTACAACCGCATGCAGGCCCTCGACATCGACACGAAGGGCACGCTCACCGCGCTGGCCGGGTTCATCAAGCGCTTCGACGCGCCGAGCAAGATCATGGCCGCGAGCTTCAAGAACATCGTGCAGGTCTCACACGCCCTCGAGGCCGGAGCCGACGCCGTCACGCTGTCACCGAAGCTGCTGCGCCAGGCGCTGTCCGTGCCCGACATCACGCACGCCGTCGACGTCTTCATCGAGGACTGGGAGTCGGTCTACGGCACGAGGACCCTTCCCGAGGACTGATCCCCGCCGTTCACTCGGCGGTCGGATCAGCGATCGCGGCGAGGAACAGGGGCCAGTGCGTCCTGGTGTCGGAGACCCGGAAGACGTAGGGGTGATCGACCGTGAACTCGATCGGCGCCTGCTCGACGGGGGCCGACCCCGCCTCCGCGAACTCCGTGACGGCTGCACCGACGGTGCCGCGCGCCCCGACCTGGAGCCGCACCTGCTGGGTCCACTGCTCCGCCGTCCCCCCGGATGTGATGCCGGACAGATCGCTCAGGTCCAACCCCGGGAGCGCGGCGAGCAGGTCAGTGGTGCCGCTGAGATCGAAGCTCGGCATCGTGACCACCACGTCCACCCGCTCCGCGGTGTCGAGGCTGCCCGACACGGCCTCCAGATCGGCGATCGTCGGCGAATCGGCGATGATGACGTCGGCAGCGAGCGCATCGTCGTACGGCAGCCGGACGGCCCGCCACCGACCCTCGGGGTCCTCCGCGTAGCTGACCCGGACGGTTGCGGAGATCGCGTCGACCCGCTGTGTGCCAGCCGGGGTGGCGAACTCGAGGCTGGTCTCGTCCATCTCCCCGTTACCCCAGGCGGCCGCGAACAGCACTGCGTCCTGCACGACGACCGAGGTGGCCTCGGTCACCCTGATCCCGGAGCGCTCGATCAGGCCCGCCGTGTTCCTGCGTACCCAGCCGTCCAGCGCCTTCTGTGCCTGTCCGCGGTCGGCGACGGTCGCGGGCGTGTCGTAGTAGCGGGCGAGGGCGTCCAGGAAGTCCGCCTCGGGCGTCGCCCCGATCGACAGCACCTGGCCGGCGAGGTGCACGATGGGCGTCTCCGGCGGGTCGTCGACGCTGACCTTCTCCGGGAGGCTCTCGTAGCCTGCGAGGGACTGGCGCAGCGCGCCGAAGGCCCTCCCCCTCTCCTCGCCAGCGAGACCGAGTTCCGCATCGATGCTCGCGGTCGAGTCGCCGCGTGCGCCCTCGGCGACCATGGCAAGACTCATCGCCAACGAGCTGGGCGAGGTCAGCCGGTTCGGCCCGTCCGTCGCCTCGATCACCTTCCAGGCGAGGCGCTGGCTCGCCTGAGCCGCCGCTTCCACCTTCGGCGTCGAGTCGTAGGCGAGGTCGAGCACGGCGTCCCGGCCCCGCACCTCGTCCCCTGCGGAGGCGGAACAGCCGACGAGCAGCGTGGCCGCGAGGAGTGGCGCGGCGAGGGCCCGCAGAGAGATCATCGTGGCCGCCTCAGTTAGCTGCCGGGTCGGTGACGGAGGCGAGGAACAGCGGCCAGTCGGTCTCGGTGTCGGCGACCCGGAACACGTAGCCGCGGTCGACGACGACGCGGCGGTCGCTCTGCGCAAGTGCTTCTCTCACCGCGGCCTCGGTCACCGCCGCGCCGACGGTCCCCTTCGCCGAGACCTGCAGCACGGACTGCTGCACCCACTGCTCGATCGTCCCGTCCGGGATGATGCCGCTGAGGTCGGTGAGGTCGACCGCGGGAAGGGCCTTGATCAGGTCGCTCTTGGCCGCCAGGTCCAGCTCGGGCATGGTGACGTCGATCTCCTCCTCGGGGGCCGCGTCGAGCGCCCGATCCGCGGCGACGAGGTCGTCGGCGGTGAGTTCGGTCGGCGCCATGCCTTCGGCGGGCAGGATCACGTCGGCGGCGAGTCGAGCGTCGTAGGGCAGCCTGACGGCGGTCCACCGCTCCGACTCGGCGTAGCGGGCCGTGACGATGCCCTGGACCGCCTCGACGGTGCCTGCGTCGTCGAAGTCGAGCGGCAGGTCGTCGAACTCGAAGGGCGTCTGCCAGGCGGCCGCGAACAGCAGCGAGTCCTGGATGACGACCTTCGTATCCGGTGTCACCTCGATGCCCGACTTCTCGATCAGGCCCGCAGTGTGCTCGTTCACCCACGCGTCCAGCAGGCCTTGCGCCGAGGCGCGGTCGGTGGAGACGAGGGGCACGTCGTAGACGCTCTCCAGCCGGGAGACGAACTCCGGAAGGGCCTCGGTGTCGATGGTGACGAGCCGGTTCGCGAGGTGGATCGCGGGCTGGGCCGGCGGCTCCTCGAGATCGATGTCTCCTGGCGCGGTGGCGTAGCCGGAAAGCGAACCGCGCAGCGCCGAGAACGCTGCCGCCCGCTCCGCGCCTGCGAGGCCGAGGGTCTCGTCGATGCTTGCGAGGGAGTCTCCGCGCGCGCCTTCGGCCAGCATGGCGAGCGAGAGCGACAACGAGCTGGGTGAGACCACCCGGTTGGCGTCCTCGCCCTGCACGACGACGTCCCACCCGAGTCGCTGGGCGGCGAGCGCCGCGGCCTCGGCCGACGGGTTCGTCGCGGCGCTCGGTTCATTCGCGGGGGCGGCGAGGGACGACGTGTCCTGGAGTTGTGACGCCGCCGTCGCGGCGGGTGCCGGCTCCTGGGCGGCGTTGTCGGCCACCATGGTGGGCCTCAGCATGGCAGGAAGAGCGATCCCGACGGCCAGTGCGGCCGCGCCGAGGCCGCCGACGGTTCCCGCGAGGGCGCGGGTGCGGGCCCGCTTGCGCCGTGCCCCCGCGAGCAGGCTGTCGGGTACGGCGGGGTCGGGGGCAACGGTGCGCAGCGCCTCTGCGACGTCCCGGTCGTCTTCGTGGATCATGGCTCAAACCTCCTGCAGGAGCGCCGACTCGCGGAGAGCGGCGCAGCCACGGTGTGCGTACTTCTTGACGGTGCCCTCGCTGATGCCGAGTGCCTCGGCGACCTCCGCGACGGGACGGTCCTCGACGTAACGCATGGTCATCACCGCGCGTTGCATGCGCGGAAGGGTGGCGAGCGCCTTCATCACATCGAGCCGGAGCTCCACCGTCTGCTCCGCCTCTTTCACCTCTGGCAGATATGCGGACGGGGTTTCGGAGCGCCAGCTGCGGCGGCGCCACCACGAGATGTAGGTGCGGTACATCGTGGTGCGCAGGTACGCCTCGAACTTGTGGTCGTTGGCGAGCCTGGGATAGGCGCCGAGAGATTTCGCGAGCGCCGTCTGGAGAAGGTCCTCGGCATGATGGGCATCGCCCGTCAGCATCCACGCGGCGCGCAACAGGTCGCGTCCGCGGTCCGCGATGAACGATTCGATGTCTGCCATGCCTCACCTCCGACCACACGACGCACCGACCTGCAGGTCAGGTTGTCACGGAGGCTACATTTCACCTCAGCAGCGCGTCCAGCTCTGCCGCGAAGTCGGCCGACGGCTGCCAGAACAGCAGCGAATCCCCTTGCCTGAAGGCATAGCCGTCCTCGACGGAGCCGAGCACGAGGCTCCGGGGCGAGGTCTCCAGCACGATCCACTCCGGCCCGACGGCCTGCTCGCTGCCC
>RRZT010085138.1_pt1 | contig 21209 bp, 14 predicted proteins | sample 2165551 | NCBI WGS metagenome assembly RRZT01 (sample SAMN10456910, study PRJNA506462) | wastewater metagenome | biome: wastewater; feature: sludge; material: wastewater sludge; isolation source: wastewater sludge with Escherichia coli K12::gfp cells carrying plasmid... | place: USA: Moscow, Idaho... | reverse complement strand
TCGGAAGAAAAGATATATGTTTATGTTTTCGGTAATCGGACTTTTCTGTCTTTCTCTGACACTTCCGGTAATAGGGCTTGTAAAGGCGAAAATGCTTCCGGCTAGCAATGTCAATACTTTTAATATTACCATAGATTTACCAACCTCCTCGTCGCTAGAAAAGACAAAAGAGACTTCGGTGTGCATCGAAAATATCCTCAAAAAAGAGAGAGATATAAAAGATTTCGAGACCTTTGTCGGGACGACCGGAATAGCCGATTTCAACGGCTTACTCCGTGGAAATTCTATTAAAACCGGAGACAACGTAGCCGAAATCAGGGTAAATCTCCGTGAAAAAGGGGATAGAAAGCTAGGCTCTAGCGATATGGTTAGCGATATTAGAAAAAAAGTAAAATCTTGCGAAGCGGCTAGTGATGCCAATATCAAATTAGTAGAAGACCCTCCGGGGCCTCCGGTGTTGGCAACCTTGGCTTTTGAGATATACGGCGGAGACAAATTATCAAGGGATATTTTGGCTGAGAAAATCAGAGGGATATTTAAAAAGACTGAAGGTGTTGTCGATACCGATGTCATGGGGGACAGAGCCTCCGTAAAATACAGCATAAAACCGGATATCCAAAAAGCTGCATCAATGGGCGTGAGCGTTGAAGATATAGCATACGCTCTAAAGATAGGCGGCGAAGGAGATAAGGCGGCGGTAGTACTCACATCCGACGACAAAGATCCTATCGATGTTTTTATAAAACTGGATAGGGCTCAAAAAGAGAGTATAGAGAATTTGATGGATCTAACCGTTCAGTCCAGAACAACGGGGGAGTTGATACCTATAAAAGATATTGCAGAATATAGTATCGATTCGCGAGATAAGGCATTAACTTCTAAAGACTTGAACGAGGTTACGATAGTAACAGGTGAGATGGACAAAAGAGGCTCTGTATATGCTCAGTTTGAGGCCAGAAGCGAGCTGTTTAGAATGGAAGGATTTAAGGCCGAATGGGACGGTAGCCCAAGATTTAACGTAGATTTGACCGAGATTGCGACAGGCAAAAAATACCGGATCGTAATGGACGGAGAGTGGAAGGTAACGTTTGATACGTTTAGGGATTTGGGTTCGGCATTCGGGGTTGCGGTTTTATTAATTTACCTATTGATGGTTGCTTACTACAAAAGCTTTAGAGTGCCAGGGATTGTTACGAGCGCAATACCGTTGACTTTAATCGGAATAATGTTTGGCCATTGGGTGATGAACGTTGTTACGCCTACGTATTTTACCGCTACGAGTATGATAGGATTTATTGCTCTGGCCGGCATTGTCGTCAGAAATGCGATTATGCTTATAGATTTTACGGATGAGCTGATTGGGGATGGTAAAAGTATCGAAAATGCCGTTTTGGAGGCGGCTGCGACTAGATTTAGACCGATTTTGCTGACGGCACTTGCGATTGCACTTGCATCGTTTGTGATAGTCCTTGACCCTGTGTGGAATGGGCTTGCCGTTTCATTGATTTTTGGGGTAATGATTGCTACAATTCTCACTTTGGTAGTAACTCCTCTAATGTATTGGAAGCACTTAAAAAATAATCCTAGGAGAATTGATGGCATACTCAATGGGCGATCTTAAAAAAGGTCTTAGAATAGAACTTGACGGAATCCCTTATAGAATTACAGAATATCAACACGTAAAACCGGGCAAGGGTGCAGCTTTTGTAAGGGCTAAAATAAAATCTCTTATCGACGGCAAAGTTATAGAAAAAACCTTCCATGCCGGTGATAAGGCGGATGAGCCGAATCTTGAGCAAAGGGTTATGAACTTCTCATACTCCGATGACGATTATATGCATTTTATAGAGCAACAAAGCTATGAGATGTACCCTTTGACACACGACCAAGTCGGTGATGCAAAAGATTTTATCATTGAAAATACAGAGGTTGAAGTTCTTTTCCATAACGGAAAACCTATCACCGTAGATGTTCCGCAAGTTGTTGAGTTGTTGGTTGTTGAAACACCGCCTAACTTCAAAGGCGACACTACCAGCGGAAGCAGAAAGCCTGCTAAGCTAGAGACAGGTCTAACGGTTCAGGTTCCTTATCACGTCCTTGAGGGTGATAAAATTAGAGTAGATAGCAGAACTAGCGAATATTTGGACAAAGTAAAATAAGACGGGGTTTTATACCCCGCTCCCCTCTTTTTTTGCATCCTCTGCATCATTTTTTCTACCCAGTTTCTCGAATATCTCCACTGCCTTTTCGTAGTATTCTTTTGCCTCTGCAGCTTTATGTTCTGATTTTAGGCCTCTGCCGTATAGTTTGTATAGCTTTCCCCTCTCCGATAAAAAATCATCCGTATCGGTAAGCTCCAACCCTTCGTTTATATAGTCGTATCCGGCTTGAAGGTTTTTTTGTTCGATGAGTACCTGCACCAAAGATATGATAGTGGCGGCCTCTTTTCTTTTTGCTTCCATATCTCTAAAGTCGGATAGTGCTGCGCTAAGTGCTATAACTGCCTCATCATGCTTACCGATATCTGCATACAGCCTCCCTTTTGCCAATAGTGCTGCCGCACTTCCCAACTTACTTCCAATCTGATTCATTAGTTCGGCAGAGCGGCTGAAATGTTTTAGAGCCTCTTCATTTTTTGTTATTTTTGTTTTGAGGTATCCTAAAGATAGCTCCAGATTTGCGATCTGTCTTTTATTTTTTGCCTCTTCAAAAAGTGCTAAGCTTTTTTCGTTATAAGAGAGTGCCGTATCAAACTCCTTTTGCCCCTCGTAAAAGACAGCAAGATTGTTACAACACAATGCTATAAGCTCTTTATTTTCTGTTTTTTCTAGTATCGAAAGTGCTGCGGATGCGTTTTTGATTGCTTCGTCCGTCTGCCTGTAGCGGTTTTGAACCCACGAGAGGTTCATTAGTAGTTTTGCGTATTCTATGCTATCTTTATTGTCCGATATAAGCTTCAAAGCCTCTTCGTATATCTTTACCGAACGCTCTTTGTTTCCACGCTTCTCCTCTATCCGTCCGATATTTCTCATGGCATCGGCTTTTTTTGTGCTATCGGCAGCATTTTGTTTTATATGCTCCCATGCCGATATTGCCCCCTCCATATTTCCAAGAAGTTCTAAAATCTCCGAATAAGGCTCAAACAGGCTTTCAACCGACGGATTTTGTTCTTTGATATTAGGCGCTATCTCGATTGCCTTTTCAAAAAATCGTGCCGCACTTTCGTTTGAGTACACCCCTTTTGCTTTGTAGGCGCTTTGAACCAAAAAACTGTAGGCATTATCGTAGTCTCCACCTTTTAAATAGTGCTCCGCTAACTGTTCAACATAGTCTTGTAATCTCTCTTTGTAGACCTCTTTGATTGTCTCGGCCGCCTCCAAATGGAGTGCTTGTCTCCTCTTTAGGAGTAGCGTATCGTATATAGCCTCCTGTATAAATGTCGTATGAAAAGAGTATTCGACATCCGGAAATGATTGTGATTCAAAAATCATCTCAGAGTTGATTAGCTCTTCCAGGGCATTATTTAGTCCGGGGTCTTTGACTGTGGCTTCGATCAGCTTTTGGCTAAACGATGGACCAAATACGGCCGCCCTGCTTAAAATCTCCTTTTGAAGATGGCTTAGCTGATCGAATCTAGCAATTACGAGTCCCGTGATTGAGTTTGGGATTGTGACTTTCGAGAGCTCTTTTTTGACGGTTATTTTTCCGTTTTGTTGTTCGATGACGTTTTGCTCCAGAAGCGACCTTACTATCTCTTGTAAAAACAGCGGATTTCCATCCGAGCGCATACCTATCAGCTCCATAAGTTCTCTCGGTATCTCATGACTTCCGAGTGCAAAGCCCACAAACGCTTCACATTCGTTTCTGCTGAGTCTCTCAAAAGTCATCTCTACGGCTCTATCACCAAGTATCCGCCTAGCTAGCGGCAATAACTTGTAAGCCGGAGAGCTTTTTTCCGGTCTAACCATCAAAAGCAGCATCACAGAGTGATTTTTGGAGACCGATATTAGTGTTGATATAACCTCAATCGTAGAGTTATCGGCATTATGCAGATCTTCAATCGATAGTATTGTGGCTTTTTGTCTGCTGATTGCCGCAAAAAACCACCCTATAGCCCTTATGGTGGCAGTATGAATCTCTTGTGCCGACATCTCCGAAAAAGAAACACCTAGCTGAGACGACAAATCTATATCAAAGAGTCTGGCAATAAGGGTAATGGCGCTCTTGGCCTCGTCGGATAGCCTATCTTTGTCCTCACCTATCAAGAGGGATATCCCGATTGAGAGCTTCGACGATACGGTCTCTTTTGTATCGTCCGAGTCGATTCCGAGTACCCTTTTGAAGATGTCTATAAACGTATGGTAGGCGGTATTTTTGCCGTATGATTGACATCTCCCCTCTATGATTTGGGTATTTTTTTGTTTAAACTTGTTTTTCACCTCAGATTGGATTCTGCTTTTTCCAAAGCCTGGGTCAGAGATCAAAAAGATCGTTTGCCCTTCACCTTTTTGTAGTCTCTCTACACTCACGGAGAGAGCCTCTATCTCTTTTATCCGACCGACAAGCGGAATATCTGACGTTACCGTATTTTTGACCTCTGATACGTCGAGTGCCCTAATAACCTCATATACAGCTACCGGCTCTGCTTTCCCTTTGACGGTAATCGGCTCTTGTTCGATAAACTCAAACAGGTTTTTTACCTGATGGTATGTGTATGATGAGATGAAAATATGCCCTTTTGTGGCGCTTGATTCGAGTCTGGATGCGAGATTTACGGTATCGCCCATAACCGTATAGTCCATTCTTGCATCGGAGCCTATCTGTCCGGCTACGACGAGTCCAGTGTTTATCCCGATATGGAGACCGAGCGGTTTTTCTAGTTTTAAAGGGAGGGTTTTGTTATAGTCCTCTATCTTTTTCATCATGTCGATTGCTGCCCTGACAGCCAATTCTGGATCGTTTTCGTGTGCGGTAGGTGCTCCGAAAAGCGCCATGATACAATCGCCTATAAACTTATCGATGTACCCTTCGTATGCCGTAACCGTATCTCCCATCATCTGCAAGCAGTTATTCATAATAGTCGTAACCTCTTCGGGATCCAGTTTTTCACTCATAGAGGTAAAACCGGAGACATCCGCAAATAGTACGGTGACGGTTCTCCTCTCGGAAATGCTATCTGTTACAACCGGTTGTTTTGTTTGTATTTTAGACGGAACCGCAGTTTTTTTTGACTCTATTATCTTGGTATCCGAGACCAAAACCAATCTATGTCCGCACTCACGGCAATACTTATCGCCCGTATCGGCACGACATCTGCATTGTAGGCATAAAAATACAAGAGGCGTACCGCATCCGACGCAAAAATTTGAATCATCGCCGTTTTGTGTATTGCAAACAGGACACTCCATCCTACTCTCCGATAATTAATGATGTAAGCTATTGTATGCCTAAAAATATAAATATTAGCCGTAAGTAAAAGCCGCATCCAAAACCGTTTGTAAGCTATTGTTAATCGAAGATGGCATACAATGCCTCTTCTTTTCCTGGACGGTGCGCTACCCGTAAAATTTTGGGTCCTAACGAACTATAAACAGTCTGCTCATAATGACCCGCCGGTGTGTTCGGTGGCCTTGCCTGAGGATCTGATTTCCGAGAGGTTGCCGCCTAAAGGTCGGGCTAGAGCACAAATACTTGACTTTGGAGGACCAAAGTCTCTAATGAGAACGCCCGTCCGGGTTTTTTCCCTTTCTATAACTTCCCAAGGAAACAAATGAATGTTTTAATAGTCGGTAACGGTGCTAGAGAGTTTTCTATAGGATTAGCCGTCAAAAAAAGTAAAAAATTAAATAAGCTATATTTCGCACCCGGTAACGGTGCAACAAGTAGAGTCGGTGAGAATATCGACATCACCGATTATGAGGGGCTTGCCTCTTTTGCAAAGAAAAATAGTATAGATTTGACTATTGTTGGACCAGAAGCACCTTTGTCGTCCGGCATAGTAGATGTATTCAAAAAACATAACCTAAAAATATTCGGCCCATCCAAAAAAGCGGCAAGGCTGGAGTCCTCAAAAGCTTTTATGAAAAATATTTTGGCTAAATACGATATCCCTACGGCAAAATATATAGAGACCTCCAGTGAAGCCGAGGCATTCGATTTTATCGATGCCATGGATGGCTATATTGTCGTAAAGGCCGACGGACTTTGTGCCGGCAAAGGGGTTATAATCTGCGAAACCAAAGATGAAGCCAAAGAAGCGGCAAAAGATATGCTAAACGGCGACAGCTTTGGAGATGCCGGTAAAAAAGTCGTCATAGAAGAGTTTTTGGATGGATTTGAGTTGTCCGTCTTTGCATTGACGGACGGTGTAAACTACAAAATTCTCCCTGCGGCGCAAGACCATAAAAGGCTAAAGGACGGCAATGAGGGGCCAAATACCGGAGGGATGGGAGCTTATGCCCCGACTCCGCTATGTACCCCTGAAATTATGGAAAAAATCGAAAAAAATATCATAGCCCCTACCGTAAAAGCGATGCACTCGGAGGGGTGTCCGTTTGAGGGTGTCCTTTTTGCGGGGATAATGGTTGTGAATAATGAGCCGTATACATTGGAGTTTAACGTCAGGTTTGGCGATCCGGAGTGTGAGGTTTTGATGACCCTTATCGAGAGTGATGTTTTGGAGCTGTTTGATGCTTGTGCGGGTGGAGAGGTAGAGAATCTACAATTTTCCATCAAAAACAGCTTTAGCGTAGCCGTTATAGCTGCAAGCGAAAAATATCCGTATTCAAATACCGCACCGGTAAAGATCGAGATAGATGAACAAAAATTATCCGAAATGTCTAATTTAGGACATATCTCTTTTGCCGGTGTTGAAGCCAGAAGTGACGGCCTTTACGCAAACGGTGGTAGGATATTGGCGGCTGTGGGTTTTGGAGGCGATATCAAAACGGCTCAAAAAAATGCCTACGAGGTGATGTCTACGGTTAGCTTTGGCGGGATGCAATATAGAAGTGATATAGCGTATCAGGTTTTGTAGGATCTTTATGGAAAGAGATTTAGAATATAGGCTATACAAAGAGGAGCTGAGTATTGCTCCGGTGTCAAAAAGGGTTTTGGCATTTGTTCTTGATAAACTCCTATTGGCACTTATAGTATTTGCGGCCATGGGTGGACGGTTTGAAGGTAAAGACCTGCAAGGCGTTGTAGCCGCTCTAAATCAGGCTATAGTGTTTACGACTGTCGTGGAGATATGCTATCAGGCGATCTTTACAAAACTATACGGTGCGACAATCGGAAAAATGCTACTCAAAATAAGAGTCGTAGATATGGAGCTTTTGGATAATCCCGGCTGGAGATACTCTTTTTTGAGGGCAGCGGTTAGGTTTTTAGGCGAGACCCTTTTTTATCTAGGATTTCTATGGGCTTTTTTTGATAAATACAGACAAGGGTGGCACGATAAAGCCGCAAAAACGTTGGTGTTAGATGGGCGCTAAAAAACTTTTTTTATTATCTTTTATGTGCGCCTCGGCACTTTTGGCAAATGAAAAAGTCGAAATCGTAGCAAAAAAAGTAGAGCATAGCGACGAGATAGTAACGGCGATAGGGGAGGCGGTAGCTACCGGAGACGGCTACTATATAAAAGCCGACAAGCTGGTTTACGACAAGAAAAACTCTACTATAGAGGGTTATGGGGATATTTTTATCCTCAAAGATTCGTCTATGCAGATATTGTCTGATTATGTGGTGTTTAATACTGAGGCTAAGAGCGGTTTTTTTGATAAGTTTTTTATGCAAAATATTGCCGATGACGTATGGGTCTCCTCAAAAAAAGGGGATGTAAAAGGAAAAGTATATTCCACGAATTCATCTGTCAGCTCCAGTTGTAACCCTGCAAATCCGGATTGGAGATTAGAATATTCAAGTAGTGAATATGATACCGACTCAAAGGTGATGGCTTTGAATAGTGCAACACTATATCTAGGTTCGGTACCGATTCTTTATAGTCCGTATTTCTCTTTTTCAACAGATAAAACAAGAAGGAGCGGTTTGCTAAAACCGGATATAGGGCTAAAAGGCAACGAAGGCTTTATATATATGCAGCCGATATATTTTGTAACCGATCCGGATTCCGGTTGGGATAGTGAGACAAATCCGCAGATTAGAACAAAAAGAGGGAAGGGGATAAACCAGACTTTTAGGTTTATGGATTCTCCGTACTCCAGAGGTTATATCAAAGGCGGGTATTTCGGCGATGAAAAATCATTTAAAGAGATTTATAACCTAAAATACGGCTCACACTACGGTTTTTCAGTTTTTTACGATAGGGAGAAAGTATTTACCGATAAGTTTTCAAAAGATTCGGAAGACGGTTTTTACGTAGATATCAACTATCTAAACGACATCGACTATGTAAATCTAAAAAACAGAGATAACTTTCGGGATAACGTAGTTGATAAAATAACAACCTCGAAAATCAACTATTTTTACCAAAAGCAAAATAACTATTTCGGTATTTACGGAAAATACTACATAGATACCTCTAAAACATCAAATGATGATACCATTCAAGAGTATCCGAAATTTCATTATCATCATAGCACTGATAGTTTATGGCTACACACACTCCTTTTTTCAGCTGATGCAAAAAGCGCTAGGTTTGATAGAAGGAGCGGCATAAACGCCCTGCAAAATGAGATTGCACTCCCTATAACGTACACCGATAGATTTTTTAATGATTTGGTTGGAGTAAAGGTATCGGAGAATCTTTACGCAAATAAAGTCTCTTTTTCAAATATTGCGAATGCGGAATTGAAAGATTATTCATTTTATAGTGCAACCCATAAAGCAGGATTATTTACAGACCTAATAAAGCCATATGAGAATTTTACCCATTATCTGAATTTGGAGTATACATATACAAAGCCGGGTACGAAATCTGAGAAAAATTACCCAAGCGTGAAAGACGAGTTGACTTCACTTGTCACAAGTAGTTCCGAGAGTGAAAATAGCGCATTTAAGCTAAGCCAGTTTTTTTATGATACAAAAGGGAGCCTAATTTTAATTCATAGGTTAAACCAATATATATACCACGACGATTCTAGAGCCGCATACAGATATTCGGATACCGAAAATGAGATTGCATACTACCCGACTAAAGATTTTTCAGTTGTAACCGACGTTTTTTATTCAAACGACTATAGCCGGATATCGGCCTCCACAACTACCATTAAATACGATGATAAAGAGAGTGCCGTATCATTGTCGCATGTCTATAAAAACAAAGCCACCCTTTTGGGGAGCGACAAAGGAAATTATTATACCCTCGGCGCATCTCAAAAGTTTGGATATATCTATGATCTATTCGGCACATACGAATACGACGAAGCGGCAAAAGAGACGAGGGCTTGGAGTATAGGGGCATCTATGAGCAAAAGATGTATCAATTACGCCGTTAAGATAAAAAATGAGAATACCCCAATTCTAACAAGTACAGATACCAGTTCAATTAAAAACTATATAATATATTTTAGTATCAATCTTATCCCTCTAGGCGGGGTAAATCAGGCTTATTCGATAAGTACTTCCAAATGAGGCAACAATGAAAACAGAGGCAAAAGTAGGGTTATTCGTACTAGTCGGGCTAGTGGCGTTATTTTTACTAAGCCTACAGGTGAGCAAGGTAACCAATATCGGCAAAGACGGCTATATCCTCAGTGCATATCTGGAAAACCTATCCGGTCTAGATGTGAATGCAAAAGTAAAAATCGGCGGAGTTGATGTCGGTTTTGTCAAACAAAAAACACTAGAGGGGAATAGGCCGAAAATAACAATGGTTGTATTCTCAACCGTATTTATCCCTGCAGACTCTACCGTTAACCTAGCTCAAGACTCACTACTCGGGACAAAATTTGTTGAGATTAGACCCGGGAAGCAAAAAAACTACTTGACCGAGGGGGGTGTGTTGTTAAAAGAGGAGAAGTTTGCCTCTTTTGATGAGACTGCTACTAGCATAAACTCTGCCGCAAACGAGCTAAAGATGTTTATATCGGAGCTTAGAGGGACTTTTAATACCGATTCGAGAGAAAACATTCAAGACACTATCAAAAATTTTAATGAGATGGCTAAAAACGTAGCCGTGGCGGCAAAAGAGTTTGGGGCTATGTCAAAAGAGTTTAAAACAACGGGGGTTACGGTAAACGAAAGGCTTCCGAAAATTCTGGCTCAAATCGATGACCTCTCAAGAGAGTTTGCCCAAACAGGTAAAGACGTAAATAAAAAACTTCCGGAAATAATGGATAGATTTGCCACAATAGAAAAAGAGTTACAAGAGGTTATAGGGGAGAATAAGCAGCCTCTAAATAGTGCCCTAAAATCGGTAGACACTTTTTTTGCAAACGGTAACGATACTATGAAAAAGTTAGACAAATATATCTCAAAAGGAACCGATAGTCGTCTTGAGCTTGCCCTCAGAGGGGAGTATATGGGTAAAGATAAAACTACGAAAGGGTATTTTAGCGCCGATTATTCCCCTTCGCCTACAAAGCACTATCTGGTTGACGTAGTATCTAATAGGGATAATACAATAACAGATGGGGCAAAAAATTTTGTCGAACCGGAAAAGCACTCAAAAAGCAAGACATATGTATCGGCTCAATTTGGTAAAAGATATGATAACGTTATGGTTAGGGGTGGGATAATTGAGTCAACCGGAGGAGTCGGTATAGATTATTTTGCTAAAAACGATAAAATCAAAGCTTCATTTGACGCTTATGATTTTAGCGCCCAAAACGATGTGAGAGGCGACAAGGCGCATTTGAAAGCAAGTGTAAGATACAGACTCCTAAAGCATGTGGATTTGGTTGCCGGATATGACAACTTCCTTAACAAAAAAGCGGCAAACGTATTCGGTGGGGTCGGCGTAACTTTTGTAGATGACGATTTAAAATATATGGTCGGCGGAGCCTCCAGTTTTCTAAAATGAGTTTTTTCGGGGAGATTGAAGAGGCTAGGGCTTTTATGAAACTCCCTCCGCTTATAACGGCAAAAGAGCTAAAAAAAAGATACAAAGAGCTCTCCAAAAAAATGCACCCTGATTGCGGTGGAGACGAAGAGAGTATGTCAAAACTCTCAAAAAGTTATAAACTCCTTTTGGGGTATATGGAAAATTACAGATTTAAATTGGACGAGGGCGAGGTCTCCTCTCAATATCCATTTGAAGATTACAAAAAAAGATTTAGATTTTAAAAAGGCGTATAATGAAGTTCTCATCGGTATCTACTGAGGTTTTCGGCAAAAAAGATGTATTTGAAACAGGTAAAATGGCAAAATTTGCCGATGGATCGGTAACCCTCACAAGTGAAAAAAGTGTTCTTTTGTCTGCGGTTGTAAGCGAAAGAAAAATGATAAATGAGGATTTTTTACCTTTAACGGTTCAATATATTGAGAAAAGCTATGCTGCCGGAAAGTTTCCAGGGGGTTTTGTAAAAAGAGAGAGTAAGCCGAGTGACTTCGAGACCCTTACGTCAAGACTAATTGATAGAAGCCTTAGACCGCTTTTCCCAAAAGGGTACAACTATCAAACCCAAATTACTACGACTGTTTTTAGCTGTGACGAAAGTGCCGACTTGCAAGTTTTGGCTCTCAATTCTGCGTCTGCGGCCGTATTTATATCAGACATCCCTGTTGAAAAATTGGTTCTAGGGGTAAGGGTTGCAAAAATAGACGGAAAGCTTGTTTTAAATCCATCAATAGCCGATTTAAACGAAAAAAGCTCCCTTGATTTGTTTGTGGCCGGAACAGAAGAAGAGATACTGATGATAGAGATGAGAGCCGTATCTACTGAAGATATCGAAGTAGGATCTATGCAGCCGGTAGTTCCGTTTTTGGATTTAGGTTTGAATGCGGAGATTATCGAAAACTTCAAATCAAACGAGATATCCGAAGAGGAGTTGTTGGAGGCTATAAAATTTGCATCCGATGCAATAAAAGCCGCCTCTACGGAGCTAACCCCTAAACTATCGGCTCTAAAAGCACAAACTAGAGATTACGGGCTAAAAACAATAATCCAAGACGACAAGCTAATAGAGCATATCAAAAATTATTATACCGGCAAATTGGAAAACGCTATAACGGAGCTTAGCAAATCGGAAAGAAGCAGTGCGATTCAAAACGTAATTGACGATATCGTTGCAGACCCTTTTGTGCAAGAGTTTGGCTACGACAAAGAGCTTGTGGCTTTTAGTGCAGAAAAGATAAAAAGAGAGATACTAAGGGGGCTAATCCTCCATAAACATCAAAGACCTGACGGTAGAAAACTAAACGAGGTGAGGCCTATCAGCATAGAGACAAATATCCTCCCTATGGCACACGGCTCTTGCCTTTTTACCAGAGGTCAGACGCAGGCTTTGGCCGTCGCAACACTTGGAAGCGATATGGATAAACAATCTTTTGAAAATCTAACAGACAAAGGCTCCCAAGCCGAGAGATTTATGTTGCACTACAATTTTCCGGGTTTCTCAGTCGGCGAGGCAAGTCGTGTCGGGGCTCCAGGCAGAAGAGAGCTTGGGCATGGAAATTTGGCTAAGAGAGCAATAGAGTGTTTGATCCCAAAAACATATGAACCGATTGTAAGGGTTGTATCCGAGATTTTGGAATCAAACGGTTCGTCATCGATGGCTACCGTATGTGCCGGTGTTTTGTCTATGAAGGCCGCAAAAGTACCGCTTACCTCTCTATGTGCCGGAATAGCTATGGGGCTTGTAAAAGAAAACGATAAATATGCAATCCTAAGCGACATAATAGGTCTTGAGGACTTTGACGGCGATATGGACTTTAAAGTGGCCGGAACCAGAAAAGGGGTAACGGCTCTGCAGATGGATATAAAGCTTGGCGGACTAGATTTTGAACTGCTTAAAGCAGCGCTTTTACAAGCTAAAGAGGGTAGGGAGCATATACTATCCTTGATGGAGGATGCAGAGGCAAAGATAGTGTTTAATGATTCGGTATTACCGAGCACGGAGATATTTCATGTCGATACGGGCAAGATAGTAGATATTATCGGGCAAGCCGGAAAAACGATAAAAGAGATTATAGAGAGATTTGAGGTTGCGATAGATCTGGATCGTGAAAAAGGTAGAGTAAAAGTTGTCGGTAGAGATAAAGCAAAAGTTGACGGAGCCAAAGAGCACATACTAACGATTGCAAAACCGAAAGCTCCGGCAAAAAAATATGACCTTTTAGAGGTTGGGGCAGTAGTGAAGGGGAAAGTAAAAAAAATAGTAGATTTCGGTGCGTTTGTTGAGCTTCCAAACGGTCAAGAGGGGCTAATGCATATCTCAAAAGTCTCCGACAAGAGAATCAATAATGTTAGAGATCATCTAAATGAGGGCGACGAAGTGGAGGTCAAAGTAATGGCATCCGCCCAGAACAAGGTCGAACTCGCAAATGCTAAGTTTTACTAGGCTATAATGCCACCCGCAAAAGTGTTTAGTAGGGATACGCAAGCCGAACAGACTTACTTGCAAAAATTTTTTATGGAGACTCACAATGAAAAAAATCGTTCTTATGATTCTTGCTCTTGCTGCTGCTGCTTTCGCTGCTGACGGTGAAGTTGCAAATCAAACTCTTAAATCTGCTTCAATCATCGCTGCAGGCGTTGGTCTTGGTATAGCCGCTCTTGGTGGCGCTATCGGTATGGGTAATGCTGCTGCTGCAACAATCGCCGGTACAGCTAGAAACCCAGGTATGGGCGGCAAGCTTCTTACTACAATGTTTATCGCACTTGCGATGATCGAAGCGCAAGTTATCTATACACTTGTTATCGCTCTAATCGCTCTTTACGCAAACCCTTTCCTAGGTTAATCTGCCTACTTACTCCCCGCTCAAAGCGGGGAGATCTTATATAAACCTTCTTTGTCCGTCTTTTTTAATATCAGAAAATTTATCCAAATACTCCAGATATCCTATCAGATACTTTCTGCTTAGCCCCGTCTCTTTTTTGGCCGTTTCGATATCCACAAAACCTTTTTCCGAGATTATTTTCCTAAGCAGTACCATTACATCCGATAAATTTTGAGATGTCAAAAATAGGTTATGCGAGAGTCTGATTGCTTTAGACGATGAGCATAGTTTTTTTAACCCTTCATCCCCTGTTTTTCTATCGATATCCAAGGCATCATAAATATTGTAAGGGGCGACCGGTGAAAACCCGCCCGTTTCCAACTCCTTGTATATCGCCTCCTCTATAAAAGCCTTCATGTCTTTGATATCGCAATCTTTGCTTTTATAAAGACCGTTTTCAAAGATTAGCAAACCGTCCGATTCCAGTTTTTTTAAGGCAAAATCGCAAACCGCAACAGAGGCCCATGAAAATCTGTTATTCATCGAATTTTTTGACAAAAGAGCTCTTTTATTTTTTTTAAATATTTTAAGTATCTCCTCTTTTAAAAGCTCAGCCGTAGCCGTTGGATAGACTACTTTTTCGCCGATATCTACAAAAACGTTTTCCATTTTTGAGGCCATCTCTAGGGCTTTCTCCTGCTCCAATCCGAAACGTTGGTACGCCCCGATTAGTCCGAACCCTTTTTTGTGGACACCGACTAGCATCTCAAAAGCTTTTATCATCAAATTATCGGCAAGTAGTGTCAAAAACTCTATTTTTTGCTTTTTTTTCATAGGCTCTGCTATAGGGTTTAGGACAACGCCGCCACCGATAGTCCCTGTTTCACTCCTGAGTATAAATCTCTCTGAAAATAGCGAAAAGATATCGTTTTTACTCTCTAGTGTTGCAAATGAAAACTCTTTGTTTTCCTCCAGAATTTTTACCTTTACATCGTGTTTTGCCGAACCTATGTGCATTGAGAGGGTGGAGAGGTGCTTTATTCCGGTATCGTTTAGGCTGGTTATTTTTACGTCTATCTCTTTAAAACCCCGTAGATAATTCGGGGCAACGATTAGATAACCTCTTCGTAGTTCTGAGGATTTGATCCCTGCAATATTTAGGGCTATCCTCTCCGAAGGGTTTGCTGTATCGGCGCTCTGCTTTGCCGATTCTATATTTTTTACTATTGCGTCTTTTTTGATATTTGGGATATATACTTTATCTTTTTTGGATACTTTGCCGCCGAGAGCACTGCCGGTTACAACGGTTCCAAACCCCTCAACCGAGAAGCTCCTATCAATGTAGTATCTAAAAAGCGGCTCCTTGGACCGTTTTTCTATCTTTGATGATAGTAGTTTATCTTTGATTTTTTCGCCGCTTCCATCGATTTTTATTGAAAATGAAAAAATATCTCCGAGTAAAAAACCGTTACTCTTTAGTAGCGTTGCAATATCTGTTTTTAGTTTTTGTATTGTTTGGGTGTCGGCTAAATCTACTTTTGTGATTACCACGTTAACATCTATGATTCCGGCTAGTTTTGCAATCTGCAAGTGCTCGTAAGTCTGCTCCCTAATCCCATCATTTGCCGCAACGATAAGCAAAAGAGAGTCAAAACCAAATACTCCGGCAAGGTAGTTTTTTACAAACTTTTCATGCCCAGGCACATCGACAAAAAATACCCTTTTTGAGTCGTTTTCTATAAAGCTAAAACTAAGATCAATAGTGAGTCCTCTGTTTTTCTCCTCTTTTGTCTCATCTCCATCGAAGCCGCTGATCGCTTTTATCAGGCTTGTTTTGCCGTGGTCAACGTGTCCGGCCAGACCGATAATTACAGAGGTCATTGTCTTGTTCCGAATATTTTATTAAGCCCTTCGGCGATTATCTGGAGTTCATCCTCGTCTACACTTTTTAGATCTATCACCACGGCATCAGATTCTATCCGACCTATTATGCCGTACTCTCTGAGTGCTTTTAGGTTTGCTTCCGCTTTTTTGGCCTGATCCTCAACTATTATGCAAACGGTTGGAATTTTGTGACCGGGCAAAGAGCCGCCGCCTACAAAAGTTTCGCCCTCTTTAATCTTAAAAATAGGGTTATTTCCTAAAAGGTAGAGTAGGGTGGCTGCCTCTTTATGCATCTGCTCTTTGGTTTTTGACAATAGACGGAGCGTTTTAATCTTCTTTTCACCGCTTACGATATATCTGGATACAGTTGCCTCCAATATTGCCAAAGTAAACTTATCGACTCTAAGCATCCTAAGGAGTTGATTTTTTTTGATTTTTTCTATGAGCTCTTTTTTCCCGGCTATTATTCCGGCTTGCACGGAGCCGAACAGCTTATCGCCGCTAAAACTGACAAGCGACGGATTATTTGAAAAAATCTCCTCAGCGCTAGGTTCATCGCCGATAAAATCGTATTTTTTAAGAGCAAGGCTACCGACATCGAAATAATCGACCAGCCCTTTTTTTGCAGCCAAGGCAGTAATATCCAAAAAATCGGTCTCCTCGCAAAAACCGACTATCGAAAAGTTAGATTTGTGGACTTTCATCAGTATTGCCGTATTTTCATCGATCCCGTTTTCATAGTCTGAAATTTTTGTTTTATTTGTAGTTCCGATCTCTTTTAGCAGTGCGCCGCTCTCTCTCATAACATCCGGAACCCGAAATGATCCGCCGATCTCGACTAGTTCACCTCTTGAGACTAGAGTATTTTTATTTTTTGAAAAGGTGTTTAAAACCAAAAAAACAGCCGCCGCATTGTTGTTAACGACTATGGCATCTTCACATCCTAATAAAAAGGAGAGTTTTTCCCCAAGATGCGAATACCTCTCCCCTCTTTTGCCTGTTTTTAAATCAAATTCCAGATTTGAATATCCGGCTATTTTTTCGGCCTCACCTATAATTTCCTTGTCTATCGGAGCCCTGCCGAGATTTGTATGCAACACTACGCCGGTCGCATTTACAATCGGCTTTAAAGAGTTTTCTGCAATATTGTCCAACATCTCCAAAACCTCTTTTGCCATTTCATCCTGACTTTGATTTATCGCAAGCCCCTTTTTTGCTCCGTCTTTTAGTTTTGAGAAAAAATTGTTGATTATTTTTTGTAAAGATATTTTGTTTATGGTGTCAAACTCTTTTCTCAAAAGAAATTTTCCGATTTGCGGTATTTTTTTTAGCTCTTCCATTATTTATAACTCTTTTTAATATTCACTCGTGTAGAATCTTCTTTTTAAAACACGGAAGGCATACGACCCCGGGGGCGTCATGGGCTTCAAACCCACTGTCCGGACAGGTGGCTGTCTGGAGGAAGGTTCGACTCCTTCGCCTTCTCGCCGTCTATCTCCCTATAATTTCGGCTTCCACCCTTTGCTTTACCTCTCCGATGATAGCTGCCTGCAAAAAACCTCCATTTTTCGCCTCTTGCAATATGGGTTCTGCCATATTTTCCGCTACGGATATTAACAGCCCGCCCGATGTCTGAGCATCAAAAAGCAATGTATTAAAAAACTCATCGTTTATATATGTATTTTCGCCGGATTCATGTCTATTTTTATAGCTTCCCTCCGGTACGAAACCGTCCAAAAAATACCCCTTGACCCCTTCCATAAGCGGTATTTTATCGAGATGCAAATCCGCCGAAAACCGCTCGGATAGCATCTCTTTTAGGTGCCCGATAAGGCCAAAACCGGTTATATCGGTCATTGCATTAACATTTAGCCTTCCATCCAAAAGAGCATCTAATCTATTCAATTTTTTCATCCATTTAGTGGCTTCATATATATGATATGGGGCTGTGATGCCTGCCTTTATAGCAGTTGATATAATTCCGCTACCCAAAGGTTTTGTCAAAATTAACAAATCTCCCTCTTTTGGGGTATTGTTTCTTACTACCATATTTTTTTTACCGATTCCGGTAACCGAAAGGCCGAATTTTATCTCCGAATCCTCAACCGTATGCCCTCCAAGGAGTGTACAACCAGCTTCAGATACCTTGTCCATACCGCCGGATAATATAGCCTTCAGAGTTTCGCCTGAAAACTCTTTAAAATTAAAACATGCGATATTTAACGCCGTAAGCGGCCTTATGTTCATTGCGTACGAATCGCTTAGGGCGTTTGCGGCGGCGATTTGTCCGTATTCGTACGGATCATCTACCACAGGCGTTATAAAGTCAACGGTTTGAACCAAGACAAGACCGTCGCCTATCTCAAAAACACCGGCATCATCTTTTGTATCGAAGCCGACTATTACTTTTTCGTTAGCGTTTTGCTTTATGGCCGACAATGCGTCGTGTAGGCCGCACGGGCCCGCTTTTGCCGCTCAACCAGCCGCTTTTACGCTTTGCGTGAGTCGTATTGTTTTATCCGTCATAATGAAACCGTTTCATATTTTACAAGTGAGTTCATCGTATCAAGCGCATTGCCTATTTTGCCGACTTTTAAAGAGTCGGTTAAACCAAAATATTCAAGACATACACCGCAGGAGTAGATATCTATGTTTGAGTTTTCCAGATTTTTTAGGGTTTCGTTTAGCTCTGTCTCCTCTGAAGTTGTCAGTTTGACACCGCTATTTATAAAAAAAATCGCTTGTGGTTTGGTGTCAAGGTTTAGAATCGTCTTTAAAAAACCTCTTGCCAGTTTTTTGCCGAGCACCTCGTCGGAACCTATAAAGTCACCTTTAAATAAAAATATTTTCTCTTTCTTCCTCTCCGGTGAACACTCTATAATCTCCTCGGTATCTGCCAAAAAAACAGCATTTGAAATTACAAATTCGGTCTCACCGGATTCTATATGTTTTTGGTAATCGGCTCTAATACCGTCCAGCATTCTGGCTATGTTCTCTTTTGGAGCCTGCCCGTTTACTACTATTTTTATCGGAAATTTACCCTCTTGTATCGAGCGCTTTGTCTCGACGACAGGTTTTGGGCACTCCATCCCCCGTAAATCTAAAAAAACCATTTTGACAACCTTGCTAATATGGGATTTGTATAAACGGCCGAAACAAAAAGAGGTTGGCTTTAACTTTTTTGTCTGTCTAAAACTTAGACCTTGTTTGCCTGATTTATATCGTCCGCCAATTATATACAAGGGAACTGAAATATAACTTAATATAATAATAAGTCAATTTGTCGCCGAAATCGTTTTAATGTTAAGGATTTTTGATTGAAACCGCAATCTATCTTTGCTTTTACTTTATATTAAAAATAAATTTAACCAAAATAGCCGCAAACCCTTTAATTTCAGATATTTTATCAAACCTATTTTTTGGCCGAATAATAAAAATATTTTATATTATTATTGTTTTCTTATCTTAAATTAATAAGATAATTATTTTTTTTCAATTAATAAAACTTTAAAATTTCAACAGCTAAGATATTCGCAATTGTAATAATGTTAATTTAAAGCTAAAATGCATTATTCCCCTATAGAATAACGATTGATTCGTATGGGTTCAGAGCAAATATAACTTAAAGATCGGGTACAGATGGGCGCAGAATTTTTATACATAAAACATAGCAAAAACGACGAAATATCTCATTTACTAGAAGGTTTTGGGATATCGGTCAAAGAAAAAGATGAGATATTTACCGAAAATGCACTTGTCTCGAACAATTCAAAAGCGGATGTTACGGCACCTGAAATCGACTGGTATCTAAAGCACAGCAGTGCACCGCTTTTTGTGCAAGCCTCAAATATAAAATCAATGTATGAGGCTCGTGCGATTGTTTATGATTTTTCAAAAACAGAATTTGAGAGCACCGATCTCGGCAATAAAATATTGATAATCTCCAAATCTGACGAATCACTCAATCGGTTAAGTTCAAAAATCTCCGGTTTTGCAGATGTGTATCTATCGGACGGCTCTGATATTATCGGTATATCCGGAGAACTGGGAAGCATAAAAGTAAGGCTTCAAAAAGGGGAGACTGAGGAGTGTATCGATGTATCGCAGATAGCTGTCGAGAATCCGAGTGAATCGCTTTTGAAGCTCGGAGGCATCGTAGCCTTTGGGGGCGAGATAGAGGATGATAGTGTCGTTTCAAAACTGCAAAGCAGGATTGGAAATTTTGAATATAAAAAAGTATTGTCTTACGACTCTGCTATTTGTCAATATAACGAGAGACAAACTCCTTTATGTAAAGCTTGTGCGACGGTTTGCCCAAGCATGGGGGTTAGTGCCGACGACTCTGTTATGAAGCTCTCTTTTAGCGGTGTCGAATGTTCTGTTTGTGCAGAAGGGGGTTGCGTATCTGTTTGCCCATCCGGAGCTTTGGAGTTTCAGAGCTTTTCAAAAGAGAGTTTTTTTGAGGTGTCAAAACTGTTTAAAGACAAAATTCCTTTTGTGGTACCGGAGTACCTGATTGAAGATTTGGATATGAAACTTAGACACGATCTGCTCCCCTTTGTTATTTCGGGCGCAAAATTTTTGGAGGAGTGGGCATTTTTGACCCTTCTCGGCGAAAGCGGCTCACAGGTTATTTTTTACAGTAAAAAAGTAGCACCTGGGACATTGCAGGCTATCGAGATGCTAAACGACCTTTATACGAGGGTTTTTAATACTAAAGCTATACATTTATGTAAAGACAAAGAGTCGCTGGCGGAGGCTATGCAAAGCGCAACCTGTGTGGACGGCTCTTTTATCCCTCTTACACAGACTAACGCCCCTAAAAAAAGACAGGATGTTGCTATCAGGATTGCAAGGCTGATCGGCAAAAACGATTACGGAAAGCTCGATTTTTATGAATTTACAAAATACGGTCTTGTAGAGGTTGACAAAGACAGATGCACTATGTGTCTCGGGTGTGCGACGGTTTGCAACGTTAACGCCATTTTTGCCGATCAGGAGAAGGGTGAGCTTTTGTTTAGCGCTCCGGAGTGCACGACTTGCGGATACTGTGAAGCGGTCTGTCCGGAAAAATGTATAACCGTTGCAAGAGATGGTGTACACCTAAACGGAGGGTATTTCTCACATAAAACCCTTGTTGCGGATGAGCCGTTTTTGTGCATTGAGTGCGGTGTACCGATTGCCCCTAAAAAAGCTATTGAAAAAGTTACCGCCATGATGACCCCGTTGTTTGCAAACGATATGTTTAAAATAAAATCCCTTCATTGTTGCCCTGCTTGCAAGGCTAGATTGTCGGTCGAGGCGTTTGCGGAGCAAAAATTCGGTGCAGGAGAGGGGCTATAATGAACAAAGAGTTACTAACAGTAAGGTCTTTTTTTTACGGATTACTATCTAATTTTTTTATCTATTCGGCTTTGGAGTCCAACCTCCCATCCGTCAAAAAAGCAATTCAATCTTTAATGGATAACTCGCCTACAGCTGAGATG
>RRZT010262145.1_pt1 | contig 21214 bp, 20 predicted proteins | sample 2165551 | NCBI WGS metagenome assembly RRZT01 (sample SAMN10456910, study PRJNA506462) | wastewater metagenome | biome: wastewater; feature: sludge; material: wastewater sludge; isolation source: wastewater sludge with Escherichia coli K12::gfp cells carrying plasmid... | place: USA: Moscow, Idaho... | reverse complement strand
GCGCGACTGGCGGGGGCCGTGGAACCTCTGGTGGATGGCGCACCACGTGGACTGCCTCGTCGACGCAGCGCAGCGAGCCGGGCGCGCCGGCGAGATGCAGGCCATGGCCCGGTATGCCGCGCGCGCCCACCTGCTGCTGCGCACCATCCGGCTGCGCAACGTGTTGGTCTTCACCAACGCCTACTACGACGACATGGGCTGGCTGTTGCTGGCCGCGCAACGGGTGCGTGCGCTCACCCTCCGCTCCCCCAGCGCCCCGGTGTTCGCATCCCGCGGCGCCTCCGACGCGGCCGCTCGGTTGGCCACCGTCGCGGCACGGGCGATCGCGCCCCGGTTGGCTGCGGCGGAGACCCCCGACCTCGGTGGCGGGCTGTGGTGGAACACCAGCCGAGACTTCAAGAACGTGCCCGCGACCGGCCCGGCTGCGATCTTCGCGGCCCGGATCGGCGACACCACCCGGGCGCGGCGACTGGTCGACTGGATGTATGCCGCGCTGCTCGACCCGGCGACCGGCCTCTTCCTCGACGGCCTCCGGATCGGGCCGGATCGGCCCCCGCAACTGGTGCGTGACGTGTACAGCTACAACCAGGGCCTGGTGCTCGGCGCGCTGATCGACCTCGGCGACGCCGAGAGCCTGCGGCGTGCGGCGGCCCTCATCGACGCCGTCGACACCCTCGGCAACGGGCTGATCGTGACCGGCGGACCGCGGCGCACGCTCGCGACCCACGGCGGCGGCGACGGTGGCTTGTTCACCGGGATCCTCACACGTTACCTGGCCCGCGCCGCGGGCTGCCCCGACCTGGACCACGCGGCACGCGTCCGGGCCGCCGACCTGGTCTGCGGCACCGCACAGGCCCTGTGGACCGGCCGCCACGAGCCCGCAAGCGCACGCGCGGCCGGGCCGATCTTCTCCCCCGACCCGGCCGTGGCCGCGGCGGTGAGCCAGGCACCCGGCATACCGGTGGAGCTGTCCACACAACTGCAGGCGTGGATGATCCTGGAGGCTGCTGCCGCCCTTACCCTGGAGGGGTGGAGTTGACCCAGCTGCAGCACGACGCCGACGCGATTGTCACCAGCCGCATCCTCGGCTACGACCAGAAGGTCCGTCGGCTGGCTGCCCTCGCGACCGACGCGCTGCCGTATCCGGCTCTCTCCCAAGCCTGCCGGGAGGCGCTCGACAAGCGGATCTGCTGCGACATGTTCGAGGGGCACCGGCCCTTCGCGCCGCGCTACGTGCTTCCCGACTACGCGAAGGCGTTGCGTCAAGGCAGCCGTCACCTGGAGCTCGAGCCGCCCACCGATCTCGACGACGCGCTGTCCTTCCTCACCATCCTCTACGGGCATGTCCCATCGGTGACGACCTACCCGGTCTATCTCGGTGACCTCGACGCCCTGTTGGAGCCGTTCGTCCCCGCCGACCTGCCCGACGCCGAGCTCGACCGCACACTCCGGCGGTTCTGGATCCAACTCGACCGGCTGCTGCCCGATGCCTTCGTGCACGCCAACCTCGGCCCCCGCGACGGGCGGGTCGTGCGCGCCATCCTGCGCGTCGAGCGCTCGCTGCGCCAGGTCGTGCCCAACCTCACCCTCAAGGTCGACCCGGAGCTGACCCCCGACAGTCTCATCGACGAGGCCGTGCGCACCGTCTTCGAGACCGGCAAACCGCACTTCGTCAACCACCCGATGATGGTCGCCGACCACGGCCTCGGGTATGCCGCGGTGAGCTGCTACAACTCCCTCAAGATCGGTGGTGGCTCGCACACCCTCGTGCGGCTCAACCTCAAGGAGGCGGCCCTGCGCCAGCAGGGTGGCGTCTCCGCCTTCCTCGCCGACGGCTTGCCGCACTGGGTGGAGCTCACCGCCGAGCTCATCGAGGCGCGCATCCGTAGCCTCGTGGAGCACCAGGGCTTCTTCGACAGTCACTGGCTGGCCCAGGAGGGACTGGTCGACATCGAGCGTTTCTCGGCGATGTTCGGCATCTACGGTCTCGCCGAATGCGTCGCCACCCTGATGGCCCACGACGGGCACCCCGACGCCCGCTACGGGCACGACGCCCGGGCCAACGACGCGGCATACCGGATCGTCGAGCGGGTCGCCGAGCTCGTCGCGGCCCGCCCGCTGCCGTACTGCGGCGGCGGAGGCGGCGCGGCATACCTGCACTCGCAGAGCGGAATCGACAGCGACATCGGGGTCACCGCGGGCACCCGCATCCCGGTCGGTGACGAGCCGGGCATGCGCGAGCACATCACGGTCTGCGCACCGCACCACCGGCATTTCGCGTCCGGGGTGAGCGACATCTTCCACGTGGACCAGACCGCGGTCGGCAACCCGCAGGCGATGGTCGACATCATCCGGGGCGCCTTCCAGGTCGGGATGCGTGACTTCACCTTCAACCTCGACGACAACGAGTTCATCCGGATCACCGGCTACCTTGTGCGCAAGATCGATCTCGTGGGCATCGACGAGCACGGGGCCCGGCACGGCAGCGACTACCTCGCCGCCGGCGCCGAACGCACCTTCCACCTCACCGAACGCGCCGTCAAACGGATCCGCGCCCACGAGCTCGACCCGCGTGGCGCGGTCTGAGCAACCTTCCGGCCCGCATCCGGGCCACCTGTCGGGTCAGCGGTCGAGTCAGCAGCCGGGCCAACAGGGCCTGATCGCCGACTGGATCGAGTTCTCCGCCGTCGACGGGCCGGGCAACCGCTTCGTGCTCTTCCTGCAGGGCTGTGGGTTCGACTGCCCGGCCTGCCACAACCCGCAGACCATCCCGGCCCGCTCCCCCGACGCGCGGCGGCTCAGCGTCGGGCAGGTCCTCGACATCATCGGTCCGGCCGCGCCGTTCCTGTCCGGGGTGACGGCCAGCGGCGGCGAAGCCACCCGGCAGCCACACTTCCTGCGGGCCCTCTTCGACGCCCTGGCCGCCGACCCGGCGCTGTGCCGCCTCACCCGTTTCGTCGACACCAATGGCGACGCACCCCGGGCCACCTGGGAGCTGCTCGACCCGGTGCTCGACGGTGCCATGGTCGACCTCAAGAGCCTCGACCCGGGCCTGCATCGCCGGCTCACCGGCCGGCCCAACGACCGGGTGCTGGCGAGCATCGAACTGCTCGCCCGGCGCGGCCGGCTGCACGAGGTGCGCCTGCTCATGCTGCCCGGGGTCAACGACAGCGCGCCGCTGCTCGACGCCACCGGGGCCTGGCTCGCCGACGTAGACCCGCGAATGCGGTTGAAAGTCATCGGTTTTCGCCCGCATGGGGTGCGTCCTTCGCCGGTGTCACCCGAGGGCGTCGCGCTGCTACCCGGCGCGCCTGCGCAGCCGCACGAAATGCAGTCGTATGCCGCGCGCCTGCGCCAGCACGGCGACTTCGACATCGTCGTGGTGTGAGCCGATCCGAGTCGATCCGAGCCGACCCCAGCCGACCCCGAGACGGTGCGCGGCACCCTGGGACACTCCGAGCAGGACCCGACCGCGACACGACGAAGGCCTTACGCGGGCTGCCCGAGGAACACGACGCGGCATACCCGTGCGTAGCGATGCTCCGCTGTGGAACGCTGCACCCATGAGCACCCGTGGGGGGAACACGTCGGCGCCGGCACCACGGTTCGTGGAGACCCGCGAACACCGGTCCTGGTACTGGTACGACTGGGCGAACTCGGCCTACGTGACGACCACGGCCACCGTGCTCTTCGCGCCCTATCTCACCGCGGTGGCGACGTCGGCGGTCTGCCCGGACCTGGCCGAGGGGGCACGCTGTGCCGCCACGTTGTCGGTGCTCGGCATCCCCGTGTCACCCGGCTCGATCGTCGCCTACACGGCGACCTTCTCGACGATCATCTCGGCGATCTTCCTCATCTTCGTGGGAGCCATCGCCGACCGCTCCCCCGCGCCGACCCGCCTCTTCGGCGCGTTCGCCTGGACCGGCGCTGCGGCGGCGTCGCTGATGTTCCTCATCACCGGCAGCAACTGGCAGCTGGGTGTCGTGCTCTTCATCGTGGCGAACATCTGCCTGGGCGCGAGTCTGGTCATCTACGACTCGCTGCTCGTGCGAATCGCCTCGCCCGACGACCGTGACCGGGTCTCCTCCAAAGGGTGGGCGTTCGGTTACCTCGGCGGCGGCCTGCTGCTGGCGCTCAACTTCGGCCTCGACGCCTTCGGCGCCAAGCTCGGGTTGGATCGGGCCACGACAACGCGGATCAGCCTGCTCTCGGCCGGGCTCTGGTGGGGGCTGTTCACGATCATCCCGATCCGCGGGCTGCAGCACGTCACTGGCACCGTCGTGGCCCCGGTCGCGGCGGCGCAGGGGGTCGTGGGGGGGAGTCTGCGCCAACTGCGCAGCACGTTCCGGGAGCTCGCCACGCACTACCCACAGACCAAGCTCTTCCTGCTGGCCTACCTCTTCTTCAACGACGGCATCCAGACCGTCATCGGCAACTCCAGCCTCTACGGGATCGAGGAGCTGGACTTCCCGCAGACCACGGTGCTCGCCGTCTTCCTCTTCGTGCAGTTCACCGCGTTCTTCGGCGCCCGACTCTTCGGACTGGTCGCGGCCCGAGTGGGCGCCTGGCGCACGGTGCTCTCCGGCATCGGGGTCTGGACGCTCATCGTCGTCGTCGCCTACTTCGTGCCTGCCCAGCGACTGGTGCTCTTCCTCGCGTTGGCGTTCGCCATCGGCATGGTCCTGGGCGGCACCCAGGCGCTGTCCCGCTCGCTCTACAGCCAGCTGATCCCGGCCGGCAAGGAGGCCGAGTACTTCAGCTTGTACCAGGCCATGGAGCGGGGGACGAGCTGGTTCGGCACGCTGATCTTCGGCCTCGTCTACCAGAGCACCCTCTCCTACCGGGCCGCCATCCTGGCGCTCATCGTCTTCTTCCTGCTCGGCGGGGTGCTGCTGTCGCGGGTGCGGATGCGTGAGGGCATCGTCGCCGCCGGCAACGAGGTGCCCGTCGTCATTTGAGCGGGGAACAAAGGCAACCTCATGATGCGTTGGAGCGTCTAAGTACGTGAGCAGGGGGGCCACACCGCACAGTGGGCCGGCCTTGCATTCGTCAGGAGGTTGCACCATGGCCGACCGATCCCTTCGCGGCACCCGTCTCGGAGCGCTCAGCATGGAGTCCGACGCCAACGTCGTGCCCAGTGAGCGCCAGATCACCATCTATGTGTGCCCACAGGGCCATCGCATCGAGCTGCCGTTCAGCATCGAGGCCGACATCCCGCCGACCTGGGACTGCCGCTGCGGCAGCACCGCCAGGCTGCTGGACGGCCCCGAGCCGAACCTCAAGCCGGCCCGCCCGGCGCGCACCCACTGGGACATGCTCCTGGAGCGGCGTTCCATCCCTGAGCTCGAAGAGCTGCTCGCCGAGCGCCTCGAGTTGCTGCGCGCCTCGCGGGGCGAGAGCAAACGCAGCGCCTGACTCTCGGCGCCGGGTCACACGGACGACCCGGTCACGACCAACGGCCCGTCACCGCACCAGGTGGCGGGCCGCTGGGTTGCACCGCAGACCCCGGGTCATCGCGCCGGGCCGCGGTGGTCGAGCGCCGACGGACCGAGCGTCTGACGAAATCCCAGTGTCAGGGGTGGGCCCTACCCTCCGGACATGACGTACAACGACCTGACGCTGCCCACCGACGAGCGCACGCCACTTCGCAGCGAGCAGGCGTCCGCCGCGCTACCCGGCTGGCGGCTGCTGCTGGGCCGGATGCACTTGACGGTATCGACCGACACGTATGCCGCGGCCCTGGAGTTCGTGCAGCGGGTCGGACAGCTCGCCGAACAGCACCAGCACCACCCCGAGATCGACCTGCGCTATTGCCTCGTGCACCTGGCCATCTCCAGCCACGATGTCGGCGCCGTCACGGCCCGTGATGTGCGCCTGGCGCGGGCCATCGACGAGCAGGTGGCCACGCTCGGGTTGCAGCCGAGCCCGGCCCGGCTGACCGAGACCGAGATCGCCATCGACGCCCTCGACATCCCCGCCGTGCTGCCCTTCTGGGAGGCGGTGACGGGTTACCGCCGACGCGGTGACACGGAGCTGGTAGACCCGGATCGGCTCGGCCCGACGATCTGGTTCCAGCGGCTGGATCGACCGCGACCCCAACGCAACCGCATCCACCTCGATGTCACCGTCGCGCACGACGCGGCACCGCGCCGCCTCGAGGCGGCCCTGGCCGCCGGGGGAAGCCTGGTGTCCGACTCGCGGGCACCGAGCTTCTGGATCCTGGCCGATGCCGAGGGCAACGAGGCCTGCCTGTGCACCTGGCAGGGGCGAGACTGATCCGTCGAGGGGTAGCAGCCCTCAGTCGATGGTCTCGCCGTCGATGATCTCGCCCTCGATGATGTCGTCGGCGGCCGTTGACCGATCACCTCGCCCGGCCGTGCGCACCGTGACCAACCCGGCGAGCAGACGGCGCGAGACGGCGGCCTCGAGCACCCGTCGGGCGGCCACTCGGGTCACCGGCAGGATGCAGAAGAAGCCCACGACGTCGGTGAGGAACCCCGGGGTGAGCAGCAACGTGCCGCCGACCAGCACCAGGGCAGCATCAGCGAGCTGCCGCGAGGGCATCCGACCGGTGTTGATCGCCTGCGCCAACGCGGCCCAGGCTCGGGCTCCCTCGCGTTTGACGAGCCAGGCGCCGAGCGCCGACTCCACGACGAGCAGCAGGACGGTCGGCCAGAACCCGATCAGCCGACCCACCCCGACGATGATCGCCACCTCGACGGTGGGCACGACCAGCAGCAGCACGAAGAGCACCCACGGCCAACGCCGTGGAGCACGGGCCATCCGAGTGGAGCTCACGCGTCGTGCCATCGGCCCTCCTTGCGGGTGCGGGCGGCTTTGCGGGCGGCCGCGGCGGCCCGGGTGGACAGGCGCCGCAGTTGACCGGCCCGCAGGGCCAGACCCTGCTTGCCCACGTTGACGAATGCCTCTTGCACGATGTTCCCGTTCATCTTCGACTCGCCGACGACACGCTCGACGAACTCGATCGGCACCTCGATGGCGGTCAGCCCGTGGCGCAGCAGTTCGGCCGTCATGTCGACCTGGAAGCCGTACCCGGCCGAGCTCACCGCATCGAGGTCCATCGTCTGCAGCGCCGACGTGCGATAGACCCGGAAGCCGGCGGTGGCATCGTTGACCGGCAGCCCGAGCATGACCTTGACGTAGACATTGCCGCCGACGCTGATCGCCTTTCGGTGCAATGGCCAGTTGACGACGCTGCCGCCCTTGACCCAGCGCGACCCGATGACCAGATCGGCTCGCTCGGCGGCCCGCAACAGCGAAGGCAGTTGCTCGGGCTGGTGCGAGCCGTCGGCATCCATCTCGACCGCTGCGTCATAGCCGCGCTCGATGGCCCAGGCGAACCCGGCCTTGTATGCCGCGCCGAGCCCCTGCTTGCCCGTCCGGTGCAGCACGTGCACGGCCGGATCGGCCCCAGCCAACTCGTCGGCGACCGCGCCGGTGCCATCGGGCGAGTTGTCGTCGAGCACGAGCACGTCGGCGGCGGGGACGCTGCGGCGCACCCGGGCCAGGATGAGCGGCAGATTCTCCCGCTCGTTGTAGGTGGGGATGAGCACGACGACACGCTGCAGGGGGCCACGGTTCACGACGGACTGAGGGGAGTTCATGCGGGAAGACGATCCTTCCGGCGCCGGCGGAGCCGGGCCACAGGCAGGTGGAGGGGGGCGGGCGCCGCGATGAGCGTGAGTGCGGCCAGCATTGACAGGTATTCCGGCCACGGCCCCAGCCGCGTGGCGAGGGTCGTCGCGGCGCGCAGCGGCAGCTCGCCGTCGAGTGCCGCCGCGGTGAACAACGTCGTCGGCTGCAGCAGTGTTCCGTCCGGCAGGATGAGGGCGCTCACACCGACCGTCGACACATGCACGATCGAGCGCCCGTGTTCGATGGCCCGGATCCGGCTGATCGCCAGCTGCTGCACCGACTCCGCTGAGCGCCCGAAGGTCGCATTGTTCGTCTGCACGACGAGCAGATTCGCGCCGCTGGTGACATTGGCCCGCACCAGATCGTCGTAGGCGACCTCGAAACAGATGCTCGCCCCGGCCGCGATCTCAGGGCCTGCGCCGGCGCGTGAGGGCACTCGGAACACCCCTGGACCGACGCCGCTGGCCATCTCCTGCTGAATGAGGTCCACAGCGCCGGAGATCCGGCGGAAGAACTCCCGGTCGGGGATGTATTCGGCGAACGGCACTGGGTGCTGCTTGACGTAGCGCTGCACCAGGCCCTGGCCGGGACGGTAGAGCAGCGTCGCGTTGGACACCATCGGGCTCGGTTCGTAGAGGATCGCCCCGAGCAGCACCGGGGCCGCCGCGGCGTCAACGGCTCGCTGGATCTGTTGCTGGGCGTCGGGGTTGCGGGTCGGGTCGATGTCCGAGGCGTTCTCCGGCCAGACCACGAGATCCACCGGGGCTTGCCCGGCGGAGTGCCCGGCTTCCGCGGCTCGGATCGTGCCGGCCACGTGGAGGTCGAGCACTGCTCGTCGCTCGGCATTGAAATCCAGCCCAGGTCTGGGCACATTGCCCTGGATCGCCAGCACCCGGGCAGCCGGCCCGTCGGTCGGCAGCGGCATGAGCAAACCGGCCGCCGCCGCGGCAAGGCCGGCCACCACCGGACCGAGCCCCACACTCCGGCGGCCTGCTGCGCCCCTCCCCCGCCGGTATGCCGCGTGTGCCCCCATCGCGAGCAGGCCGCCGGCCAGCGCGACGCCGAAGGCGACGCCGGGGGCCCCGGCCAGCGCCGCCACTCTGCCCAGCGGCGAATCGGCTTGGGAGAACGCGACCCTGGCCCACGGGAAGCCGCCGTACGGGGTGCGGCTGCGCAACGCCTCCTGCGCCACCCAGGCCAGCGCGAAGGCCACCGGGCGGATCCGCTCGTGCTGCAGCCGGGCGGCCACGGCACCGAAGAGCCCGACGAAAAGGGCTTGGCTCACGGCCAGCCCGAGCCACGGCACGACCCCGAGGAAGTCGGTGCCGGCCCAGCTCAGGGTGGGCACGAAGAACGCCAGCCCGGCCAGAATCCCGAGGCCCAGCCCCACCCGGACGCGCACGGCATACGTGGCGACGGCCAGCAGGCCGAGCGCGATCGGTGCCAGCCACCACAGGTCATACCCCGGGAAGGCGAGCGTCAGCGCGGCCCCGGACGCGAGAGCAACGAGGGGGCGGCGCACCCGCCTACGGTAGGGCACCGGGCCGGCACTCGGACGCCGGCGGGCGCCGGCCCTGTCGGACGCAGCGGTGCCCGTGTCGCCGTTGGGTCCAGCCGCTCGACCCGCGGGATGCGGGTGAGGCGACCGTTGTCTACTAGGCGACACGGGCACCGCGCTCGTCCGCCACTGCCTCTCGAGGAGCTGGCCCCGGACCACCGCGGCGAGCCTGGCCCCGACCGGCGGCAGCGCGCGCTTGCCGCCGCGGACTCCCACGGAGGTGACCGTCACCCGCACCCGTGGCGACAGCCACCCGGCGAACAACCAGCGCCAAACTTACCCGCGCGTCGTCTCCTGTCAACCGGGCGTCTACCTGCGGGAACGCGCCTTTCCGCAGGTCAGGGGCATGGTCCAATCCGCCTATCCACGAGATGTTTTCAGTGGATGCGGCGTGTCGTCGCCGACACGCCGCAGGCTGTCTCAGGAAGCGGGATCCGTCGTCCACCGCATGTCTAAAAGCGCTTACACCGGTAGCTCTCGTGGGGCCGGAACGACGACCACGCCGCGGGCGGTGGTGGCCAGGATCGGTGGGTCGAGCAGGGCCGCGGCGGACTCGCCCTGCTCGGGGGTGCCGCGGCATACGACTCGGACCGCGAACTCGATCTCGCGGGAGCGGCGCCCGGCGCGCACCAGCCGCGCCTCGATCTCCAGCACGTCGCCAGCCCGCACCGGCGCGAGGAACTGCACGTCCGAATAGGACGCGAAGAGGCTCTCGTCGCCGTCGGTGCGGATGCACAGCTCGGTGGCGACGTCACCGAAAGCGCCCAACGAATACGCGCCGTCGACGAGGTTGCCGGCGTAGTGGGCGTGGCTGTAGGGGACGTAACGCCGGTGGGTGACGACCAGGCCGGGCTGCAGGCTCATGAGGCCTTCTTTCTGCTCGACGTGCCGGGGGTGGTGGGGACGAGGGCGTGCACGAGGTAGCTGGCCACCTCGCTGGGCGTGGTGCCCCGCCCGAAGATCCGGTCGACCCCGAGCAGGGCCTCCGAGCCGTCCTCGAAGCGTGGCCCGCCGGCGACCAGCAGCGGCACCCGGCCGGCCGGGAACGCCTCGCGGAAGGCAGCCGACATCTGGGTGACGTTGTGCACGTGCGCATCTCGTTGGGTGACCACCTGGCTGACCAGCACCGCGTCGGCATGCTCGGCGCGGGCTGCGGCGACCAGGTCGGGCACCGGCACCTGCGCGCCGAGATTGACGACGGTGATCTCGGAGTAGTACTCCAAGCCCTTCTCACCGGCGAAACCCTTGATGTTGAGGATCGCGTCGATACCCACGGTGTGCGCATCGGTGCCGATGCACGCGCCGACGACGACCAGGCGGCGGCGCAGCCCGCGCTTGAGCGCCTGGTTGACCTCCTTGGGCGTGAGCAACGGATGGTCGCGTTCGACGACCCGAACCTCGGCCAGGTCGACCAGATGGCTGGTCGAGCCGTAGACGACGAAGAAGGTGAAGTCGGGGCCGATCGGTTTGGCGTGCACGACGAGGGCCGGGTCGAGCCCCATCTTGCGGGCCAGCTGCAATGCCGCGCCCTCGGCGCGTTTGTCGTGCGGCAGCGGCAGGGTGAAGGACAGCTGCATCATCCCGTCGCCGGTGGTGTCGCCATAGGGGCGCACGATCTTGGAGGTGAGCTTGCGCGGCTGCTCGCGCAGGTGTTTACGGTTGCTCATCGGGTGCTGCCCTCCTCCAACAGTGCCACGGCCGGGTTGACGTAGTCGTCGGCCTTGACCTCCACGCCGTCCAGGCCCTTGCCGCGCTCGGGCGGGCGCTTCATCAGCCCGAAGGTGCCCTCGGCGATCGCGGCGAGCAGCGGTGGGTATGCCGCGTGCCCCAGTTGGGTGTGCCCCGCGGCATACGGGGGGCTCGTGGCGATCTGCTCCAGCAGCCCGACGGCCTCGTCGAGCACCAGCCTGGCCCGGGTCTGGATCACCCCGTCGCGGGGCGGATGGAAGTCCTCGCGCAGCCCGCCCGCGGCGTCCAGCACGTAGCGCACGTTCTGCAGCGCGAGATCCCGGTCGGACAGGAAGGGGGTGACGACGGCCTCGGTCATCATCCCGACGAGCAGGATGCCCTGGCCGGTGAGCGTGCCGGCGAGGTTGAAGAAGCCGTCGAGTAGATAGCCGCGGAAGACGTCGCCGGTCATGTGCTTGGTCGGCGGCATCCACTTCAGCGGCGCGTCGGGGAACAGGGTGCGGGCCAACAGGGCGTGCGCCAACTCGAGCCGGAAACTGTCCGGGATCTCCGGGTTGATCTCGAAGGCGTGCCCGAGGCCCAGCTGCCAGTCGGCCAGGCCGGCCTCCTTGGCGAAGTACTCGTTGAGCAACTGGCTCACCGTCACCGTGTGGGCGGCGTCGACGGCGTCGGCGGTGGTGAGGTAGTTGTCCTCGCCGGTGTTGATGATGATGCCGGCGCGGGCGTGGATCTGGCGGCTGAAGCGCTGGTCGACGAAGGTGCGGATCGGGTTGATGTCGCGGAAGAGGATGCCGTACATCGAGTCGTTGAGCATCATGTCCAGCCGTTCCAGGCCTGCGAGAGTAGCGATCTCGGGCATGCACAGGCCGCTGGCGTAGTTGGTGAGCCGCACGTAGCGCCCGACCTCGCGGGAGGTCTCGTCGAGCGCCGCCCGCATCAGGCGGAAGTTCTCCTGGGTGGCATAGGTGCCGGCGAAGCCCTCGTGGGTGGCGCCCTCGGGCACGTAGTCGAGCAGGCTCTGCCCGGTGGAGCGGATCACCGCGATGACGTCGGCGCCGGCGCGGGCGGCGGCCTGGGCCTGCGGGATGTCCTCGTCGATGTCGCCGGTGGCCACGATGAGGTAGATCCATGGTGTCTGCGCCGGGTTGCCGTGCCGGCGGATCAGGGTGTCGCGCACCGCCCGCTGTCGATCGATGGTGCGGATGCCGCGGGCCACCGCGGCGCGCGCGGCGCGCTGGGTGGTGGCCAACTCGCGGGGGGTGCGCGGCATACCGAAGGCGGCCGAGCCGCTGGCGGCCTGTTGGGCAAGGGTGAGCAGGTCGGGAGCCGCCCCAGTGCGCAACGCGTGCCAGACCGGGGTGGTCACCCCGTGCTGCAGCCCGACCTGGCCCCGCACCGCGTCGACGAGGTGGTTGACCCACGGCTGGCCCTCGTGGTCGGCTCCGGCGAGCCCGGCCAGTCGCAGGGTGGCCCGCTCCACCGACACGGTGGTATGCCGTCGGGCCAGCTGAACGACCGGCTCACCGGCCTGTCGGGCCAGGGCCCGGGCGCGGCGCACCTGGCTGCGTTCGAGTCGCAACACGGGAGGATTGGGCATGCCGCGAGGCTAGCAGAGCAGGAGTTTATCCCGATAGGGTCGGAGGTCGGCCGGAAGAATTGCGGTTGATCTGGGTTCTGGCCGAACATTATTCAGCTGCGGAACGCTGTCGCCACACAGCGCCGTTTCGGACAGAGCTTCTGCAGAAGACCTGATCAGCGTCCGTGGGAACGGATCTGCGCGAAGCGCAGGCGGGTCAGTGCGTACGTGGTGGCGGCCTTGTCGACCCCGATGAAGGCGTAGACCGACTGGTCGTCCTGGACCGAACCGACGATGTGGAAGTGCTCGGTGAAGCTGATCAGCACGTCCTGGGGCAACTCGGCGATGCCCACCGCGGCGAGGGTCGCGAGGGTCTCGCGGACCAGGGCAGCACTGCCGCTGGCGGCCCGGGCGGTGTCGAAGTGCGTCTCGCGCGCTGCGCCGGCCAGCAACGTTCCGGTCGCGACGTCGAAGACCGCGGCCTCGCGGGCCCCCTCCATGGCGAGGCACTCCACGACCATCTGCTGATAGCGCTCGGCCTGCGCCCCGGTGAGAGTGCTCATCGGGTCGACCTCGGCCACAGGAGCAAGCATTGACGCCGGCACCGGCTCCTGCTCGATGTGGGTCGCCGTCGATGGTGGCAGCGGAGCTGGTGACTCCGCAAAGCTCGCGTCCGTCGTCACCGGCGCCAACGCCCCTGCGGGATAGGCACGCACAAGGGCGGCCATCTCGTCGGCCAATTCCTGATCCGTCCCAGCGTCCACCGTGAGGGTGTCCGGGACCCTGCGCCACCATGTCACGCAATCAGGCTAAAGGCCCACGAGGCTCGGCGGCACGGCCGAACGACCGATGCGCCCGTCCTTCGGTAGGTCCCGACCGAACGGCGGAGCCCGGGCGGACCGAACGGTCACACCTGGCCCGACGATGGTCCCGTCGGGCTCGCGTGCCGTTCTCTCACGTGAGCCGCGGGGCTATCGTTGCAGGAGAGGGCGGCACCCACCGCTTCGGGGCGGCCCGCACACCACCCCGACAACCACCACTCCCCAAGACAGGCAGCCTCATGGCACTGGAGAATCTCCTCGACGACATCAAGGACGTCAACGGCTACGTCGCCTGCGGCATCATGACCTTCACCGGCGACATGCTCGTGCACCACTGCGCCGACCAGAGCGTCGACATCGAATTCGTGGGCGCACTGTTCAACGACATCTTCCGGTCGGCGCACAAGGCTTCGAAGGATGTCGGCCTGCAGGCCGCCAGCGACGTGCTCATCAAGTCTCCCGACGGCACGATCATGATGCACTGCTCGGGTGTCGACTCCCCAGCCCACCTGCACTTCGTGAGCATCCTGCGCGCCGACGGCAACCGCGTCCTCATGGAGCGGGCGATGGACCGGACCGTTCCCAAGGCGGTCGCCGAGTTCAGCTGACCACCGGCCGGACGCCACCGTCCGACACCCGCAAACCTCCACGCGAGGCATCCACCCCGGATGCCTCGCGTGATCGGTTATCGGGGCGGGTTATCGGGGCGGGAGAGCGGTTGTGGCAGTGCTGCCTGGGATGGACGGGGCGCCGGTGGTTGTCGCCGCCGACTCGCTGACCGTGCTCGCATCGCACACCAACGGAGCGTCCATCACCTCGGCGGGCATTGTCGGGGTGCGGTCCTCGGCGTCGTACTCCATCGTGAGATCGACGTCGGGCGCGACCCAGTGCGTGCGCATCAGCGTTGCCGTCGCGACGTCGAAGCGCATCTGCTGTCGGCCATAGCTCGCCGCCACCTCGACGTCGAGCACCTCAGCACCCTCGACGGTGCGCTCGATCGCGGACACCAGGGGCAGCCGCGACAGCGCAGTGATCGCGACGGCGCGCACCCGTGGGTCGGCCTGGCCGGGCTGCAGCAGGTGAGCCAGTTCGGGAAACACCCGCTCGTCGAGGGAGGGCTTGCCGACCTCGGCCGGCCCGTAGTCGGCGGCGAGGCGGCGGCGGATCTCGCGAAGCATCGCGTCCGGATCGGTGGGCAGGGCGGCGACGTATGCCGCGCTCCTGTGGCGCGTCGGATCCTGCTGATCGGCCGCGCAGGTGCGCAGCAGCCGGGTCAGCCCGGTCGTCGGGGTCACCCGGTGCCACCCCGACCAGTCGGGTGCGAACCACGACTCGGTCACCGTCGACTCCGTCGGGATGCTCATCCCGCCGGCTGCCGTTCCGGCCACCTGTCGAGTCGTGAACCGGACATGGCGATACTCCCCGACGGCCAGCACCGGCGATGCGCTCGCGCCTGCCGTCACCGCCAACCGCTGCAGCGCGCCGGCTTGGGGCAGCACCTCACGAGGGGCGAGGGTCGAGATAGTGCCGACCAGGGCAACCGCCAACACGCCGGCAGCGGCCACGCGGGCCACGAATCGGCGCGATGCGCCACTCCAGGGGATGCCGGCGGCGACCGGCCGGCCGGACTGTGCGCGGACCCGATCGAGGACCACCTGTCGGGACGCCTCGGGCCAGTGGGTGGTCAGCACCCGATCGTCCGGTCGGTGCTCGAGAAGCACCTGCAGAGCGTCGGCGGGCTCGGTGGTCTGGCGCATGATGCTCATCGCTGGGGTCCTTCCGGGACACCGGCACCGACTGGGGTGCCGCGTGGTGGGGGCATGATGGACGTCGAACGCGCCGACGCCGGACGACCCTCGGCTGGACCGGCCCGACCGAAGGGGCTCACCGCAGCCTGGGCGCCCCGCTCGGCCTGCACCGCGGAGGAGATCCGCTGACGCGCCCGGTGCAGACGCACCGTGAAGGCCCGCGCCGAACAGCCGGCAACCGCCGCCGCCTGCGTCGGCGTGAGGCCCTCCCAGGCCACGAGCAGCAGAGCCTCGCGCTCGACCCGGGTGCAGGTCCGCAGAGCCCGCAACATGGCGTCCCGCTCCGCGACATCGTGCTCGGGGGAGGCGATCGGCGCCCACAGGGTGCGGACCGCCTCGAACCAGACCCGATCGGCCCGGTCGGCGGTCCGCCGCCGGTTGGCCAACACGTTGCGGGCCACGACCAGCAGCCAGGGCAGCGGCTGCTCGGGCACCCGGTCGATCTTTCGCCAGGCGATCGCGAAGGTCTCGGCGACGACGTCGTCACACTCGTGCTCCTGAGCATGTCGGCGGGCGTAGGCCCAGACGCGGGGGGCGTACGCGGCATACACCAGGGTCAGTCGCTCTTCGTCGGGGCTCACACCATGAAGTGTCGTGGGACCCGCCCGGATCACGGTCCAGGCATCGGCCGTCCGGGACGTCACCCTGCGACCGCGGCACTCCTGGCGTAGATTCGGGCCGAAGCGGGGCCGGCCGGACCTGTCGAAACGGGGCGGCGAGGCCGACGTCGGAGAGCCAGGAGGTCGCGACAATGAGCATGGTGCCCTACGGCGCACAGCCCCAGGACGCCCATCACCTCCTGGGCGCAGTCGGCGACATCTCCTTCAGTGCGCACACCGTGAACGTCCCGGGGCGCAGCTTCTCGATGGCCGGCACGATCTGGAACGTCCGGGACATGAGTGTCACGACGACACGAATCCCGGGCTGGGCGATCGTCTGCGCGATCCTCTTCGCCATCTTCTGCCTGCTCGGACTCTTCTTCCTGCTGGTCAAGGAGACGACGACGACCGGCTACGTCGAGGTGGAGGTGCGCCACGGGGCCGACTACCACGTGAGTCAGATCCCCGTCCGGGGCACCCACACGATCATGCAGGTGCGTCAGATCGTCGACTACGCGCGCAGCCTCGCGGTGTGGCACGGTCAGCAGCCTGGGTCGGCCTGATGGGCGGGTCAAGGTGAGCTGATGAGCTGGGTCGAGATCGCGGGCTTCGTCACGGGCGCGGTGTGCGTGTGGCTGGCCGTGCGACAGAACGTGTGGACCTATCCCATCGGGATTCTCAACAACGTCGCGTTCTTCGTGCTCTTCCTCGGTGCCGGTCTGTATGCCGACATGTGGCTGCAGGTGTTCTACGTCGCCGTCGCGCTGCACGGCTGGTGGTCGTGGCTGCGGGGCGGTCCGCGGCATACCGCCCTGCGCGTGCAGCCGACGCCCCGATGGGGCTGGCCCACGGTCGTCATCGCAACCGCCGCGGGCACCCTGCTGGCCTGGTGGTTGCTGACCCGGCACACCGATTCGACGGTGCCCCTGGCCGACGGGCTGACCACGTCGATGTCGGTCGTCGCGCAGTTCATGCTCAACCGCAAGTGGGTGGCGAACTGGCTGGTGTGGATCGCCGCCGACGTGCTCTACATCGGGCTGTATGCCGCGAAAGGCCTGCTGCTCACCGCCGTTCTGTATGCCGGGTTCCTCACCATGTGCGTCATCGGGCATCGGCAATGGCGCGTCGCGCTGGCTCGTGACGGTGGCCGCGCGTCGCGGCCGGACGCGGCGCTGGTCGATCGGTGAGCGCGGCGGAAGCGTCGAGCGTGACGGAAGCGTCGGGCGCAGCCGGCTCGGCCCGCCACCGGCACGCCCTCGTGCTCGGCAAGTTCTATCCGCTGCACGTCGGGCATCAGGCCCTCATCCGGGCGGCGCAGGGCGCGGCCGAGCGGGTCACCGTCGAGGTCGTCGGCTCGCGCACAGAGACCATCCCGGTCGAGTTGCGCGCCGCCTGGGTCGCCGAGGAGCACCCGGCAGTGCGGGTCGTGCACACCTACGACGAGCACGAGATCGACTACGCCTCCGAGGCCGCGTGGCGGCATCACACGGCCCTCATCGCCGGCCTGGTCCGGCCGCAGGACGGACCGGTCGACCTCGTGGTGTCCTCGGACGACTACGGCCAGGAGCTGGCCCGCCGGTTGGCCGCCGACTGGTTGTGCGTCGACCCGACGAGAAGTGTCGTCCCGGTCAGTGGCACCGCCGTGCGGGCCGACGTGGCCGGCCACTGGTGGGCGCTGCCCGGGCCGGTGCGTGAGCACCTGTGTCGACGGGTGGTCGTCGTCGGCGCCGAGTCGACCGGCACCACCACACTCGCCGCCGACCTCGCCGAGCGATTCGGCGTGCCGTGGGTGCCCGAGTTCGGCCGGGAGTGGACCAGCCTGCGCGACGGCGGCATCCACGCCCCATGGCACAGTGCGGAGTTCGACCTCGTCGCCCGCGAGCAGGCGCACGCCGAGGACCGGGCCGCGCGGCATACGCCACGGCCGGTGTTGGTCTGCGACACCGACGTGCTGGCCACCACGATCTGGCACGAGCGCTATCTCGGGCGGCCCTCCCCCACGGTCGCCGCTCTCGCCGCGGCCCGGCGCCCGCACCTGTACCTACTGACCGGCGACGAGATCCCGTTCGTCGATGACGGTATGCGAGACGGGGCGGCCTTCCGGCCCTGGATGACCGCGCGGTTCCGCGAGCTGCTCGACGCGAGCGGCGTGCCGTGGGCAGAGGTCACCGGCACCCGGCGGCAGCGCCTCGACGCGGCGACGGCGCAGGTGGCCGCGGTGCTGGCCCGCGGCATACCGATCGGGCCATCGCGCGAGGAGCAGCAACGGACTTAGGCTCGCCGGTATGCCGCGTGACGAGCCTGCCGACGCCCTGGCCCGCGATCTCGACCACGTGTCGGCGAGCCCGACGCTGCCCGGCGCTGGTCGGCGCGGCCGCCTCACCCTCGATGTCGCCGACCTCTACAGCGACCCGGCAGACGCCGGCGCGGGCAGCGGACCGGATCTGGCCGAGAAGCTACGTCAGGCCTACTTCTGGATCACCAACCACGCGATCATCAGCCCGCACTACGACGTCGAGTTCGAGGCCGGCCCGAGCAAGCGCGTGCTCCTCGGCGACGCCAAGGCGGTGCTGAATCTGCCGTCGGCGCAGTCGTATTCATCATTCGTCCTGGTGCCGCTGCTGACCTTCGCGGTGCGTGGGCGGTGTCTGCTCATCGGGGGGCCGGGCCGTGGCAAGACCGCCAGCGCCGCGCTCATGGGAGTGCTCGCCGGCTATCCACCGCGCGAGGTGCGCCGGCACATGCAGCACGGTCACCCCCAGCTGACCGTCGCCGACCTCTTCGGCACTCCCCTGCCCCGCGACCTCGTGCACGCCGAGCGGCTCTCCGACATCGATGTCGCCTGGCGCTCCTGGCTGGGGATGCGGGTCAAGATCGTCGACGAGTACAACCGCATCCCGACCCGCACCCAGTCGGCATTGCTCACCGTGCTGGCCGACGGCTATGTCGAGGCCTTCGACCAGATCTACGAGGTGGGCCGCTCCGCGTGGTATCTCACCGCGAACGACGACGCGGGCGGCGGCACCTATCAGGTCATCGAGGCGCTGCGCGACCGCATCGACGTCGTCGTGGCCGCACTGCCGTTCAACAACCGCTTCCTCGGGGCGCTGGTGGCCCGCGCCGAGGCGACGGTGTCACCGGAGTCGATGGTGCCCCCGGAGATCGTCTTCACCGAGGCCGAGCACGACCGGATGCTGCGCGAGGTGCTCGCCGTGCCGATCCCCCACCCGGTGCTGCGCCGGATCGAACACTTCGCGGGTCAGTTCGAGTACCTCGAGCGGGCCGGTGACCAGTTCGAGTACCGCACCAAGGACACCGCCCGGCTGGCCGGCGTCGACCCGCACCTCATCCAGGCGCAGGACACCGGCCGCGACACGGTCAGCGACGTCGGCACCCAGACCACCGCGGGCCTGTCGGTGCGGGCCCTGCAGTCGCTGCTGCTCTACGGCAAGGCGATGGCCTACTTCCGGGGTCGGACCGAGGTCGGCCTCGACGACGTGCGCGCTGTGCTGCCCTTCGTGCTCGTGCAGAAGCTGACCGCCGACCCGCAGGCCAGCGCCTTCGACACCCCCGGGCTGGAGCAGTTGCGCACCGACCGGGTGGCCTGGCTGCGGCGGCTCTTCGACACGACGTTGCGCCACTACGACCAGGCCGGGCTCGATGCACGCGACCCGGTCGGCGAGCTGCTCGCCGAGTTGAGCCGGGGCCTGCAGGGCGTGAGCGCCGCCGAGGCGGCGGCGCGGATGCGCCGCGCCGAGCAGGCGCTCGACGCGATCGCCGGGCAGGGCAAGGTCTACGGCCACCTCTACGACGATGTACTCGCGCTCAAGTACGTGCACCAGCGCTACCTCAACTACCTGGCCTGGCTGCAATGGTCGCGCTGAGCCGGGCCGCAGCGCCGCCGGCTCCCGGGCTCTGGGTCGAGGCGCTGCAGCGGCGGCGCGAGCCGCTCAACGAACGGGTCGCGACGGCGGTGGCCGCCGGCGCCGATCCCGAGATGCTCCGAGAGGCGCTACGGCACATCGGTGTCGCCGTCTCGAAGTCGTTCGCGGAGATGCCGCGCCAGCCCTCCGACGCGTGGGTGGACGGCTGGGTCGAGGCGGTTGTCGCAACGATCGCGGACGCGGTGCGGCGCGGCGCCTGGGGGCCGCACGCCCTCACACCGTGGCTGCTCCAGCAGGTCGCCCTGCCACTGGCACCGCACGTGCGCGAGGCCGGGCCGGTCCTGACCGATCTGCTGCGCGCTGCCGACCGGCTCTGGGGCAGAGCCGATCTGGCTCTGTGGGGCCGGCTCGTCGGGTCCGCCGTGGCGACGCAGGGCGGGGCGGCGCAGGGCGGGACGGTGGCACCGCCCCAGGTGCGCGAGTTCGGCGCGGTCGCCGGGTGGCGGGCGGGTGACGTGCGGTTGCGCGACGCTGCCCACCGGGTGGCCGCCGCGTTGCCCGCCGCGACGGCAGCCGCCGCGCTGGAGCTGCCTCCCGACACCGACGTCGCCGCTGTGTTGTCGACCAATCGTGCTGTCCCACAGGCGTGGCCGGGAGTGGGCACCCGGCGCATCGGCGGGCATCTCGCGCTCGGCGGGTGCTTCACCACACCACCACGAGTGCTCGCCGGTGACGGTCTGCATTGGCAGGTGCAGGACGGCCCCGATGGTGCGACCCGCACGCTGCTGCTCGTCGCCGACGCCCACGGCTGGATGGTCACCCCCGATACCGAGCCCGACACCTCGCCCGGACCCCCGGTCACCCAGGTGCCACGGCCCCCGGGGGCAGGGCGGGCACGTTGGGCGGCATACCAGGCCGGCGGGTGTCGCGTCGGCGTCTCGGCCACCTCGTTCCACCTGCTCGTCGGAGCCCTGCCATGAGGCCGCCGCGACGGTCCGGCGACGGGCACCCAGCCCCGGAGGCCGGGCGGTTGTCGGAGGTCTTCCGGGAGGCCTGGCCACAGGCGCTGGCCGTGTGGGGGCCGGCCTTGCGGCTGCACGACCCCGAGTTCACCCAGGGTGGCGGCGCGGCGGGTGACCCGCTGGCCTGGTTCGCCCTCGGCGATGCGACGGTGACCGTCGACCTCGCGCAGGTGGGCCGGCTCGGTCTCGGGGATCTGGCGGTGACCATGCTGGCGCACGAGATCGGCCACCACGTCTACGCCCCCGCGAGTCGGGCGGAGGGAGCCCGCAGCCTGGCCCGGGTGCGGCTCGGGCTCGGCGACCGCGCCGGGCACGCCGCGCTGGTGGCCAATCTGTGGGACGACACGCTCATCAACGACCGACTGCACCGGCTGCACGACCTGCCGATCCACGAGGTGTTCCGCCGCAGCACCGCCGCTGACCGCAGCGAACCGCAGCCCTGGTGGTCGGTGTGGATGCGCACCTACGAGCTGTTGTGGGCGATGCCCAGCGGCACGCTCGTCGCCCCGCTGGGCGACGACCAGCAGGAGCGCGACGCGTGGCTGCTCGCGCGGCATACCCGCGTCTTCGCCCGTGACCCGGTGGGCGGGGCCGGTGGTTT
>RRZT010053228.1_pt1 | contig 21216 bp, 16 predicted proteins | sample 2165551 | NCBI WGS metagenome assembly RRZT01 (sample SAMN10456910, study PRJNA506462) | wastewater metagenome | biome: wastewater; feature: sludge; material: wastewater sludge; isolation source: wastewater sludge with Escherichia coli K12::gfp cells carrying plasmid... | place: USA: Moscow, Idaho... | reverse complement strand
TGCTCGGCCGTGGAGTCGGTAGAGCCATCGTCGGTGACGATGATTTCCAGCGGGTCAATGCCCTGGCTCAGCGCGCTGCGCAGGCAGTCTGCCACGAAGGGGGCGTGGTTGTAGCTGGCCACCACCACGCTGACCAGGGGCTCGCTGGCGGTGCGCTGCCATATTCTGGAAAAAATTTGCATAAGGGTTCGGCACGGTTTATTGCTGAGACTGACCCTCGTTCGCCCTTGTCGAAGGGTTTGGACCGAACGGGGGGTACGCATCATTCCTGCCCGTTCAACAGGGTTTGTCCGGCCGGTGCAGGGTGCTGGTTCAATCAAGCGCCCGCGGCTGCAGCCCGGGGCGTGGGGATGGCATGTTGAGTGTGCTGAACCTGGCGATCACTTCGGCGCGGCTGCTCACCCCCAGTGTGCGCAGGATGCCACGGACGTGGATTTTGACTGTGGGTTCGGCCAGGTCGAGCGCTCGGCAGATTTGCTTGTTGGACATGCCTTGCAGGAGCAGGCCCAGCACCTCGGATTGCCGCGCGGTGAACCCAAGGGCTGCGGCGTTGGCCGCGGCCAGCGGCTCGGGGGTCGCAGGGGGCGCGGGCCGGGTGGCCGGCTTTTGCAGGGCTTCTGGCGGCACGTAGACGCCGCCCGCAGCCACGAGCCGTATGGCCGACACCAGCACCTGGTTGAGCGATGACTTGGGCAGGAAGCCGCGCGCCCCCTGTTCGAGCGAGTGCTGGACGATGCCGGCATCGTGGTCTGCCGACAGCATGATCACGGGGAGGAGGGGGAACCTTTGCGTGATGTCTGCGAGCAGGCTCAGGCCACTGGTTTCGGGCAGCTGGATGTCCATGAGTACCAGGTCGATGTCGGCATGCTGCTGCAGCTGGCTCCAGAGCGACGCGGCGTCCCACGCCTCGACGTATTGGGCGCCCAGCTCGGACCGGCTGAGGATGGCTTGAAGGCCTTCCCGCACCAGGCCATGGTCGTCAACAATGAGGATTTTCACGGGCGTGATGTTACAGGCTGTCAAGGGGCTGGCTCTTTCGTCGGGTGCTCGCTGCCTTCTGCGCGCCACAGTTGCACCAGCACCTGGCGCAGTTCTGCGGGCCTGAGGGGTTTGTAGAGCACGCGCAATGTGTCGGTGCGCGTTTGCCGCAGTTCGGCGTCTTCCGTGTCGCCGGTCATGATGGCGGCAGGCAGGTCGGCACCCCAGCGCTGGCGCAGTGCGTCAATCAGTTGGCGGCCATTGAACGCGCCGCCAAGGCGGTGGTCGGTGATGACCAGATGTGGGCGCCAGCCATCCTGGCCCAGCGAGGCGAATACCGCGTCGGCGTCGGCATGGACGCGGGCTTCGCACCCCCATAGCTGGAGCAGGCGCGCGTAGCTGTCGCGCACCAGGGCATCGTCTTCCACTAAAAGTATGCGGCAGCCCTGCAGCCCTGGCGATGCCTGCAGGGTTGCGCCGTGCGGCGGGGGTGTGGAGGCTGGCACGGGGGGGGGCGCACCTTCTGCACACAGGGACAGCTGGACATGGAAGGTGGCCCCGTGCCCGGCGCAGGAGCGCACACCCACGGGGTGATCCAGCAGCTGAGAGAGTCTGCGCACGATGGCCAGCCCGAGTCCGAGCCCTTGGCTGCGGTCTCTTTGGGGGTTGTGCAGTTGCACAAACTCATGAAAGACTGCGGCCTGGTCTTGTAACGCAATGCCGGGGCCGTTGTCGCGGACCTGAATGATGCAGTTTGCGCCGCGCTTGCGCACGGCCAGCAACACGCAACCCCCTGGCGGGGTGTAGCGCAATGCGTTGGAGAGGAAGTTGCCGACAATCCGCTCGAGCAGCATGGGGTCGCTGCGCACCCAGGCCCGCGAGGTATGGATGACGAGCGCTATGCCCCGGCGCTCGGCCTGGCTTTCATAGGTTTCGCGCAGTCTCGTCAGCAGGGGCTGCAGTTCGACCGGGTTCAACTGAAAGTGCACGCTTGCAGCGTCGAGCCGCGAGATGTCGAGCAGGGCATCGAGCAGGGCGCTCATGGCATGGCTGCTGGCGTCAATGCGTTCGAGCAGTGCGGCGCGCTGGTCCGGCCGGGCTTCCTCTTTCAGGGCAGCGAGCAGCATGCTCAGTGCGTGCATGGGCTGGCGCAGGTCGTGGCTGGCGGCCGCCAGAAAGCGGGTTTTGTCACGGTTGGCCTGCTGGGCAGCATCGCGCTGTTCGCGCAGGGCATGGGTGGCTTCGTGCACGCGCTGCTCCAGACGCTGGCGTGATTGTTCGAGCTGCCCTGCCATGCTGTTGATGTCTTGCGACAGGCGTGCAAATGAGGGGACGGAGCTGGAAGGCAGCCGGATGCCGATGTGGCCCGCGCCGATTTTTTGTGCCGCCTGGACCACGGCCTGGATGCGCTGGTCGATGTTGTTGCTGATGCGGCGCGCCATGATCCAGCCACTGAACAGGACCCCCGCCAGCAGTGCCATGACGCTGAGCCCAAACTCAAGGAGTTGGGTCTGGATGCTGCGTGTGCTGACCTGCACGATGGCATAGCCTTGCAGGGTGTTGCTGCGCTGCGAGGGTGATACCTCGGGAAGGTCTTCAACTGCGAGCAAGGGGGTGCTCACCGGCTCGAGGTGCGCGACCCAATTGACGTCTTGTTCGCTGACGCCTGCACTACCGTTGCGCCGGGAGGCTTCGAGCATGGATTGCAGTGTGCCCGGGGGGATTGCAGCGCCCTGCTCTTGCGCGTGGCGGGTTGCCAGCACCCGCCCGCCGGCGCCGATGATGGTGGCAGAAATCACCGACGATTCACGCAGCACCCCTTGGGCAATGTTGTCCAGCGCCGCCTGATTGAAGGAAAATATTCCGTAATCTGCCGCTACCGCAAGTTGCCGCGCCAGCAGTTGCGCGCGTTGCTGTAGTTGCGCCTCCAGGTCGGCGGCGCGCTGGCGAACCACGTAGACGCCCCAGACGGTGGCAAAGATCAGCACCGGCAGCATGGCCAACCACATCAGTCGCCCACGCAGGTCCATGTGGTGCCAAGCCAGTGGGCGCAGCATGCGTGCAGCAATGTGACCACGCGTCATTCGCTGCTTTCGAGTGCTTGCAGGCGCTGCTGCACCTTGGTCTCTTCGGGCAGGTTGAGCCCCAGGCTTTCTGCCAGCGCGCGGTTGATGGCGATGCTGAAATCGCGCGGATACCGTGGACCAGGCATGGCGCTGCCGCGCAACACTTGCCGCGCAACCTGGGCGGCTTCCAGCCCTATGTGACGCGGCGTGCTGTAGGCCGCTGCCAGGGCACCGGCGCGCACGTAGGCGGCCGAGTAACCGATGACCGGAACCCGTGACCGCAAGGCGGTGAGCAGCAGGTTTTGTGCGGTGGAGACGTTGATGACGTAGGGGTCTGGCAGCGCCAGCAGGACGTCTGACGCACTGAGGACGGACTGGAGCGCCGGGTATAGCTCGGTATCGCGGACGGCTTTTTCCGTGACCATGGTCACGCCTTTCGCCGTGGCCAGTGCGCGCAATGTGTCGAGGTCGCGCTGGTTGGTGGGCCCCACCACCAGGGCGATCTTGCGGGCGGTGGGCAGCACAATTCGTATGAGTTCCAGCTGGCGCTGCGGCGGCTGGTCGATGTAGATGGCGGAGATTCTGCGCGCGTTGCGCGGAAGCGGGTTCAACGCCTCGAAGGAGGTGCGGGGCACCATGACGCTGAGCAGGGGCCAGCGACTGTCGGCCTGTGCGGCGAGGGTTGTGCGTGTGGCCTGCACCCCGACGGCAAGCACCATGAAGGTGTCGTCGGGCAGGCGCGCGGCAGCGCCTTCGGCGCCGGGCGCGAGCAGCTGGATTTTGAGGCCCGGCACGGATTTGAGTTCGGTGCGCACGGTTTCGACGAATTCGTCGTAGGCCGCACCCTGGCCGCTGGTCACGATGCCCAGGGTGTTTGCCTGCACACACAGGCACAAGAGCGCCCCGGCAGCACCCATGGCATACCTGAGCATGGTGGTGACGATGGTGCGGTTCACCTTCGTGCGCCTCAGTATTCCACGCTCACGGAAACCCACACTTTGCGCAGTTCGCGTTGCAGTTCCCTGAATTCATCGGATTGCCCGAGTGGCTGGCGCCATCGGACAGCAACGCTCATGCTGGAGTCGTTGATGCGAAAGGAGCGCGCAACGCGCAGGGAAGCGAAGCGTTGTGAGCCTGCCTGCGTGGCTTCGCCCAGCCAGCGCACCGGGCTCACGCTGGAGTATGTCAGCCCGGTGGTCCATCCGTTGGGCCAGGTATGCGAGACCAGCAAGCCGGTGCTGCGCCGCGCAATGGTCTCTGCGATGACGTCGGGCGAGGCCTGGGGCCGGGCAAAGTACTGGTTCCAGCTGATGATGGTGCCGCGGGCGGGGCGCCAGCTGAGCTGATATTCCATGCCACGGTTGACTGCCGAGGCGTTGTTGCGCAGGTCGTAGGCCGTGGCGTTCGGAATATTGGCGGTGGCCTCCGGCAACCGCACGAGGCGGCCGGTGACGATGCGCGAGAGTTTTTCCTGGAACAGTCTGGCATCCAGCGTGAGGCCCTGCCCGTGCCACTGGCCCAGGTAGACGAGGTCCCAGGCGTCCACCCGCTCGGGCAATAGACCGCCACTGGAGAGGTAGCGGATGTCCAGCGTTTTGCCGCCACTGACGATGCGCCAGTCGGCGCGTTGCTCAAAAAGACTGGGGGTGCGAAAGGCCGATGAGTAGCCAAGCTTGAGGGTGTGCTGGCTTGCCGGCTTCCAGTTGATCGCCAGTCGGGGAGCCCATTGCGCAGGCGCATAGCTGTCGCGCTCGATGAGGCTGCCCAGGTTCAGGGTCCAGTGCGTGGAGGGCTTCCATTCTGCGTTCAGATAGGCCGATGATGACCTGTTGGTTTGCGGGCTGCTGGTGTTGAACAGCTGCGCCGAGGTGACGCTGTCGTGCCGGTAACCCAGCCCCCAGGAGGCACGCCATTGGGGCGAGAAGTCTTTGAAATGCTGGTAATCGAGTGCATAACGATTGGCTCGTCGGCGCCCGTCGATGTGCAGAAGTTCGTTGCCGAGCAGGGGGATTTCGAAGCTGTCGTCTCCGCTGTCTTGGGTGGAGGACACGGTCAGGCTCCACTCTTGCCCCGCATCCACGGTCTGGCGGTAGCGGGCTTGAAATGATGCGGATTCGGCGACTTCCGTGCGCACGGGGTCGTCGGCACGCCCTTCAAAGCCGGTACCCAGGCGGCCGCGGGTGATGCCGGAGGTGATGGACCATTCCTGGGAGCTGGAGGGCTGGAATTGCGCACGCAGGTCCAGGTAGTCGGTGCGGTAGCTGTCGGAACGCCCTGCCAGACCGTCGTCCGAGCGCTGACCGGCGGCGATTCGCCACTGCGCGGCCGGTAGCGCATGGCCCCAGCGGATGTGCCTGTCGGCCACGCCAGTGCTGCCCTGCAGCACCTCTGCCCGGACGCCCACGCTTTGCGCGGCGCTGCGCGTGACGATGTGGATGACCCCCAGAAAGGCGTTGGCACCGTAGGTGACGGAGTTGGAACCGCGCTGTATTTCGATGCGCTCGATTTCATCGAGCGGCACGCTCAGGGCGCTCCAGTCAATGCCGCCAAACAGATAGGGGGCATACACCGATCTCCCGTCCACATAGACTTGCATGCGCTGTGATATCTGCCCCGAGAGGCCGTGGTAAGCCACGACCGGGCGCCCCCCTGCCGATGTGGCCACCTGGAAGCCAGGCACCCAGCGGAACACTTCGGTCAGGTCGCGTGCGCCGGTCAGGTGTATGAATTCACGATCGAGCACCGTCAGGGCGCCGGCAGCGTCTTCCAGTTGCTGTGGCAACCGCGAGGCTGAATAGACATGCGGTATTTCGCTGAGGAAGTCGCGCTCCGACAGTTCGTAGCCTGCGTCTTGTGCCCGGGCTGCCGTGGTGACGCCGATGCCCACCATCAGGCACACTCCCCATCGGAGCTGGCTACGGCGCAACACGTGGAAATGCTTCACGATGGGTCCAGGCATCCGGAAATGTTGAAATGTCATCTTGCTCACGCAACTCTTTAAGCCAGCCTTCCTGCGATAGTCACCCTGTTGGCGGTGCCTGATTCGGCCATTGTGATCCGCCGGAGAACCGGGTTGATGACGGGCTGCATGGTACCCCCTCCGCTTGCTGAGGATACCGCATACCTCTGATGTCTTTGACCCATTCGCCCTGTGGGACCGTGCAGGAATCTGGCGAGGAGATTCATGCGCAGAGGCTATAGCAAATGGCGTCGCAGATGCGGTGCACGTCGTCGGCCGTGAGTGCGCCGTAGAGTGGCAGTACCAGGACTTCGGAGGCTACGCGGTAGGCGTTGGGCAGGTGCTGCGGGCTTGCCGTGGGCAGGTGGCGGTAGCAGTCGTAGTTGCTGCACAGGGGGTGGAAGTATTTGCGGGTGATGATGTTGTAGCGTTTGAGGCGTTCGTGCAGGGTGTCGCGGTTGCAACTGGCTTGGGCGGCGTTGACGCGCAGGACGAGGTATTGCAGGCTGTCGGTGGTGCCTGCGGGCTGGGTGTGCAAGCGCAGGCCGCTGATGCCGCAAAGGCGCTGTTCGTACACCTGGCGGATGGCAGCGCGGCGCTGGCGTTCGGCCGCCACATGGCGCAGCACCACGCGGCCCAGGGCGGCTTGCAGTTCGCTCATCTTGCCGTTGATGCCGGGCATGGCGACTTCGTTTTCGTTCTGGATGCCGAAGTTTTTGAGCAGGTCGATGTGTTGTTTGAGTTCGGGGGTGTTCACGGCCAGCGCGCCGCCTTCGGCGGTGTGGAAGAGTTTGGTGGCGTGGAAGCTGAACATGGTGGCGTCGCCATACGTTGCGATGGGCTGGCCGTTGATTTGGGTGCCGAAGGCGTGGGCGCCGTCGTAGACCACGCGCAGGCGGTGGTTTTGGGCGATGGCGCCCAGTGCGTTTACGTCACAAGGGACGCCGTAGACGTGCACGCCGAGGATGCCGCTGGTGCGGGGGGTGACGAGGGTTGCCACGCTGGCGGGGTCGATGCAGAGGGTTTCGGGGTCGATGTCGGCAAATACGGGGGTGACGTTGTTCCAGCTGAGGACGTGCGGTGTGGCTGGAAAGGTGAAGGGGGTGGTGATGACTTCACCCGTGAGGCGCAGTGCCTGGCAGGCGACCATGAGGGCGATGGTGCCGTTGTTGAACAGGCTGAGGTGGGGCACCTGGAGCCATTGGGCGAGTTCGGCTTCGAGGGCCTGGTGCTGTGCGCCACCGTTGGCAAGCCACCCGCTGGCCCAAACGTCTTGCAGCAGCTCGGTGTAGTCGCCCAGCGGCGGCAGCATGGGCCGGGTGACGTAGATGGGCTGGGGGAAAGCAGAGGGTGGTGAAATCACGGGGGTTCAGGCGTGGATGGTGCAGGTTTGCGCGCTGCAATGATACGGTGCACTCTGCTACTGGCTATTTGGCGTGCAGCGAATTGATACCTCCCACATCACTGCAGCATGGATGCATGGCCTGGCATTTTTTGAGGGGTTTCGGGTTCGATGTTGAGGAACACCGGGATGACTTTGTTCCTGCTAAGAGCGGCTAACAATACTCTTCTGGCGTCGTTGCTGCGTCTTGTCGTACTACCCGTACTGCCTGCGACGCAGCGCCTAGCCAGAACCGCTACGCTGAGTTTTGTTAGCCGCTCTTAGCGAACGAAGATGAAGCGGCTGGAGGTGTAGTAGTTAGCTGCCATACCGGCCAGGGAGCCGCAGGCCACTGCCAGCCAGGGCTGGCGCAGGGGGTGTGGGAGCCACAGGAGTGCTGCTGCAAATGCGCCGTAGTTGATGAGCCCGCCCAGGGTCATGGCTGTGATGTAGCGCAGCCATTCACCGCCGCTGGCCTGGTGGCGTGCAGAAAATGTGTACGTGCGGTTGAGCCACCAGGTGGCGGTGGCGGCTGCAATGAATGAGCCCAGGCGTGCCAGGAAGGGGTTGATGCCACCCCATTGCACCATGGTTTGCAGTAGCCCGGCGTCGACGAGGTAGCCGGCCGTGCCAACGAGTCCGAAGCGCAGTAGCCGGGCCGTCAAGCGGTTCTCCCGGCGGGCGGGTCGCCCGAGGGGGATGTGCTGGCGATGCAGGGGATGCCGAGGTAGATCAGCCGGCGGGCTTCTTGCCGGGTTTGCGTGACGTTTTCGAGGATGAGGCCGCAGGTGAGTGAGAGGCTGGAGAGGATGCCCAGGCCGGTGGCCAGCAGGGCGGTGGGCAGGCGCGGGACGAGGCCGGTTTCGATGTAGGTGAGTGCCAGGGGGGTGGCCAGGCCTATGGCCAACAGTGCCAGGAGGAGGCTGATGAGGCCGAAGAACAGCAGGGGGCGTTCGAGCCGAAAGAGGCGCAGGATGGTGTTGAGGATGCGGATGCCGTCGCGGATGGTGTTGAGTTTGCTGAAGGAGCCTTCGGGCCGGGCTTTGTAGGGGGTGTCGACTTCGGTCACAGGCATGCGCAGTTCGAGTGCGTGGACGGTGAGCTCGGTTTCGGTTTCGAAGCCGCGGGCCAGGGCGGGGAAGGATTTGACGTAGCGGCGCGAGAAGACGCGGTAACCGGAGAGCATGTCGGTGAAGCGGCGTCCGAAGAGTTGGGCCACGAAGCCGGTGAGCATGCGGTTGCCGAGGCGGTGGCCCAGGCGGTAGCTTTCGACTTCGGTGCTTTTGCGGCGGCCTACGACCATGTCGAGGCCTTCGGCCAGCAGGGTGTCGATCATTTGCGGGCTGCTTTGGGCGTGGTAGGTGTCGTCGCCGTCGACAAGGATGTAGATGTCGGCTTCGATGTCGGCAAACATGCGGCGCATGACGTTGCCTTTGCCCTGCAGCGGCACATGGCGCACCACGGCGCCGTGGCTGCGGGCGATGTCGACGGTGCGGTCGCGGGAGTTGTTGTCGAATACGTAGATGGTGGCCTGCGGGAGAACGCGCTGGAAATCGCGCACGACGGTGCCGATGGCGACTTCTTCGTTGTAGCAGGGTATCAGGACTGCAAGGCGCAATGGGTTGTACATACAAAAAACCTAGTTGGTCCAGTAAAAACGGAAAGCCTCGATGCCTTGCAGCAAAGATGCCATCTGCAATGTGAGGCCCACAATGAACAAGGGGGTAACAAGCCGCTGACAGTACGCTCCGAATGGCGCCGCGCAGACAAGGGCCCATCCGGTCAGCAAAAAAGCAAGCTGGAAGTAGCGACCTTGCACGCCCTGGATGACGGCGGAGCCTGGTGGCGAAAAGGTCAGCCAGAAGGCCAGGAAGATGACGCATGTAAACACCACGGCGAGTGTTGCCATGAACGCAGAAGCTCGCAGGTCGCGGCGATCAGCCCCGTCGAATGCGGCTATCGCCAGCATTGTGGCAAGTGCGGCCCAGGAGAGGGCTTTGGGTGCATTGAGCATGAAGGGCGGCGGATACCCTCCCATGCGCCCCCATCCATCTATCCACATGATGGGCAGCTGGTGTTGCAGGCTTTGAAAAAAATATGCAAGGCTGGCCCGTGGTGCCTGGATGATGTGCAGCAGCACGGCTTTGGGGTCGGCGCCCGTGCCCCAGTAGCGCCCTGGCATAAAGGGATAGGCCGCATTCCAGGCCAGGGTGAGCGCCAGCCCCGCGCCGATGGTTGCCAGCAGGAAGATGCGCCGCTCGCGCGCACTGCCGAAGTGCCGCACTGGCACGAGCAGTGCCATGCCACTGAGCAGCACGTAGATGGGTTTGAGCAGGGACAATGACACCAGCATGAGCCCCAGCACCCACAGGCTGCGGCGTGTCAGACGGCTTGTCTCATCCAGGCGCAGCCTGAGACACCAGGCAAAGAGCAAGGCTGGCAGTGCAATGTTGAGCGGGTCGGCACTGACGGAGGCCGCCAGATGCAGCGCCGGGGCCGTCACCGCAAGCAGCACCAATAGGGGTTGCCCACGGGGCGCCACCCCTATCGCTGATGCCATGAGCACGAGGTACACCAGCAGGTTGGCCATTCGGCCGGCGATCATTTGTTCAAAGACTCCGCCACCCCATTGGCGCGCCACAGCAATGCCGGCGGCCTGGGGCAGATACACCAGCGGTGAAAATGTGGCGCTGCTTGGAAACGATGCCTTGGCCATGCCCGGGCTGTTTTCAAGTGCTGCAGAGATTTGCCTTGCCTGGCTGAGACTGAACGCGGATGCGTTCTGGAAGTGCGCATTTGCCCAGCGGGCGAATTCCAGTGCGGCGAGGTCTATGTTGCCGCCGTAGTCTTGTTCTCCATACCGGTCCGCAAGCCATTGGCCATGCGAGACTTGCACGGCGCGTTGCCAGTGATAGTCCTCGTCTGGCGCATTCAGTGCTGGCTGCACGATACACATTACCATGCCGATGCCAAGGGCAAGGATCATTGCCGCCACGGCCCAGGGGCCTGGATACCGGTTTACGTGTGCGCCGTTGGCGGCAGGTTTTGCAGGACCGGGCCGGGCGGATTCGGTGGAGTGAATTGTCATGATTTTCAGCGCTCTTGGTCTCTCTCGGTGAAGCTCGACCGCAGGCGCGCAGGCACCCCAACGGCTGTGCTGTCGCCCAACAGATCGCGCACCACAGCGGCTCCGGCGCCAATGACCGCATTGGCGCCCACACTGACGCGGGGGCGAATGCTGGCCCCGGTGCCGACGTCCACGGCCTCGCCGAGCGTGACGGCTCCGGCCATGTGCACCCCGGGTCCAAGGCTGACGTAATCACCCAACTGGCAGTCGTGGCTGATGGTGCAGGCAAGGTTGATGCTGGTGTGGATGCCCAGGGAGGCGTCGACATTGATGAGGGCGCCTGCAAACACCACACTGCCCTGCCCTACGCTGGCCCCGGTTGCCACCCACGCGCGGGGGTGCACCAGGGTGGCAAAGCGCAACCCCGGGTGTTGCTGGCGCAGCCGGGCTGCGATGCTGCGGCGGGCCTGGGAGTTGCCTACGGCGATAACGCAGTGGGCCTGCGGATGGGTGGCCAGGGCTTGCTGGCTGTTGCCCAGCAGGGACGCTGGCAGGGGCTTGGGGTGCAGGGCCACGGCCTGGGGGTCGGCCATGAAGCCGAGCAGGTGCCAGCTGCCGGGCTGTGCCTGGTTGATGTCGTGCACGATTTGCGCGACTTCGCGCGCATGGCCGCCTGCGCCAAAGATGAGAAGGGGTGTCATGGGGCAGGATGCTCCGCCTTGGTGACTGGCAGGCCCAGCTGGTTTGCGACCGTTCGCAGGATGTGCTGGCGTTGACCGATTTGCCGCTCGGGGGCGTAGAGCTGGCGTGTGAGGGTTTGCCCTGCCTGGCCGATGCGCTTGAGCGCGGTGGGGTCGGCGTATAGCTGGCGGACGCGGGCTTCGATTTGTGGTGCCAGCGCAGTGTTGGCACTGGTTTCGAGCAGCAGCATGGTGTCTGCATCGACGTAGCCCGGATTCTGGCCAAGCGCATCGGTGGCCATGACGGCGACGCCGCAGAGGGAGGCTTCGACGCAGCAGCCGGTGGGGAAGCCATCGAAGTTGCCGGGGTGCAGCAGGAAGGGCTGGTTGGGCGAGATGATGAGGTCCATGCCGGCGTAGAACTGGCGCAGGTCTGGCGTGTCCAAGCGGCCATGGAACTGGATGCGCTGGCCCAGTGCAGTGATGTCGAGTTCGTCGGCGGTGTAGCCGCCGCCCACGATGTGCCAGCGCAGTTCGGGCAGATCGGCCAGGGCACGGGCTGCGGCGATGAATTCGGGGTAGCCTTTGTTGGCGCCCAAGGGCATGTAACACTCGGCCACGAAGCAGATGTCGAGTGTGGCCTTGCCGTGGCCGAAGGCTGGCGCGCGGGCGGGGCCATCGGCTTCGAAATACAGGGGATTGACTACCACGCCATCAATGCGGTGCAGTGGCGGCAGCGCGAGGCCCCGCCGTGAGGAAAAACGCTGCAGGTAGTCTTGCGTGACGGGCTGGGTGACGATGATGGCTTGCAGCAGGGGGCTGGCCAGCACGGCCGCCAGTTTGGCGTCGCTTTCGGGTTCGTCGAGGCCGAAGCCGCCGCCCGGGTAGAGGGTGAGCACGAAGGGAATATGGTGTTGCTGCAGGGCGGGCAGGTACTGGTGGGCGTTGTTGAGGAAATTCATGTACACCAGCCCTGCCCCGGCCAGCCAGCTGGACGCGTAGGGGCGCACCCGGCTGGCGTGCATAGGGTAGCACTGGGCATAGCGCTCGTGCTGTGCAGCGAAGTCGCCCAGGCTGGACAGCACCGATAGCTGCGGGAAGGCTGCAAGGTGCGCGTTGTATTCAGCCACGCGAAAGCCGGTGAGCAGGTTGGGGAAGAAGTCGTCGAGCACGAGCCATGGGGCTTGCTGCGTGACGTGCAGGATCTGAGGGGGTTCGATCTGGTCGCTGAGCGGGAAGCGTGCGCGGGGCGTGATGTGCAGGGTGGCGATGTCGTCGGCCCAGAGGTGGAAGATGGCGTCGGTGTAGTGCTCGACATCGGCGATGCTGGCGGCCAGGACGGTGAGGGCGTAGTCGCCGTGGTGCAGGTGCACGGGGATTTCGAAGGTGAGTTCGAATACTTCGCCTGCTTGCCAGGTGCGGCCGTGCACTTCGGGGCGGTCGGCGCTGTGGCCGCCCAGGATGTGCTGGTTTTGCCGGTTCTTGATATGGTAGGAGACGACGAGGTGCTGGCAGGGCCGACGCACCTGCAGGCGCAGATGCATCTGCAGCGTGTCGCCGTACTGGGCCCGGGCTTCGGCGCCGAACATGCCGTTGGCACCCCAGCCGTGGGCCAGCAAGGCAACGGCGCCGGTGCCAACGACTTCCTCCTGCAGCAGTTCATCACTTTCTGGCTCTGCGGTGAGGGTGAGCGGTGTGATGGGCTCCAGCGCCTGGGCAGCATTGGCCTGGCGGATCCAGTCGTGGTCGTAGTCGCGGGTGACTTCGGCGGTGGGGCCCATGGCGCGCACCTGGCCGTGGTCGATCCAGAGGGTGCGCTGGCACAGGGCTTTGACTGCGGAGATGTCGTGGCTGATGAAGAGCAGGGTGAGGCCGTCGTCGAGCATGCGGCGCATGCGGGTCATGCATTTGGCCTGGAACAGGGCGTCGCCGACGGCGAGGGCTTCGTCGACGATGAGGATGTCGGGGTTGACGTGGACGACGACGGCAAAGGCCAGGCGGACGTACATGCCGCTGGAGTAGGTTTTGACGGGCTGGTCGATAAACGTGCCGATGTCGGCAAAGGCGATGATGTCGTCGAGGCGTTCGGAGATTTCGCGCTGGCTCAGGCCCAGGATGGCGGCGTTGATGGCGATGTTTTCACGCCCGGTGAATTCGGGGTTGAAGCCGGTGCCGAGCTCCAGCAGTGCGGCAATGCGCCCGCGCACCTGTACGTTGCCGGCGCTGGGATGGAGGGTGCCGCAGATGATTTGCAGCAGGGTGGATTTGCCTGCGCCGTTGCGCCCGATGATGCCGAGGGTTTGCCCGCGTTCGAGTTCGAAGGAGATGTTGTGCAGGGCGGCAAATTCCCGGTAGTAGCTTTTGCGCCCGCGCCATAGCGATTGCAGCAGGCGGTGGTGGGGTTTGTCGTAGAGGCGGTAGGTTTTGCCGACGCCCTGCGCGCGGATGGCCCAGTGGGTGGTTTGCGCTTCAGATGACATCGGCAAACCCTTTGCGTGTGCGTTGGAAGATCCACCAGCCGGCCCACAGTGCGGCGGCGCAGCCTGCGGCGTGCCATCCCCAGAGCGCCAGCGGAATGCCTGTGCCTTTGATCAGCAGGCTGCGGGTGACCTCGATGGGCACCGTGAGCGGGTTGAGCAAAAGCCATTGTTGCCAGCCCGGGGGGGCGCTATCGAGTGAATAAAACACGGGCGAGAGGAAGAGCAGCAGGGTTGCGACGAAGCCGGTGAGTTGTGCCAGATCGCGAAGGTACACCGTGAGTGCCGCAAGCATGAACGATATGCCCGCCGCCAGTGCCAGCAGCGGCAGCCAGGCCAGCGGCCATAGCCAGGCGGTGGCTGGCAGGCCCTGGGTGAACAGCAGTGCCAGCAGCAGGACGGCGGAGCCGATGAGGAATTGCACCATGGCGGTGCCCACCACGGCAAGGGGCAGTAGCTCGATGGGGAAGACGACTTTTTTGACGTAGCTGGGTTGGGCCAGCACGGCCGCAGGCGCACGTGACAGGCATTCGCCCACCAGGCCGTGCAGGAGCATGCCGGCGAACAAGGACAGGGCAAATGCTGCGTTGACGGTTTCTTGCCCGACCCGCCGAACGGGGGTGAAGACATATCCGAATACGAACATGTAGACCGCCAGCATGACGCAGGGCAGCAAGAGGGACCAGACGAGTCCGGCCAGGGAGCCACGGTAGCGGCTGGCGATGTCGCGCTGCACCAGCTGGCGCAGGAGGAAGCGGTAGCGCCACACGGCGCGCAGCAGGCTCAAGGGTGAGGCCGACGCGGTGGGCGTGGCGCTGTGGGCAAGTGGGTTCACGCGTTAATGGTCTTTGTTTTTTCGGTGTCGGGTTCAGGCATGGTTTGCGGCGCAGGAGGGGGCGGCGCATTGCCCTGCAGTTCAGCGGCGACTTGTGCGGCCCATGCAAAGCCGGCCTGTGTGCCGTCGAGGAAGGGGCCGTTCCAGACGATGGCGGACGCCGGGACGGTGGTCTGGCTCTGCGGGGCGTCATCGAAGTCTTGGGTGAGGGCCTGCAAGGCCTTGGCAAACCCGTCAGGGTTGGGGGGCTGCGCCGTCACCAGCGAGGGGGAGACGGTGGAGAGGTCTTTGTTGGCAAACCCATTGGTGACCACTCTGGCGCCGAACGCCGCCATTTCGAGCGGCGGGTAGCTGGGGTGTGGGGAGACCATGAGTGACAAGCCTACGGCGGTGCGGGCGAGTAGGTCGGCATAGGCGTCGATGCCGAGTTTGCCTACGCTGTGGAGAAGGCAGCCGTTGCCCAGTTCGATGGGGGCGAAGTCTTCCCCGGCGGAGAGGATGCGCCACTGACTGGCCTGGGGGTATTGGTGCGCCCACAGGCGTAGGGCGGCCACGAGCAGGCTGAAGGCGTTGCGCTCGGTGCCCGGGCGACCGTACACGAGCATGATGCGCTCTTTGTGAAAGTGGGTGGTGCGCGCCCGCGCTGCGGCGAGCGCGGGGTTGAGCTGTGGCTGCAGCACGATGCTGCGAGCGAAATGATGGCCTTGCGCGGTGAGGTAGTCGGCCAGCCAGTGCGAGTTGATGATGGCGTGGGTTCTTTCGGGCTGCGCATAGGTGGCCTGGGCCAGCAGGTAGCGTGACGACCAGGGGTAGAAGCCTGGCTCATAGTCTTGTATGAGGTAAAGCATGCGGCGCTGGTTGGCGCCTGGGTGCTGGACCTGCTGCCAGTCGAGCAGTGCCAGGGCGTTGTGCGCTGTCCACCAGGCGGTGGCCAGAAAATAGTCTTGGGCATGAACGGCCAGGGTTTGTTGCCAGCGTGAGCCTGCGGGGACGATGTGGTTGCCGGGTGGGGCATCGCCGGCCATGGGTACGATGGGCCAGTGGCCGTAGTAGGCGTCTGCGCGCGGCTCAGGGGTGGCTTCGTCGGTGACGATGATGCGGGCTTCGTCGAAGTACGGGCGCAGCGCGTCGAAGACCTGTAGGGCGGTGGCTATGCCGCCAAAGACGTGGCGCTCGGATAGCGCGGGCACCAGCAGGTTGAGACGGGTGCCGCCCTGCACCGGAGCCATGCGCGGCACCAGGGAGGTGACTTCGGGGATGTCGTGCGCGGTCGCAGTGGCAACGGCTGTGACTGTCTGCTCTTGCTGGTAGGCGCGGGCCAGTTTGCGCAGGCCGTTTTGCACGGGCTGGTAGCGCGCCAGGCGCGCCAGCCCCCAGGCGGCGGCCCGGATGAGAGGGTTGGCCATTGTGTGCTTACTCCCGTCCATTCATCAGTACGCGAGGCCACGGCGTTTCGGGAAACTTTGGCCTGGGGCTGGAGGCGAAGGGGTCGAGGTTGGGGTTGAAGAACGGGTCGCCCTCGAGCCGGTAGGGTGCGTATTTGAGGTCAGACTGCTGAAAGTCGACCTCGGGCACATGGGGGGTGCGTGTCTTGCTCTCCAGATGGTAGAGCCTGGCGGCAGGTAGGTAGACGTTGAGCAGGCCTTGCTTGTGGGCACGGATGCCCAGTTCGACGTCGCTGCCGCAGATTTCAAATGCTTCGTCGAAACCGCCCAGTGTGTCGAAGTGCTCGGCGGCGATGGCCACGCAGGCGCCCGTGTTGGCCAGCACGTTGCGGGGGACGGCGCTGGAAATGAAGGGGGTGGGGTAGTGTTGCAATGGCTCGCTCTTGAAGACGTGGTCGGCCCAGCCGCCCATGCCGACGACCACGCCGGCGTGCTGGATGGTGTGGTCGGGGTAGAGCAGGAGGGGGCCGACGGTGGCTACGTCGGGCAGGAGGGCGTATTCGGTCAGGCGTTGCAGCCAGTCGGGGGTGATGACTTCGGTGTCGTTGTTCAGGAACACCAGCACCTGGCCCCGGGCCTGGCTGCGGCCGATGTTGTTGAGCCGTGACCAGTTGAAGGGAATATGTGCAGGCAGTACGCGCACGCGGGCATCTTGCGTGAGGCGCTCGAAGCAGGCGTGTGTGGCGGGCTCGGTGGAGCCGTTGTCGAGCACAAGGATTTCGTAAGGCATACCGGTGGTATGGCGGTGGATGCTCTGGATGCAGGCCTCGAGGAGGTCGGCTTTGTCTTTGGTGGGGATGATGATGCTGGCCAGCGTGTCTGCCGGGATGCGGAACCGGGGCTGGTAGACGAAGGTGTAGTCGCTGTCGTCGACCCGGTCGAACTGCGCAGCGTAGCGGGCCGACAGGTGGCGTGCCACGGCCTGCTTGCCCGCGTCGTGGGCGTAGGGCTTGGATTCGGGGCTGGAGGCGGTGGATGCGGCGTGCATGCGCCAGTGGTACAGAACCTCTGGTATGTGCGCAAACCGGGCCCCCTGCAACGCCAGACGTAGGACAAGATCGTGGTCCTGACTGCCTTGGCTGCCCTCCAGAAAGCCGCCGACGGTCTGAAGCAAGGCGCGCCGCACACACATGATGTGCCCGACATAGTTTTGCGACCACTCCAGCACCGGCGACCAGTCAGGCTTGAAAAGCGGCAGGCAGCGCTGCCCTTGCTCATCCAGCTTGTCTTCGTCGGAGTAAATGCAGTCGGGGTCTGAGGGTGTGTTGATGGCCCGCACCAGACGCAGCAACGCCTGGGGGGCCAGTTCATCGTCATGGTCCAGGAACACGACGTATTCGCCCTGGGCCAGCGCCAAGGCATCGTTGGTGGCATGGACGATGTGCCCGGATGTGCTGCGGTGGGTGAGCTTGATACGCGGATCGGAGCCGTCGTGCAGCGTTTGCAGGTATGCCAGCGTATCGGCCCGCCCCGATGCGTCATTGCAAATGCACAGTTCCCATTGGCCGTACCACTGAGCACGCACGGACTCTATGGCTGCGTGCAAAAATGCGCTGGGCGTATCGTGCACAGGCATGATGATGGATATCAGTGGCTGGCGGGCGAGGCTGGCAATGCACTGTGGCGCCTGCTGGTGCAGGTCTTGCAGCAGGACGGCTTCGGACTGCAACCATTGGCTGTAGGCTGAGGTTGCGCCAGAGGCTGGTGCAAGCGGGTTACTTGCGGCCATTTTCCTCACCAAGGCCCGTGGCTTGTTGCGCAAAGCGCGCAGACGGCCACCCAATGCACGCAAGGGGCTCGTGAGACGCCAGGAACGTGACGCCTGTATTTTCTCGGCAATGCTTTGCCAAGCGTGTGCCTGCGCTTGCGATTGCACAGCCTGCTCTTGCAGTTGCTGCACTTGCGCTTGCGATTGCACAGCCTGCTCTTGCAGTTGCTGCACTTGCGCTTGAATCTGCTGGGCCTTCTCTTGCCATTGCGCGGCCTGTTCTTGCCACCGCACAGCCTGCGCTTGCGATTGCGCGGTCTGTTCTGTCAGGTGCGCCCCATGGGATTGGGCGCCGTCCAGGGCAGATCGCAGCGCATGGACCTGCTCGACCCAGCCTGTTTTTTGCCTCTCCAGTTGCTGCCGGGCATGCTCGTGGCGAATGAAGCGCGCAAGGTAATGCAGCCTGTCGATGGCTGCCGGGGGGATGGGACGGCCCTGCGAAGCCCATTTTTTCTGGAAGCCACGTAGTATGCGGTAGGCCTCAGCGTGATTGCGCAGGGCTCCACCCAAGATCGTGTTACGGCCGTGGAGACGATAGTCCCAGAGTGCCTCGTCCGCCAGAAAGTGAAAGGCGTCGGGTTGCGTGCCCGCTGCCCTGAGTGCGTAATCCCAGTCGGGCACATAGCGCAGGTGTCGGAATTCACCGACGCGCTGCCAAAGTGTGCGAGACAGGAAGAAGTTAGAGGTGGAAACGGTGAAATTGCCCCACAACAAAGCATCGACGGCGGGATGCTGGGCACTGGAGCAGACTGTGGTCCAGTGTTCCAAAATGTCTTTGTACATGAGGTTCCACCAATGCCCTTGGGGCAAAGGTTCACCGTTTTCATCAATCAGGCGCATGCCCGTGGTGATGAAGACGTCGCCTCCTGCGGCCGCGGCAATCTCCACCAGGCGTTGCAATCGGTTGGGTGCATAACGGTCGTCAGAGTTCAGGATCGCCAGATAAGGCGTGCAGGCCATCTCCAGGCCCCGATTCAAGGTAGCGTGTGAACCAGCATTACTCTGCGACAACAAGCGAATACGCGGATCGTCACACTGCGCCACATAGGCTTGCAAAACTGCAAGAGTGTCATCGGTGGAGCCGTCATCAATCACGATGAGTTCCCAGTGCGTGAAGGTTTGCGCACGCACACTGTCTATCGCCTCAACCACGTACCTTGCGTGGTTGTAGGCGGGCAGGACTACGGTGACCTGGGCACCGCCATTTGCATCGTCAAGGGAAAGGGATGTCATGAAATCAAACCACTCTCAGTAAAACCATCTTTTGAACCACTGCACTGCTCATCAATCTGGTGCGGCGCCTGTACGCCCCAGCAGACCATGCAAAAAACCCGATGCTATGCGTGCCAGATGCTGCAATCGTGGAGGCGTCACCAGCACATGAAAACCCATCTTGAGTACCAGCCGCGAGGCTGACACCAGCTTCCAGTTCAGGGGCACCCAAGGTTCACGGTAAAGCAACACCGCATTGCGCACATGAAAATAATGCCGGCGGGGTGAATGCGTGAGGTATTCACGCCCCAAAAATTTTACGGGCTCGTCACCGAGCCGGTGCTCGAGCCGGGCAGTGCAGACTCCATACACCGGGTGCCCCTCAAAGCGGGCACGCAAACACCACTCGACGTCCACAAAATCGATAAAGAAATCTTCCCGCATCCGGCCAACACGGGCCAGCACGTCCATGGGAATCAGACAACCTGAAGCGATGAGATGATCCACCTCCAACACAGGCCCGCTGGTTGAGCAGTCCAGCCTGGTTCGGCGCAGGCCTGTGGTGCGGACAAAAGGACTCTTTTTTTGAGCTCTCCGACTATCTGCATAGCAAGGCCCCACTGCACCGGCGAGTGGCAGCATGGTGATCGCGCTCATCAATTGCGCCACCATGTCTTTTTCGGGAACGCTGTCGTGATCCATGAGCAGGGCATGGCTGGCACCCGCTGCCGCAGCCCATTCAATGCCCTGGTTTTGCGCAAAGGCAATGCCCATGTTGTGGCCCAGCCAAATGCAGTGCACCTGGGGGACAGGCCATTGCCGCGCCCAGACAGGAACCGCCTTGTCGGAGCCATTGTCAACAATGACGATGGAGTCCACTTGCGGCAACAACGCCGCAAACTGCGCTTGCAACCTCTCCAACTGGGGATGAAAAACCACCACTACCGCTACGATTTTTGGCATGGTTTTCGCTGCAGTCGGTAATCTCGATAAGCATCTGAATGCCAAAGCCGCCACAAGCTGGCCAAGTGCCACATGCAGTGGCGCCACTGTTGATGGCTGGCGCGTTGCGCTTCATGCACAACCGTCGCCTCTTCAGTCTCCATCAACAGGTACCCTTGAAGTTGCAACCTCAAACACAGATCGACATCCTCGCAATACATGTAAAACTTCTCGTCGAATCCACCGATATCTCTAAAAACGACTGCGGGAAAGAGCAAACAAGCTGCATTGACCCAATCAATTCGGGGTGGCAAACGGTGATCCGGGGCAACATATCGACGCAACAGAGACGCGGGGGTCGGCAAAGACCGTTGATGGTCCTGCCTCTGTGCCTTTGGAGTCACTTGCACCGGGTACGCGCACCCCGCACGCGGCTGAGCGGCAGCGCAAAGCAACGGAGCGAAAGGGTCCTGCGTCCAGTCCAGATCGGGATTGAGTACTGCAAAAAATTCTGCAGGTCTGGCACACGCTTGCTCGTGACGGAAAGCCTGATTGTGATTGGCACCAAACCCTTGCGGTACGCTGTTATGAAGTGACCGTACCTCGAACGGCCAAGATACGGTAACCGGCAGTGGCTCGGGGCAGTTGTGCGTGATCCAGACCCGCTGAACCGAGTCGGACGAGGTTCGCGCCAGCAACTGCAAAAGGGCTTGTACTTGCGCACCATGCCCATGACTGACGATGGAAACAGCCAAGCTCACGCAGGCCACTCTGCCCCCGACAGCGCCATCCCTTTCGCGTCCTTGGCCGACAACAGCGGCGCCATGCCGATGTCCGGCCAGGCAATCGCCAACTGCGGGTCGTTCCAGGCAATGCAGCGCTCGTGCTGCGGTGCGTAGTAGTCCGTGGTCTTGTACAGAAACTCCGCACTCTCGCTGAGCACGAGGAAACCGTGCGCAAAGCCCGGCGGCACCCAGAGCTGGCGGTGGTTGTCGGCGCTCAGCTCCACGCCCACCCATTGCCCGAACGTGGGCGAGCTTTTGCGGATGTCCACGGCGACGTCGAACACGGCCCCCTGCACCACGCGCACCAGTTTGCCTTGCGGCTGCCGGAGCTGGTAATGCAGGCCGCGTAGCACGCCTTTGGCGCTGCGGCTGTGGTTATCCTGCACGAACTGAAAGTCAGTGCCCGTGGCCTCGTTGAAGGCGCGCTGGTTGTAGCTCTCGAAGAAAAAGCCGCGCGCATCACCGAACACCTTGGGTTCGATCAGCACCACTTCAGGAATGGCCAGTCGCGTTGCTTTCATCAGTACACCGTCTCTTTCAGAATTCGTTGCAGGTACTGCCCATACCCGTTCTTGGCAAGCGGCTTGGCCAGCTTCTCCAACTGAGCCGCATCAATCCACC
>RRZT010073822.1_pt1 | contig 21218 bp, 19 predicted proteins | sample 2165551 | NCBI WGS metagenome assembly RRZT01 (sample SAMN10456910, study PRJNA506462) | wastewater metagenome | biome: wastewater; feature: sludge; material: wastewater sludge; isolation source: wastewater sludge with Escherichia coli K12::gfp cells carrying plasmid... | place: USA: Moscow, Idaho... | reverse complement strand
CTATTTAATTATAAAAATTTCTCCGAAGCAAATTTCGATTTTGACACTAAAATAAATTGTTTTGTGGGTAAAAATGGCATTGGCAAAACGAATGTGCTCGATGCGATTTATCATTTATCCTACGGCAAAAGCTATTTCAACCCACTAGCAGTCCAAAACATCAAACATGGTGAAGAGTTTTTTGTAATTGATGCTGAATTTGAAAAAAATGAAAGAAGCGAACAAATTGTATGCAGTTTAAAAAAGGGCCAGAAAAAAATACTGAAACGCAATGGCAAAGCATATGATAAGTTTTCTGAACATATTGGTTTTATTCCTTTGGTAATAATTTCTCCTGCTGACAGAGATTTAATTGTAGAGGGCAGTGAAACGAGAAGAAAATTCATGGACAGTGTGATTTCGCAACTTGACTCTAATTATTTGCAACAACTCATTCAATACCAGAAAATAATGAGCCAGCGAAATGCATTATTAAAATATTTTGCATTAAATCATGTTTTTGAAAATGACACCCTTTCTATATATAATGAGCAGTTGAACGGTTATGGAAATTATATTTTCGATAAAAGAAAAGAATTTATCGAACAGTTTATTCCTATTTTCAACAAGCATCATCAAGCCATAACCGGATCACAAGAAACAGTACAATTAGTATATGAAAGTCATCTATTCGAAAAGGATTTACTGACTCTTTTACAGGAAAATATTAATAAGGATCGTGCTTTGCATTATACTAGTGTAGGAATACACAAAGATGATTTAGCATTCCAAATTGACCATCATGCTATAAAGAAATTTGGATCACAAGGACAACAAAAAACATATCTAATCGCTTTAAAATTAGCCCAATTTGAATTTTTAAAAAAACAAAGTGGGGTAAAACCAATTTTATTATTTGATGATATTTTCGATAAATTAGATGAAAGTCGCGTATCTAAAATAAACGAAATGGTAAACAGCGATACCTTTGGACAACTTTTTATCTCTGACACTCATCCAGAACGCACTGAAGCAATTTTAAAATTGACTCATCAAACCTATAAAATTTTCAACTTATAACTTTTATTTAATAATTTATAAGGTTCTAAAACTGAAAAATTACTTAATTTAGTCTATTCAAATTTAAATCGAATCACAATGAAATTTAATCTAAAATTATTTGTTATACCATCCTTCATTATATTTTCTTTTATAATACTATCCTGCAACGGACAAACATCAAAAAACATCAAAACAATTGATGCAAAAGCATTTGCAGAAAAAATAAATGCAACTCCAAATGCACAAATTCTAGATGTACGAACTCCCGAAGAATTTTCGGCAGCACACATTGACAATTCATTAAACATTAACTGGCTAGGAGATAGCTTTGTTGCATCTGCAGAAAAATTAGACAAATCAAAACCAGTCTTCTTGTATTGTAAAAGTGGCAAGAGGAGTTCAAGTGCTGCTAATAAACTTGAAGAACTCGGCTTTACAAAAATATATGAATTAGAAGGCGGAATGTTAAAATGGGATGCTGCAGGACTATCTAAACCAAGTGGTAAAACCATAGGAATGCCAATTGAAGAATATAATAAATTAGTAAATTCAGATAAAAAAATACTAATTAATTTTTACGCAGAATGGTGTGCTCCTTGTAAAAAAATGGCTCCTTATATTTCAAAAATGCAAAAGGAAGAAAACGATAATGTGGTTATTATTCGATTGGATGCTGATAAAAACAAAACGCTTATGGAAGCTATGAAAATTAGTGAACTCCCTACCCTATTCCTATATGAAAAAGCAGCAGTAAAATGGAAACATTCTGGCTATATAAGTGAAGAAGATTTAAGAAAACAAATACAATAATTAAAAATGCTTTCAAAAGAGACATTACAATTTCTGGATGATTTAAAAGCTAATAACAATAGAGATTGGTTTTTAGAAAATAAAAAACGCTACGAAGCTTTCAAAAATGACTACCAAAAGTTAGTTGCCGATTTATTAGATGTAATGAAACCGCTTGATCCATCGCTGGAAATGCTGGAAGTCAAAAATTGCATGTTCAGAATCAATCGCGACATCCGATTTTCTAAGAACAAGACACCTTACAAATCTCATTTAGGAATTTGGCTTTCGTCAGGTGCTAAAGATCAAAATCGTTCCGGCTATTACATTCATTTAGAAAAAGGAGCCAGTTTTATTGCAGGCGGATTGTATTGTCCTGAATCCGAGGATTTGAAAAAAATGCGCAAAGAAATTGCTTATTTTCATCATGATCTCGAAGCTATTCTTGAGGAGAAGGAGTTCAAAAGGGAATTTAACGACTTTGATCGAAATGAAAAAAATACACTAAAAAACCCGCCAAGAGGCTACGAGAAAGAACATCCGGCTATTGAATTACTAAAATTAAAAAGCTTTGAGTCTTCACAAAAAATTGATATTTCAGCCGCTTGCAAAAAAGATTTTATTTCAGTAATGAGCAAAAAACTAATTGCGCTAAAACCATTGAACGATTTCATCAATCGAGCTTTAACTTCCGAGTAATTCAAATGATGTCGATAAAAAAAAGAAGCATACTTTTTTTGGGAGAAACCTATAGAGCCGATGCCATCACTTGGATGAATGGCCTTAAAGAGTTTGGTGATTTTGAGATTATCACTTGGGAATTAAAAACATCAAATAGTGGCATTTTTAACCGAATAAAAAGAATAGCCGAGTTTGGTTTTGCTTTTTTAAAAATCAAAAAAATCATTCAACTCCAAAAACCGGATATGATTATTGCAGAACGAACCACCAGTTATGGGTTTCTTGCTGCATTATCTGGCGTAAAACCGGTAGCAATAGCACAACAAGGCAGAACTGATTTGTGGCCTGAAAAATCAATTCTACTTCCATTAAAAAAAATAATTCAACAATATGCTTTTCAAAAAGCCAATTTAATCCACGCTTGGGGACCTGTAATGACTATTTCAATGATCAAGTCCAATGTTGACATGACTAAGGTTTTGGTTCTGCCAAAGGGAATTGATCTGACTCAATTTGGGAATGAAAACCATGCCAATCCCGAAAAAATTTGCGCTATTGTAACGCGTTCCTTATCAACGGAATACCGTCACGATATTATTTTAAAATCATTTGCAATTTTAAACCAAAAAGGAATTGATTTTGCACTTACCATTATAGGAGATGGTGCTCAACTTTATAAATTGAAAGCCTTAGCAATAGAGTTGGGCATTGAAAACAAAGTCCACTTTACAGGAAGAATTTTAAATACTGATTTACCAAAACTATTGCAACAATCCAACATATATATTAGCATGCCAATAACCGAAGGTGTTTCGGCTTCCTTGTTTGAAGCTATGGCAACAAATTGCTACCCAATAGTAAGTGACATAGCAGGAAATCAAAGCTGGATTGAGCACAAAAAAAATGGCCAATTAATACCAATTGACGATTATATAAAGCTTGGAGAAGCATTAATTTGGTCCTTTAAAAACACTGATCACAGAAAAAAAGCAGTTATTCAAAACAGAAAATTTGTAGAAAAAAATGTAGATTACAGTATTAATATGAAGATTATTTCTAATAAATACCATCAATTAATCGAAAGCTCAAAAGCAGGATAATCTATATAGAATTAGGAGATGCCGTATGATTCTCAAAAAACACAAAGAGCTAATTTATAATTCTTACTTTTGACACTACATTAAACAATACAAAAAGCACTTTATTTTATGGAAATCGAATCTAATTTCTCTTTAAAAAAATACAATACTTTTGGCATTGAAGCCAAAGCAAGTCAGTTTGTAGCAGTACATTCTGTGACAGAATTGAAAAGTGTTTTAGAGAATAATAAAACACAGAAAAAATTTATTTTGGGTGGTGGCAGCAATATGCTTTTGACAAAAGACATCGATGCGCTAGTGATTCATATCGATTTGAAAGGCAAGAAAATCATAAAAGAAAATAATGATTTCGTTTGGGTTGAAAGTCAGGCTGGTGAAAGCTGGCATGAATTTGTGCTTTGGACCATCGACCAAAATTTTGGTGGTTTAGAAAACATGTCACTCATTCCAGGAAACGTAGGAACGACGCCGGTCCAAAACATCGGGGCTTACGGAACCGAGATCAAAGACACTTTTGCGTCCTGTGAAGCAATGACAATAGAAAGTCAGGAAATGAGAACATTCACAAAGGAAGAATGTCGTTTTGGATACCGAGAAAGCATTTTCAAAAACGAAGCAAAAAATCAATATGTCATTACATCGGTTGTTTTTAAATTGACAAAAATAAACCATAAAATCAATACTTCTTACGGAGACATTTCGTCTGAATTAGCTAAAAATAACATCACCATTCCTACTTTGAAGGACATAAGTAATGCCGTAATTGCCATTCGACAAAGCAAATTACCCGACCCAAAAGAGTTGGGAAACAGCGGAAGTTTTTTCAAAAACCCGATTCTGTTGAAATCAGATTTCGAAAAAATTCAGCAACAGTTTCCTGAAATAAAATATTTCGATATTTCAAAAACCGAAGTAAAAGTTCCAGCGGGTTGGCTCATTGAAAAAGCTGGATTTAAAGGAAAACGTTTTGGCGATGCCGGAATTCACAAAAACCAAGCATTAGTTTTAGTAAATTATGGCAATGCTACAGGGCAAGAAATTCTAAACGTTTCAAAAGACATTCAGGAAACTATTTTCAAAAAATTCGGCATCCATATTGAGGCCGAAGTAAATGTAATTTAACAAAAAACAAATTGTTAGCCCCCTTAGATTATTTTGGTAATAAATTGATTAATTTTATGTTTCATTCTACTATCTAAAAAATTAAGTTATCAAACGATGTATACTCCAGAAATCTATAAAAACGAAAATCAAGAAGAAATAAAGAAATTTCTCCAAGAAAATAGTTTTGGCATTCTAATCAACCAAACTAACGGGAAATTATGGGCAACTCATATTCCGTTAGAATTAGACACGAATGAAAACGGAGCCACTATTTTATCTGGGCACATTTCCAAAGAAAACCCACAGTGGAATGGTTTTATAGACAACGACCAGGTTTTAGCTGTATTTTCGGGACCGCATTCCTATATATCCTCGTCATGGTACGACCATGAAAATGTTCCTACATGGAACTATATTGCCGTTCATGTGTATGGCAAAATTAAAATTATAGAAGGGGAAGCCGTAATAGAATCCTTGAAAAAACTTGTTGATAAATACGAACAAAAATCTGAAAACCCAGTTCGTATAGAAGATTTATCTCAAAAAATCATGCTGCAAAGTCGCGGTATCGTAGCCTTTGAAATTGAAATAACCGAAATTCAGGCAACGAGAAAAATGTCGCAAAATCGTGATGAAAAGAATTACCAAAACATTATCTCCGAATTAGAAAAAGCCAATACAAATCAGTCCGTTGCTGTTGCAAATGAGATGAAAAAATGTCCCCTATAAATTCTTTAGAAATTTACACATTCTATTTAACAATTTACAATTCTATTCATACCTTTGTAGTCTCCCGAAATGTCGGGATTATTAACTCATTAAACTCCGATGCTTATACTAATTCTTTACTTTTTTATATTTATTGTTTCGGTTCAAATTTTGTATTATCTGGGTGTTTTTGGAAAGTTTGCTTTTGCCAAGACCCAAAAGATAACTCCAAAAAAAATTCCGATTTCAGTGATTGTTTGTGCCAAAAACGAAGAAGAAAATGTAGTTAATTTTATTCCATTACTGGCGGAACAAAACTATCCTGATTTTGAAATTGTCCTGATTGATGACGCATCAAGTGATTCTACTTTGGATATTTTTGAAGGTTTTGAAAAGCAATATCCTAATGTTCGTTTAGTAAAAGTAAAGAACAACGAAGCCTTTTGGGGAAACAAAAAATATGCATTGACATTAGGAATAAAAGCAGCCAAAAAAGAGTATTTATTATTCACCGATGCGGATTGCTACCCCACTTCGAAAGGCTGGATAACCGCTATGAGCTCCCAATTTACCATGCAAAAAACAATTGTTTTGGGTTATGGTAAATATGAAAAAATACCTAATTCATTCCTGAATAAAACAATTCGTTTTGAAACTTTATTGACAGCAATTCAATATTTTTCATGGGCAAAAGTCGGACGTCCTTATATGGGTGTTGGAAGGAATTTAGCCTATAAAAAAGAAGAGTTTTTCAATGTAAATGGATTTATCGAACACATACAGATTCGTTCAGGTGATGATGATTTATTTATTAACCAAGCTGCAAAAGCTAAAAACACCACTATTGCCTACACACCAGAAAGTTTTACACTTTCTAAACCAAAAACAACATACAAAGAGTGGCTGATTCAAAAAAGAAGACATGTTACTACAGCCAATTACTATAAGCCATTTGATAAAATACAATTAGGACTTTTCTATTGTTCGCAATTACTATTTTTTGTATTACCCATTATATTATTGGTATTTCAATTTCAATGGATATTAGTTTTAAGTTTAATCGCATTACGCTATTTAGTGGCATGGATTGTGGTAGGACTTTCAGCAGGTAAACTTAAAGAAAATGATATTAAGTTCTGGTTTCCTATAGTTGAGATTGTACTTATCTTAACACAAATTAATGTTTTTATTACAAATATATATTCAAAACCGGTACATTGGAAATAAATATACAAATAGAAAAAGCAAAACAGGGCGATCAAGCTGCCTTTACTTTTCTATTGGATTATTATTGGAATGAAGTATATGGTTTTATGCTGAAACGCACCGAAAACGAAACCAATGCCGAAGATATTACTATCGAAACATTCTCGAAAGCTTTTGATAAAATAGCCTCTTACAATCCAGAATTTCAGTTTAACACCTGGCTTATTGCTATTGCAAAAAATGTTCATATCGATTTATTACGAAAAAAGAAATCGAGTCTTTTTGTCGAAATTACCGACGAACAAGACCAGCAAGCCTACAATATAGCTGACACTGCTCCATCTGCCGAGGATGAATTGATTACCGAGCAAAACCTTTCTCAATTATTACAGTTCATCAAAGAATTGAAACCCCATTATCAAGAAGTAATTCAGTTACGCTATTTTCAGGAAATGAGTTATCAGGAAATTGCCAATAAAATTGACGAACCATTGAGTAATGTAAAAATTAAATTGCTTCGCGCCAAAAAACTGCTGGCAGAAATTATTCAGAATAAAAGATAGTTTTTTTATTGGGTTTCTTCGTTTATTTGATTCTTCTTTTAATTGGTTTTTAACGTTTCGCATAAACTGTCAAAAAAACAATCTAAAAACAATCCCTATTTCACATACTAAATTTCTTGCTATTTGCGTTGTAAAACAAAAACAGTTCTGCTTATGATTTAATTAGTACTTAACCACTAAATCCATAAATTATGTCAAAACTAAGCATTTACGAGACCGGCTGGATTAACCTAGTTTTCCAAGACCGAAGCAAAGAATACGGCGCGTATCAATTGCGTCAAGAAAGCACCAAAACGACATTAATAGCACTTTTTATAGGTGTGTTGTTTTTATTATCGGCCTTGAGTGTTCCTGTAATCTTGAACTATTTTAATCCCAATGCAACTGTCACGATACCTATTCCTGACTTTACAAATACTATAGTGCAACTTTCTGACATAGTACCAAATGAGCTTGAGCCAAAAAAATCACTTCCTGAAGTAAAAACCCAAAACACTGCTATATCCATCAGAAGTGCCCAACTGGTAAATCCTGTAATTGTTCAAGCTGCGCAAGCCAATCAGGACATTGCAAAAAACACCGAAAATACCAGCATAACAAATACCATCACTGAGGGAACAGGAACTATTGGGATAAATCCAAGTACTACTGCAGGAACAGGAACAGACACTGCAATAGCTGCTGATATGGGAAACACAATTGTCAATGCCGTTTCGCTGGATAAACTTCCAGAATTTCCGGGTGGAATTAATAAGTTCTATTCGTATGTGGGTACTAATTTTGAAAAACAAGAAATAGAAGGCAGTGGTTCGATTCGGGTTTATGTTTCTTTTGTAATTGAAAGAGATGGGAGCATGACTGACATTCAAGTAAAAAGGGATCCCGGTTATGGATTGGGCAAGGAAGCCATCCGAGTACTAAAATCTTTAAAAACGAAATGGTCGCCAGGAATGATTGGCGGAAAAGCAGTGCGAACCGCCTATAATCTTCCAATTACGGTACAAATGGAATAATTATATAAACGAGAAAAGCAGCATCGAAAGGTGCTGTTTTTCTCGTTTATATACGTTTCAGAAATAGTTCTTTAAAACCACAAAAAGTTCTAACTTAGCCCTGATAGAGCCGATATCCTCGTAGCGTAGTGAAGAGATAAAGGCGAAAGCAGGACAACTGCTACTTAAAATAACAATACTTCTTGCTCCTAATGCAGCTAGTACAATTGCATTAAATAAAAGGCTAAACGAATCCACAAATAAACTCTATTACTTATCTTTGTGTTTCGAAAATTGAAATATGGAAACTGTTTTAGAAAATACTTTACCAACTGGAAAACCGAAATGGTTGAAGGTAAAACTGCCAATTGGCCAAAAATATACGGAGCTTCGCGGCTTAGTAGATAAATATAGTTTGAACACGATTTGCACCTCTGGAAGTTGCCCAAATATGGGTGAATGCTGGGGCGAAGGAACGGCTACATTCATGATTTTAGGAAATGTATGCACACGATCTTGTGGTTTTTGTGGTGTAAAAACCGGAAGGCCAGAAACTGTAGACTGGGATGAGCCTGAAAAAGTGGCGCGTTCTATCAAACTTATGAATATCAAACATGCTGTAATTACAAGTGTTGACAGAGATGATTTGAAAGATGGCGGATCAATTATTTGGATTGAAACCGTAAAAGCCATTCGCCGAATGAACCCAAACACGACACTAGAAACGTTGATTCCTGATTTTCAAGGAATCGAAAGAAATGTTGACCGAATCGTGGAAGCCAATCCGGAAGTGGTTTCGCATAATGTAGAAACCGTTCGTAGATTGACACGTGAAGTTCGGATTCAGGCAAAATACGACCGAAGTTTAGAAGTGTTGCGCTACTTAAAAGAAAAAGGAATCAACAGGACAAAATCTGGGATAATGCTTGGACTTGGTGAGCAAGAAGAAGAGGTTTTTCAAACGATGCGAGACTTGCGTGAAGCCAATGTTGATATTGTCACGATAGGTCAATACTTGCAACCAAGTAAAAAACACTTGCCCGTAAAGGAATTCATAACTCCTGAACAATTTGCAAAATACGAGCAATTTGGCCTAGAATTAGGTTTCCGTCACGTAGAAAGTGGGCCATTAGTTCGTTCCTCCGACAAAGCACAAAAACAGATATTATAGTCGAAAGTCGTAAAGTAAAAAAAGTCGAAAGACGTGAATATTTTACTTTACGGCTTTACGGCTTAAGACTTTACGACTTTACGACTTATGATAAGAATTGCCATAAATGGTTTTGGAAGAATTGGACGCAATTTATTTCGTCTTCTTTTAAACCATCCCAATATTGAAGTAATTGCCATAAATGATATTGCTGATAAAAAAACAATGGCGCATTTAGTAAAATACGATAGTATTCACGGTGTTTTACCACAGGCTGTCAGCAATGATGAAAAAGGAATTCTGGTAGATGGAAATCATTTTTTGTTTTTTCACGAAAAAAATATTTCAAATCTGGACTGGAAAAGTCTAGACATTGATTACGTTGTGGAATCTACCGGGAAATACAAAACTTTTGAAGAGCTAAATTCCCATATTATTGCTGGAGCCAAAAAAGTGATTCTCTCCGCGCCATCAGAAATTGACACTATAAAAACAGTAGTACTCGGAGTAAATGATTTTATACTTGACGGTACAGAAACAATTATTTCGAATGCAAGCTGCACTACCAATAATTCAGCACCAATGATTAAAGTAATCAATGAACTTTGCGGAATAGAGCAAGCCTACATTACTACAATTCATTCCTATACGACAGACCAAAGTTTACACGACCAACCCCATAAAGACTTACGCAGGGCACGTGGCGCAAGCCAATCTATTGTTCCTACAACAACTGGAGCGGCAAAAGCACTGACAAAAATATTTCCTGAATTTGAAGGAAAAATTGGAGGTTGTGGCATTCGTGTTCCAGTACCAGATGGGTCCTTGACTGATATTACCTTTAATGTAAAACGTGCCGTTACCATAAATGAAATAAATTCGGCTTTTAAAGCGGCATCACAAACTACTTTAAAAGGTATTTTAGATTACACTGAAGACCCAATTGTTTCCGTTGATGTAATTGGCAATAAAAATTCTTGTATATTTGATGCACAACTCACTTCTGTAATTGATAAAATGGTAAAAGTAGTGGGCTGGTATGATAATGAAATAGGATACTCGTCTAGAATAATTGATTTAATCCTTTTGACAGACATGAAAAATAACTCCTAAAAAAAATCAGTAACAAATGAAATATTTTTTCGTTTATATACTTTTTTTTAATCTGTTACTGTATTCTCAACCCAAAGAGAAAATAGATAGCATAGCTTACTACAGCAGTTTGAGTAACACCAATATTAAAGACAACAATTATAAAGACGCTTTATTCCACACTCGAAAAGCGATACTTTACGCAGAAAAAAACAAGAATATTCAAGACCAAGCATCACAACACTTCACTCTTGGAAAACTATATTATGATTTAAAAAAATATGATGATGCCATTGAATCGCTGCTAAAAAGCTCCAATTTATATGCAACCTTAAAACCCAGCTCCAATCAAGCGAACATTTATTATTACATAGGTTTATGTTATATGGCAGAGCATGATTTTGACAATGCTGCACTGCACTTTGATAAAACTAAATCCATTTATACCAAATTAAAAATTCCAGATATTGCTGAATTACTAACTCTTCAGGAAGGACTGATGTATAAATCTCAAAACAAATTAGATTTAGCTTTATCAGTTTTCAAAACTATCATTGCAAAACCTGATCATCCTATTTTAGCAGATACGAAAGCAGAAGCCTTATACCAAATGGGCAGTCTTGAAGCCCTAAAAAACAGGAATAATTTAGCTTTGAGCTATCTTAATAAAGCATTAGATCTAAATAGTAAAACAGAGAATCTAGAACAAAAATCTAATATTTTGCTCGCTTTGAGCACTCTACATGAAAAAACATTAGATAAAAATAACGCCTATTCCTATTTAAAACAACATCTCAATCTAAAAGAACGTATTGAAATTTTAAACGACAAGAGACTTGATATTGATGACTACACAAAATTTAGAGAATCCGAACGCTTAAAAGAAATTATACAAGCCGACAATAAAAACAAAGAGCTACAAAAAGCAAGTAGGTTTTCTAAACTAATCAGTATTCTTGCCATTGCTTTGATTTCAATTTTATCCTTGTTAAGCCTGTCATTGTACAAAAACAACATCATCAGAAATCAATCTAATTTATTGTTACAAGAAAAAAATAAAGAATTAGAAATCGCCAAAAATAAAGCCGAAAAAGCATCCAAAGCAAGAGCTGAGTTTCTCTCGACAGTAAGCCATGAGCTTCGAACGCCATTGAATGCTATAAACGGCATTACGCACTTATTACTGCAAGAAAACCCAAGGGAAACTCAAATGGATTATTTAACCTCGTTAAAATTTTCAGGAGATTATTTAACTAAATTCATCAATGAGATTTTAGAAATCAATAAAATCGAATCCCATAAAGTTCAAATCGAACACAGCAGTTTTAACTTAAAAAAGCTTTTGAAAAACATTCAAAATTCCTTAAAAGAGCTGGCGCTAGTAAATGACAATCGTTTTATATTCGAAATCGACCCTGCCATACCCGATTATCTAAATGGCGACATTACAAAATTATCTCAAATCATATTAAATTTGATTAATAACGCACTAAAATTTACAAAAAGCGGAGTCGTTACCGTAATTGCAAAACTCGATTCGAAAACGGATAAAAAAGCCACAATCCATTTTGAAATTACAGATACTGGAATAGGAATACCTGAAGATAAATTACACAGTGTTTTTGATAGTTTTTCACAAGGTTCTATTGAAGTCAACAGAAAATACGGCGGAACTGGCTTAGGGTTGACTATCGTCAAAAAATTAACTAAAATCTTGGGCGGACAAATAAAACTTAAGAGTACAGGAGGTAAAGGCTCGACATTTTCTTTTCATTTACTGTTTGAAATAAGTACTCAACCTTCACGCATTGAAATAAAACCAAAAGCTGACGATCAAGCAAAATTACTAAACAAAAAAATACTACTTGTAGAAGACAATAAAATTAATCAAATGATTTCTAAAAAGATGCTCGAAAGAAAGGGTATTACTTGCATTACAATTGATTGCGGGGAAGAGGCTATTGAAGCAGCACGAAATAATAAATTTGATTTGATTCTGATGGATGTTCATCTACCGGGAATGAACGGAACCGTAGCTACTCAAGAGATAAGATTGTTTGACACTGTAACACCCATCATAGCGCTTACCGCTATTTCATTGGATGAAAACCGTGACATGTTATTATCTTTTGGTATGAACGATGTGATCACTAAACCGTTCATACCAGAAGAATTTTATACTGTAATTGCTGAATATATTTAGTGATTAATATTTTAAAATCAATTCTCTAATCAGCGTTCTCACCTTTGGCTCTGCACCTTTGGCGGCTTCTAAAACTTCCTCGTGCGAAATAGTCCCAATACTTTCTTCATTACCCATATCGGTTATTACAGAAATTCCAAATGTTTCTAAATCCATGTGACGTGCAACAATTACTTCGGGAACAGTAGACATTCCTACACAATCCGCTCCCACAATTTTTACCATTTTATATTCAGCCAAAGTTTCATAAGTAGGACCTTGCAAGCCCAAATAAATTCCTTCATGAACTTCAATATTTAGTTCCTTTGCTAATTCAGTGGCTTTAGCAATCATTTTTCGCGAATAGGGCTCGCTCATATTTACAAAACGCGGTCCAAAACGTTCGTCATTTTTACCACGCAAAGGATGTTCTGGCGTCATATTGATATGATCCGTAATCATAATAATAGCTCCAACTTTATAACTTGGATTTACACCACCAGAAGCATTTGAAACTACTAATTTCTCAACACCTAAATATTTCATCACACGCACAGGAAAAGTAACTTCTGTCATCGAGTACCCTTCATAAAAATGAAAACGTCCTTGCATAGCCACGACGTTTTTAGTTCCAATTGTTCCAAAAATCAATGCGCCTTTATGTCCTTGCACTGTTGATACTGGAAAATTTGGAATTTCATGGTACGCTAATGTATATTTCACTTTTATTTCATCAGTGAAACTACCTAATCCAGAGCCTAAAATCACTCCGTACTCTGGTGTGAAATCAATTTTCTCTTTAATATAACTAACGGTTTCTTGAACTTGTTCCCACATAATTTATAATTGTTTTATCAAAATTTTGACTTTCTGAAATAAAAGCACTTTTTATAGGCAGATAAAAAAGTTGTTCATTAGGCAAACTCCCTTTCAATCGCATATAATCTTTTTCAGTAGTAATAATAATGTTGTTTTGAGCTGTTTTTGTTATTTCTAAAATGTCTTTTTCGGTAAAATTATGATGGTCTGGAAAAGACAAACAGACATCATTAGTGTTTTTCAAATACGTAAAAAACGGTTCCGGTTTTGCAATTCCTGCAACTAATACTTTGACAGTTGACTGAATTTCATTTATATTCACTTTCTGCTTTTCTCCATACACAAAAGTGTCATAGGCTATAAAAGTAAAGTATAATTGTTGGTTTACAGAAAGTTTTAACCTCTTTCTAATATCGTTTTGTTTGTCAAGTGAAAGATCAAAAGGGCATTTAGTAACAACAATTAGGTCTGCTCTTTTGGCTCCACTTCTGGTCTCGCGCAAATTTCCTGTGGGTAACATGCAATCATCCGAATACAAATCACCGTAGGAAGTCAGTAAAATGTAAAAACCCGCTTTTACTTTTCGATGTTGAAAAGCATCGTCTAACAAAATAACTTCCGGTTTTTCTGGAAGAGAAAGTAACTGTTCGATCCCATTTTTCCTATCAGCATCAACGGCAACTTGGATTGATGGAAATTTTTCAAAGAACTGAAAAGGTTCGTCACCCAATAATCTGGCATTTGAATTGGCTTGCGCCAAAATAAAACCTTCTGATTGTCTTTTATAACCCCTACTCAGCGTAGCTATTTTATATTTCTCAGATAACAACCGAATTAAATATTCAATTTGGGGTGTTTTTCCGGTTCCGCCAACACTTAAATTCCCAACAGCAATTATAGGTAGATTAAACGAGTACGATTTTAAAACACTTATATCGAAAAGAAAATTCCGAATACTCGTTATCACACCATATAAAATGGCAAATGGGAATAGTAATTTTCGAAGTAAATTCATTTTACGAAAGTAGAATAAATTATCTTTGATTTAAAATTTTGTTTCTTTTGTTTACTGTTTAAAGTTGATCAATAGCTAACTTTAAACGGTAGACTTTAAACTAAAAATCATGAAAATCAAAGAAATAATTTCCGTACTCGAAGAAATGGCGCCACTCGCCTATGCAGAAGATTTTGACAATGTGGGGTTATTGGTTGGAAACCAAGAATCAGAAGCAACAGGAATTTTGGTTTGCCACGATGCTTTAGAAAATATCATTGACGAAGCGATTACAAAAAACTGCAATATGGTCGTTTGTTTTCATCCCATATTATTTTCGGGCCTAAAAAAAATTACGGGCAAAAATTACGTAGAACGCGCTGTAATTAAAGCCATAAAAAACGACATTGCCATTTATGCTGTTCACACAGCACTAGACAATCATCAAGACGGCGTGAATAAAATATTTAGCGATGCGCTGGGATTGGTAAACACTAAAATCCTAGTTCCAAAACAAAATTTTATCAGAAAATTAGTGACTTACACCATACCTGAACATGCGGAGAAAGTGAGAAATGCACTTTTTGATGCGGGAGCAGGCAACATTGGCAACTATGAAAACTGCAGTTTTAATTCGAAAGGAATTGGAACTTATATGGGAAATGAACGCAGCAATCCTCAAGTAGGCGAACGATTTGAGTTTGTACAAGGCGATGAAATCAAAATCGAAGTTACTTTCGAAAAGTATTTGGAAAATAAAATTCTGAAAGCATTATTCAAAAGCCATGCGTACGAAGAAGTTGCGTATGAAATTTATGCGCTGCAAAACCAACATCAAAATATAGGATTGGGAATGATAGGTGAATTAAAAAATCCGATGAGTGAAAAAGAATTTTTGCTTTTTGCCAAAGAAAAAATGGAATGCGGCGGAATTCGACATTCCAGTTTTACAGGTGCGTCAATTAAAAAAGTAGCAGTTCTTGGTGGAGCAGGAAGTTTCGCAATAAAAAATGCAATTCAGGCTGGAGCTGATGCTTATTTGACTGCCGATTTGAAATACCATCAGTTTTACGAAGCCGAAAACAAGTTACTTTTGGCAGATATTGGTCATTTTGAAAGCGAACGTTATACAAAAAATTATATTGTAGAGTATCTTCGGAAAAAAATACTTAATTTTGCAGTTATTTTATCAGAAGAAAATTCAAATCCAGTTAAGTACTTATAGAATATGGCGAATACGAAAGAATTAAGTGTTGAGGACAAGTTAAGAGCAATTTACGATTTACAATTGATTGACTCTAGAATTGACGAAATCAGAAACGTAAGAGGTGAACTTCCTTTAGAAGTAGAAGATTTAGAAGATGAAGTGGCTGGTTTAACCACACGTGCAGAAAAATTGAAAGGAGAACTTGAAGTTATCGAGGATCTAATCAAAGCAAAAAAGAATGGAATTGATGAGCACAAAGAGGCTATCAAAAAATATACTAAGCAGCAAGAAACGGTTCGAAACAACAGAGAATTTAATTCGTTGACTAAAGAAGTTGAATTTCAAGAATTAGAAATTCAATTGGCTGAAAAACAAATTAAAGAAATGAAAGCTTCTATCGAACACAAGAAAGAAGTAATTTCAAATTCAAAAGAAAGATTAGAAGCAAAATCAAATCACTTAAAGCACAAGAAATTAGAGTTAGATGCTATTATGGCTGAAACTGCTAAAGAAGAAGCATTCTTATCTGAGAAATCAGCAGAATATCAAGCTTTAATAGAAGATAGATTGATGAAAGCGTATACTAGAATTAGATCAAGTGTTCGTAATGGTTTAGCAGTAGTTTCCATCGAAAGAGGAGCATCTGCAGGATCATTCTTCACTATTCCACCACAGACACAGGTAGAAATTGCTTCTAGAAAGAAAATCATTACTGATGAGCACTCTGGAAGAATATTAGTCGACAGTGTATTAGCTGATGAGGAAAAAGAAAAAATGGAACAAATGTTCGCTAAGTTTTAAATCTATTTAAGTCCCGATACACATCGGGACTTTTTTATTATGAATAAATCGCTGTATTTTATATTCACTAAATCAATTGGACTATACATTAACACTTTAAGTTATTTGTTTCCCAAAAAAGCAACGCAATTAGCGTATGCCCTTTTTAGTGAACCTAGAAAAGGTCGATTATCAAAAAATAAGCTTCCAGAAATTTTATCTACAGCACAATCTGAAACATTCCAGATTCGTGATAATTATTTTCAAACCTATTCTTGGAAAGGAAATGAAAACACCATTCTTTTAGTTCACGGTTGGGAAAGCAATGCGTCGCGCTGGGAATTACTACTACCCTATTTACAAAAATCTGGAAGCACTATTGTTGCCATCGATGGTCCAGCACATGGATTATCAAGCGGAAAAGAATTCAATATTCCTCAATACGCCGAGATTATTCGTATCGCTGTCGAAAAATTCAAGCCGCAATACCTAATCGGTCATTCTATTGGTGGAAAAACCTGTTTGTATTACCAATCCATCTATCAAAATGATACCCTTAAAAAAATGGTTGTTCTTGGAGCACCAAGTGATTTCAAAATCATCCTGAACAATTACATTGAGTTATTAAGTTTAAACACTACCATTTCAAAATCTTTAGAGGCATATTATCTCAACAATTTCAATCTCAGCCTCGAACAGTTTTCAGCTAAACTATTTGCATCAAAATTAAATATCAAAGGATTAATCGCCCATGATAGTGACGATACAGTCGTTTTATTTGAAGAAGGCGAAAAAATTGCTGAGGCATGGAAAAATGTAGTTTTTATTAAAACAAAAGGCTTGGGGCATAGTATGCACGACGATGAGTTGTATAAAAAAGTCTCCCTTTTTTTATTTGAATCGGACAACTAAAAATAGTTTACAACTGTCTGAATTATTCAAATAACCGCATAAACGATTAAACAAATTGCTTACTTTTGCAGTATGGAAGAAAATTTAAAACGTCTCAACAAATTCATTGGAGAAACTGGTTATTGCTCTCGTCGTGAAGCGGATAAAATCATTGAGGAAGGTCGCGTGACTATTAATGGAATCGTCCCTGAACTAGGAACAAAAGTTTCCCCTAATGACGAAGTGCGGATTGACGGAAAATTGATCCGTGAGAAAAACGAAAAACTAGTTTATCTGGCATTCAACAAACCAGTTGGAATAGAATGTACCACTAATTTAGAAGTTCGAAATAACATTATAGATTACATCAACTATCCGAAACGTATTTTCCCAATTGGGCGATTAGATAAAGCCAGTGAGGGATTAATTTTCATGACTAATGATGGCGACATCGTTAATAAGATTTTACGTGCCAGAAATAATCACGAAAAAGAATACACCGTAACAGTAAACAAATTAATTACTGATCGTTTTATCGAAAAAATGGGAAATGGAGTTCCTATTTTGGATACTATTACTAAAAAATGTAAAGTAGAAAAAATCAGTTCTACCACTTTTAAAATTATTTTAACGCAAGGTTTAAACCGTCAGATTCGTAGAATGACAGAATACTTAGGGTATGAAGTGACTGCCTTAAAACGTATCCGAATTATCAATATCTCACTAGATATTCCTGTAGGTCGTTATCGCGATCTTACTGATGCTGAAATGATAGAAATGAATCAACTTATCGAACCTTCTATTAAAACAGAAGAAGGAAGTTTGCAAGATGCAGATAAGCCAAAAAGAAGGACCGAATTCATCAAAAGAGACGACCCCAGATTTAAGAAAAGAGGCGATTATTAGTATAAAAAAAAAGCCTTTCAAAAATTTGAAACGCTTTTTTTTTAGATTCAAAACCACCTTTTTCTTTTAAATAAAAACACTCCAAAAGCAGATAATAGCACCGATACGGCAATAACAATCCAAATTCCATATTTATTTCCTTGTAAGTTATTAGGAACGTTCATTCCATACAAACTAGCAATCAAAGTGGGAATCATCAATATAATTGAAATCGAAGTCATCTGTTTCATTATAGTATTCATATTATTAGAGATTACAGAAGCATACGCATCCATAGTTCCTGTCAAAATATCACTATAAATATTAGTTGTTTCTTGAGCCTGACGCAATTCAATTTCGACGTCTTCTAATAAATCCAAATCAAAGTGTTCTCTTTGAGATTTTATATTCTTGATTCTGTGCAATAAAATATCATTACCTTTTAAGGAAGTCATAAAGAATACTAAACATTTTTCGATTTGAAGCAAAGCCTGTAATTCCTCATTTTTTATGGATTTCTCCAAATTATCTTCGGCTAACTTTATTTTTTGGTTGACTTGTTTTAAGTATTTTAAGAACCAAACACTAGAGGAAAGCAGCAATTTCAATACTAAATCAAAATTATCTTTTATATCAATATTCTTGCGCTTGGTGTAGGTTACAAAATCCGAAAGCATTTCCGTTTTATGAAAACTAATGGTGATGCAAACTTCACCTTTAAAAACAATACCAACAGGAATGGTATGAAAAGGTAGTTTAACATCATTACTTTTTACTGGAATTCGCATAATAATCAAAGTCCAACCATTTTCAATTTCTATCCTTGGTCTTTCGTCAATATCTTCAGTATCACTATAAAAAGCTTCGGGAATTTGTAATTCTTCTAATAAATATCTTTTTTCGGTTTCAGTAGGACATTCAATATTTGTCCAGCAGTTTGGAATCCAATCCTCAATAGCAATTAATCCGTTGTTGTTTTTGTAAAAAGCTCTCATATCAAAATTCTATAGGTTTATGTATAGCCTCTTGATAGTGCATCAAGTGCTACTTTAGTTCAACAAGTCCGAATAATAATCATCCATTTAAAAATTATTTTTTTTAAGTAGTGTAAAAGTATTGTTTAAAATCTACTGCACCATGCTTTTGCTCCATTTTAAGTGTTTTTTAAGACCACAAAAAAAGCCTTAAACTTTCATTTAAGGCTTTCCATTAAAACTATTTATCTTTTTAACTGTTTTTTTTCATATTCCTTGCTAACAGCGTATTTTTCAACAACATGGCAATAGTCATTGGGCCTACTCCTCCTGGAACCGGAGTAATAAACGATGCTTTTTTACTTACACCATCAAAATCTACATCACCTGTGATTTTATATCCTTTTGGACTTGATGCATCATCAACTCTTGTAATACCAACATCAATAACGACAACTCCGTCCTTAACCATATCCGCTTTTAAATAGTTTGGAACTCCTAAAGCTGTGATAATAATATCAGCGTTTTTTGTAAACTCCTCAATGTTTTTAGTTCTACTATGAGTCAAAGTCACTGTTGAATCTCCGGGATAGCCTTTGCGACTCATCAAGATGCTCATAGGACGACCTACAATATGGCTGCGTCCAATAACAACGGTGTGTTTTCCAGCAGTATCTACTTTATATCTTTCTAACAATTCCATTATTCCATAAGGAGTTGCTGGCAAAAAGGTTTCCATATCCAAAGCCATTTTACCAAAATTAGCTGGGTGAAATCCATCCACATCTTTGTCGGGATCAATAGCCATCAATATTTTTTGTTCATCAATGTGTTTTGGCAATGGCAATTGAACGATATATCCATCTAAATCATCATCTTCGTTCAACTCTTTTATCTTTGCTAACAACTGCTCCTGGGTAGTTTCCTCTGGCAAAGCCACTAAAGTAGATTCAAAACCAATTTGTTGGCACGATTTTACTTTGCTTCCTACATAGGTTAAACTGGCACCATTACTACCAACAATAACTGCTGCTAAATGAGGTACTTTCCCTCCATTGTCTTTTATTTTTTGTACTTCAACAGCAATTTCATTCTTAATGTCTTTTGCTGTTTTTTTCCCGTCAAGTAGTTGCATTTTAGTTTTGTTTAATATCTTAAAGTCGAAAGTCTTAAAGTCATTACAACCTTAAGACTTTCGATATTTGACTTATTTTTATCTCATTCCTGGCATTCCACCAGGCATTCCACCTTTCATTCCGCCCATCATTTTCATGAGGTTTTTTCCTCCAGGTCCCTGCATCATTTTCATCATCTTACTCATTTGCTCGAACTGCTTCATCAATTGATTGACTTGTTCTATTTTGGTTCCTGAACCTTTAGCAATACGGGCTTTTCTTTTTACATCAATCAAAGCGGGTTTGCTCCTTTCAATTGGCGTCATAGAGTGAATAATTGCTTCAATATGTTTGAAAGCATCATCTTCAATCTCAACATCTTTCATGGCTTTTGAAGCACCTGGTATCATTCCAACCAAATCTTTCATATTACCCATTTTCTTTACTTGTTGAATTTGAGAAAGAAAATCATCAAAACCGAATTCGTTTTTAGCAATTTTCTTTTGGATTTTTCGTGCTTCTTCTTCGTCAAATTGCTCTTGTGCTCTTTCAACCAAAGACACCACGTCACCCATTCCTAAAATTCTTTCGGCCATACGAATTGGATAGAACACATCAATTGCCTCCATCTTTTCGCCTGTACCTACAAACTTAATTGGTTTATTTACTACCGTTTTAATAGATAGTGCAGCTCCACCACGTGTATCTCCATCTAATTTTGTAAGGATAACTCCGTCAAAATTTAAGATATCGTTGAATGCTTTTGCCGTATTTACAGCATCTTGACCTGTCATCGCATCCACAACAAATAAGGTTTCTTGTGGTTGAATGGCTTTGTGAACATTAGCGATTTCGTTCATCATTGCTTCATCCACAGCCAAACGACCAGCAGTATCGATGATGACTACATTGAAACCATTTGCTTTTGCATGTTTGATTGCATTT
>RRZT012791324.1_pt1 | contig 21222 bp, 23 predicted proteins | sample 2165551 | NCBI WGS metagenome assembly RRZT01 (sample SAMN10456910, study PRJNA506462) | wastewater metagenome | biome: wastewater; feature: sludge; material: wastewater sludge; isolation source: wastewater sludge with Escherichia coli K12::gfp cells carrying plasmid... | place: USA: Moscow, Idaho... | reverse complement strand
TGCGGATGTTCCTCGAGCAGTACTTCGGCGGGCCCACCACCTACTCCGAGCAGCGCGGCCACCCCCGCCTGCGCATCCGGCACCAACCGTTCGTCGTGACCCCGACCCAGCGCGACCGGTGGCTCACGCACATGCTCGCCGCCGTCGACGACATCGCCCTGGACCCCGACCTCGACGAGGCCCTCCGCTCCTACCTCACCTACGCCGCCCACTTCATGGTGAACGCCGAAGAAGAGGACCGCGGACCCCGACCGGGGCTTCCGTTGCGCACCCGCTGACCGCTCGCTGCAACCTCTTTCTACTTCTCAGCAGGCCCTCACAGCCGTGTGAGGATGCCGTGAGACTCCCCCGACACCCTCGGTGATGTGAACCCCGGGCGAACGACCCGGGGCCGATCCAGGGGGAGAAAGAAATGAAGGTTCTGCAGGCCGTGGTCGCCGCTCTCGTGGTGTCCGGTGTCGCGTTGACGGGCACGATCACTGCTCCGCAGGCGCAGGCCGCGAATCCCGGCCGCTCCTCCTCGATGACCAAGGGCGCCACAACGGCCACTACGTGTTCAACCACAGCGTCAACCACGCCCAGCTCACCAAGACGTCCGGGGCGTCCCTCGCCCGCGAGGTCGGCGCCCCCGGCGTCCAGAGCAGCTGGGCCCGGCCCCCGTACGGCGCGTGGAACGCGCGCGTGAAGGTCGCCTACGCAGCCAAGGGCATGCGGCTCTGGCTGTGGGACGTCGACACCCTCGACTGGCGAGGACGCTCCCAGGCGCAGGTCGTGCGGCACGCCGTCAGCCACTCGCGCGCCGGATCCACGGCGCTGATGCACATGCAGTGGCGCGGGTTCAGCCCGAGCGCCATCGCCCAGATCAAGTCCGGCCTCGCGAAGAAGGGCCTGCAGGTCTGCCGCAACCAGGGGCGTCCGACGCCCGTCAAGCCCGCCTGGATGAGCTGCTGATCGAGAAGCTGCTACGGTGAGTTCAGAAGACCGGGGTGCCCGACAGGGCTGAGATCACACCCGCAGAACCTGCTCTAGTTCGTACTAGCGAAGGGAGTTCCGATGAACGTGCGCTCCACCGTCCTGACCCGACTCCGCGAGACCCACCCGCTCGTGCACTGCATGACCAACACGGTCGTCCCACAGATCACAGCCAACGTGCTGCTCGCCGTCGGGGCAGCCCCGGCCATGATCGACCTGCCCGACGAGGCGGAGATGTTCGCACCGGTGGCGTCCGCACTGCTGATCAACGTCGGCAACGGGCTCAGCGAGCAGCACACCGGCATGCGGCGCGCCGCAGCCGCTGCGCAACGAGCTGGGACGCCGTGGGTGCTCGATCCCGTCGCGGTGGGCGGGCTGCCGGTCCGCACGGCCCTGGCGTCCGAGCTCCTGGCGCACCGCCCGGGCGCGATCCGCGGCAACGCCTCCGAGGTCGCGGCGCTGGCCGGCGTCGGTGCCGGCGGCCGTGGCGTCGACAGCACCGATTCCCCCGAGGCGGTGCTGGACGCCGCCCGCGACCTCGCGCGCCGCACTCAGGCGGTGGTGGCGGTCTCGGGGCCGGTCGACATCGTCACCGGCCCCGGACGCACCACCCGCATCACCGGCGGTCACCCCCTGATGCCGCTCGTCATCGGCACCGGCTGCTCGCTCGGAGCCGTCGTCGCTGCCTGCCTCGGCGCCGTGCGTAACACCGACCTCGACCCCCACGACGCCGTCGCCGCCGCCCACGCGCTGTTCGGAGCTGCCGGGGTCGCGGCAGGCCGCGAGGCCGACGCACCGGCGTCCTTCGAGATCGCCTGGCGCGACGCGCTGTTCCGCCTCACCCCCGCCGACGTCGACAGTCTGGTCACCGTCGAGGAGTCCTGACGTGCGCGCGCGAGGTGGCATCGCGGACGCGATCGACTGGCGGCTCTACTTCGTCACCGATACTGCGCTGTGCGGCGGACCCGACCGGGTGCCCACCGTCGTCGAGGCTGCCGTCCGTGGGGGGGCCGGCGTCGTCCAGGTGCGCGACAAGCACGCCACCGACGCCGAGTTCCTGAGCCTGGCCCGGGCCTGCGTCGCGGCCGTCCGCCGCGTCGAGGACGCCACCGGCCGCACCGCCGCCGTCGTCGTCAACGACCGACTGGACGCCGCCCGCGAGCTCGGCCTGCACCTGCACCTCGGCCAGTCCGACATCGCCGCCGCGCGAGCCCGCCCGCTGCTGGGCGACGACCTGCTCATCGGCCTCTCGATCAGCTCCGACTCCGAACTCAACCGCGAACTCGCCGACCCGTCGGCCGACGTCGTCGGCCTGTCGCCGCTGTACAGCACCCCGACCAAACCGGACGCCGCTGCGCCGCTCGGCCCGGGCGGCGTCACGCGCCTCGCCGCCCGCGCCCACCCGTTGCCGAGCGTGGCGATCGGTGGCATCAGCATCGGCAACATCGCCGGCGTGGCCGCCACCGGCGTGGCCGGAGCGTGCGTGGTGTCAGCCTTGGCGTCCGCCCGCGCCCCCGAGATGACAGCCCGACTCCTGCTCACCGCCTTCGACTCCGGCATCCGCGCGGCGTCCGAACCGACCGACCCGACGGAGTCCCGATGACCCGCCCCGTCTGCCTCAGCATCGCCGGATCCGACCCCAGCGGCGGCGCCGGAATCCAGGCCGACCTCAAGACGTTCTCGGCGCTCGGCGCGTACGGCGCGGCCGCCATCGCCGGGCTGACCGTGCAGAACACCCAGGGCGTCCGTGCTGCCCGCGCCCTCGAGCCGTCGTTCGTGGTGGCACAGATCGAGGCGGTGATCGACGACCTCCCCGTCGCCGCGACCAAGATCGGCATGCTGACCGACGCGGCCACGGCGTCGGCGGTCGCCGACCTCATCGCGTCCCGACGCGACGCCTTCGGGCTGATCGTGCTCGACCCGGTCATGGTGGCGACGTCGGGCGACCACCTGCTCAGCGACGACGGCATCGCCGTCGTCCGCGACAGGCTCGTCCCCCTCGCCGACATCGTGACCCCCAACGTGCCGGAGGCCGGCGTCCTGCTCGGCGAACCGCCCGCGTCGGTGCCGCTCGACCTCGTGCGGCACGCCCGGGCGCTCGTGGACGCCGGCGCGCGGGCCGCGCTGGTGAAGGGCGGCCACCTGACGGACGCGACCCTGACCGATGTCTTCGCCGGCAGGGACGCCGCGGGGGCTGACGTGACGACCGTCGAACTCACCTCCGAGCGCATCGAGACGCGCAACACACACGGCACCGGCTGCACCCTGTCGTCGGCCATCGCTGCCCGCGCCGCGGTCAGCGGCGCCACCGCGGCGTCCGGCATCGGGATCGACCGCGTCGCCGAGGCCCGCGACTACCTCGTCTCAGCCATCAGGGCGGCGTCCGACTGGCGGCTCAGCAGGACGCCGTCGTCGGGCCACGGCCCCGTCGACCACCTGGTCACCCTCTGAAAGGAACACCATGGCCATCACCTGGCAGACCGGACCGTTCAGCGCTCGGGCGTGGGACGCCGTCGCCCCGATCCTCGAACGCATCGATCGCCTGCCGCTGCTCGTCGAACTCGCCGACGGGACGCTCGCGGAGGGGTCGTTCGTGGAGTACATCGTGCAGGACGACTTCTACCTGCGCGGCTACTCCCGGGCGTTGGCCATGCTCGCCACCCGCGCGCCCACACCTGAGGCGTCCGCCTTCTGGGCCCGCAGCGCCGGCACCGCTGCGATGGCCGAGATGCAGACGCACGCCGCCCTGCTGAACGACCCGCTGCTGGCCGGGGTGCCGCACGCGGCGTCCCCCTCACCGACCACCCGGCTGTATGTCAACACGCTGCAGACGTCCGCCGCGTACGACCCGTATCCGGTCGGTGTGGCGGCGGTGCTGCCGTGCTACTGGGTGTACGGCGACGTCGGCGCGCGGCTGGCCGCAGAGGCGTCCGTGGTGGAGGGGCACCCGTACGCGGCGTGGGTCGCCACCTACGCCGACCCCGGATTCCTGGCCGTCGTGCAGGAGGCAATCAGCCTGCTGGACGCGGCGGCGTCCGACAGCGACGAGGCCACCCGGACGCGGATGCTGGAGGCGTTCGTCGACGCGACCCGTTGCGAGGAACTGTTCTGGGAGCGGTCCTACGTGCGCGAGGCTTGGAGCGTGTAGATCACAGGAAGCTGGCGACCACGGCGACACCCAGGATCGTGACGGCCGTCACAGCGCAGGTGAGCTCCACCAGCATGCCGAGGCCGATCGCGGTCAGCGCCGCCCAACTCGTCGACAGCGCCTGACGCAGGTTGCGCACCCGCAGGTACTCGCTGGCCAACAACCCGACCAGGAATCCGATCGGCAGCCCGAAGCCGGGCAGCACGAACAGGCCGATCACGCCGCACACAAGGCCGACCATCACCGAGCGGTTCGGGATCTGCCGCTTCTGCAGCCGCTTGCCGGTGAGCACGTAGCTCGACACCATGCCGGTGAGTACCAGCACCGCGCCGACGCCGAACACCAGCCAGCCCCACGGGGTGCCCCCGAAGATGGCCCACGTGAGCAGGGCGGCCAGGATGGTGATGCTGCCCGGCAGCACCGGAATGACGACGCCGAGCACGCCGACGACAGCCAGCAGGGCGACGACCGCGGTGATGGCGGCATGAGGTTCGATCGGCACACCGTCAGGGTACCTGCGGCCCCTAAGGTGGACCGATGAGCGGCGACCGGCACCCCGTCACCGGGCAGGAGTTCGCCTCGCCGGTTCCGCCCGGCACGGGCTGGCCGGGTGACCCGGCCACCGCGTCCACCCCGATCGCCCGGACGCCGGCCGACGTCGCGCGCCTGGCCGGCGCGGCGGCGTCCGGGTCTGAACTGGACGCCGACCTCTCGGTCTGCCGCGCCTGCCCCCGGCTCGTGGCGTGGCGCGAAGAGGTCGCCACCACCGGACGCCGCGCCTCCTTCGCCGACCAGCCGTACTGGGGGCGTCCAGCGCCGAGCTTCGGCGACCCGGACGCCGACGCGCTCGTCGTCGGCCTCGCACCCGCCGCCAACGGCGCGAACCGCACCGGACGGATGTTCACCGGCGACCGATCCGGCGACTGGCTGTACGCCGCACTCCACCGCACGGGCTTCGCCAACCAGCCCACCTCGACGGCCGCCGGCGACGGGCTGCGGCTGACCGGCGTCCGCATCGTGTCGGCTGTCCGGTGCGCCCCGCCCGCCAACGTGCCGACGACCGTCGAGCGCGCCACCTGCGCCCCCTGGCTCGACCGCGACCTCGAGCTGGGCGCCGATCACCTCCGCGCGATCCTCGCGCTCGGCGGCGTCGCCTGGGACGCCGCCCTCCGCTCTGCGCGCACCCTCGGCTGGCAGGTGCCGCGTCCGAAACCCCGCTTCGGGCACGGCTCCGAAGCCGAGCTGATCACGTCGTCAGGACGCCGCGTCCGTCTGATCGGCTCCTACCACGTCAGCCAGCACAACACTTTCACCGGACGCCTCACCGAGCCGATGCTCGACGCGGTGCTCAACCGGCTGCACTGACCGCCACGATGCCGTGGGCGCCGCGCTCGGCGTCCACCATCACGTGGCTCACCACCGGGTAGTGGCCGACCTCCGGGAACGACAGTTCCACGAACCCGCCCTGGGCCGGCTGCAAGCCGAGCGCCTGGCTGCCGCCGGCGGTGTCACCGAACGCGCCGCGTCCGTTGCGCAGCAGGTAGTGCCCCTCCGACCAGACCGTGTCGAACTGGCCACCGACGATGTGGAAGCTGGACGGCCGGTTGGGGCCGGCGTCCAGCACCCAGAACCGGACGCGCTCCCCCACCTTCGCCGCGAACGGCTCCTGGTCGTACTGGTTCGCGATGCCGTTGAACACCACCTTGTCGGGACGCTCGGAGGACACCTTGTCGGCGTCGGCCTCGACGGCGTCCTGCGACGACGACGAGGTGGCACCCAGGAACACCTCCGACTGCACCAGCACGTAGCTGTGGTCGACCGGCGGCAACCCGTCGGGCTCGATGACGACCGCGCCCGTCATGCCGGCGGCGATGTGCAGGCTCATCGGCATGGTCGAGCAGTGGTACATCCAGATGCCGGCGCGCTCGGCGGTGAACCGGTAGACCAGCGATTCCCCGGGCGCGATGGTGCGCATCGGACGATCGGGCGCCAGCGCACCCGCGTGGAAGTCGATCGAATGCCCCAGCGTGCCGTCGTTGACGAGCGTCACCTCGAACACGTCGCCGACCCGGCCGTGCAGGGTCGGGCCGACGCTGCCGCCGCCGAACGTCCAGCGCTTCTGCCAGACGCCGGGCGCCACCTCCAGCGCCACCTCCGTCACCGTCAGCGTGACCTTGCGCACCTTCTCGTTCGTGAGGGGTGGCAGCACCGGGTCGACCGTGCGCGACAGGCTCGCCGTCTGCGCGGGTGCGGACGCCGTGGGTGCGGACGCCGTTGGCGTCTGCCCGTGCCCGTGCCCCGGCGCTGCCGGGCCCGGGGCGGCGGGAGCCGCGCCCCCCTCGACCACGACGTCGAACACCATGCCCATCTGCCGGTGTCCGGCGACCGTGCACCAGCCCTGCACCGACTCGGTGACGACGCCGGCGTCCAGTTCGGCGGACTTGCCCGGCATGAGCCGAGGCGTCCTGACCGACCCGATCGCCAGGTCGTGGGTGGTCGTCGTGTCGGCGTTGGTGAGGACGATGACGAGGCGGTTGCCGCGCGGCACGGTGATCCGGTTCGGCGTGAACGTCATGCCGTTCGCGGTCACCTCGACGCGGGTCGTCTCGCCCGTGGGTGCCACGGTGCTGGACGCCGCCCCCGGCGTCCGCAGCGAGAGGCCGGCGGCGGCCGGGTCGACGCCCACGCCGACGGTGATGGCCACCACGAGCGCGGTGACCGCTCCGATCAGCTGGCCGGCCGACCAGACGCGCGGCTCGGCGTCCGGGGTGGGCGTCCTGTTGGACGCCGCGGCCACGGCCCCGGCCTCGGGCGGCAGCGGTGCGGCGCCCGAACGGGTGAGGGCGGCGTCCAGCATCACCTGACGCCGCGCCCGGGCCGACGCCTTCGCGCCGGCGAACAGCAGCGGAATGAACCACGCCAACGCGGCCACGACGAGCACCGATACGGCCACCCGCACCCACGACGGCCCGGGCACCAGCATCAGCAGCAGACCGCCGTTCACCACGACGAGACGCCAGGTGCTGGCCCGGTTGAACCAGTCCTGCCCGGCACGCACCACCGACGGGCCGCCGCCCATCACCGACGGGACCAGGTACGACAGCGCGCCGAAGAGCAGCTGCGCGCCGAAGCCGACCGCGAAGACGCCAGCGACTGTCGGCACGGCATCGGTGACAGCGGGCCACGAACCTGACGCCGCGAGCAGCCATCCGACCCACACCAGCCCGACCGCCCCCCACACGAGCGCGCAGGCCACCGACGCGGGAGCGAACTCGCGCAGCCCCTTCGCCGCGAGCGGACGCCACAGCGCCCGACCCCACCAGATCAGGCCCAGCAGGTAGGCGGCCAGTCCGGCGACGGCGAGCCAGCGCCAGCCGACCAGCGAACCGGCGACCACCACGGTCAGGCCGGCGGCCAGCAGCGGCAGGGCCTGGCGGGCCAGACGTTCGGCGCGGTCGTCCATGCGGACGCGCAGCATCGTCGGCCAGAACGTGACCAGGGTGCCGGTGACGGTGAAGCCGATCCAGCCGAGCAGGTTCGTGACCAGATGCGCCACGAGCATCCGGCCGTGCCACTCGTCGTCGAGCCCGAACGCCAGCGCCGCCCCGAACGCGGCGCCGACCGGCAGGCACGCCGACGCGGCCAGGTAGTAGTGGGTGACCACGCGGAAGCGGTTCGGCAGGGCAGCCCGCAGCGTCCGCCACAGATGGACGCCGTGCCAGACCACCGCGGCGGCGACCACCGTTGCGCCGACGACGACCAGCCACCACCACTCGGTGGGCACGCCCACGAACAGAGCGAGCGAGCCGGCGGCCAGCGCGAGGATGCGGGCATCCTGGCGGCGGCGTCCGGCCTCGTCGGGGATCGACCGCAGCAGGGTGTGGGCGAAGTGTTCGCTCCACACCAGCGCCGAGTGGGTGAGGGCGCCGAGCAGCACCAGGTGGATCATCAGCCAGGTCGCGGCCGGCACCCAGCGGTGCACGAGCGTGATGGCGAGGGCACCGACCAGCCAGGTGACCGCGACGAAGTCGCGCAGTCGACGCGGACGCCGCGCCGGGGCCGCACCGGGACGCGAGGGGCCGGCGGCGGGCCGGCCGGGGGTGGGGAGCGTCATCGGGCCCGCACCACCAGCACGAGGGAGACGACCACGAACAGCAGCAGCGCGGTCAGGGCGAGCACCGAACCGGCCTGCCACAGGGGGGTCCAGTCGCCGACGACGCCGACGACGCGGGCGAGCATGCCCACGTGCAGCGCGATGAGCGGCACCCACGAGACGGGCCGGTACGGCAGGGACCGGCCGAGAACGGCCGGCAGGATGATGGGCGCGTGCGCCATGACCATGGAAACTCCGAAGCCGAGGAAGGTGGCGTGAATGACGATGTCGTAGGTGGCGTGCTGCTCGGGGACGCCGGCCAGCAGCCAGGTGAGCCCGGCCGCACCGAGCCAGAAGTAGCCGGCGAGCAGCGCCGCCGCGTTGTAGCGGCGCAGACCGTCGGTGTGAATCATGCGGCGCGCGACGTCGTCGCGCGCCAGCCAGACGGCAGTGGCGAGCACCGTGGCGCCGAAGACGCGCAGGGCGGCGTCCGGCCAGGCCAGGGAGGCAGCCGCCGAGACGGCGAGCACGGACGCCAGGCCGACCAGGGTCGGCACGGCACGCCGTCCCATGCTGAGCTGCGCCAGCTCGGCCCGCTCGGCCGCGATGGTCAGCACGAGGAAGGCGGCCAACAGGGCGATCAGCGGCCCGATGTCGACCACCAGCCACAGCGCGGACGCCAGCAGCGCCGGCAGCACCGACACCACCTGCACGGCGACCAGCGGGAGCGGCGCGCGGCGCCACAGGGCGAGATAGACCGCGCCGAACATCAGGCAGCCCTCGACGAGCAGCAGTTGCCCCAGCACCAGCGGGGACCCCGAGGCGAGCGTGAGCCCGCCCGCGCCCAGCAGCGCGGGCGCCAGGTAGGCCCAGGGGCGTCCGAGGGCCTGGGCACGTTCGAGCGAGATCAGGGTGCCGAGGAAGCCGAGCACCATCACCATGCCGTGCACGTCGGGCAGCCGGTCGGAGGCGACGGGCGCCCACACGCCGAGCAGCAGGAGCGCGGCGTTCAGGCCGACGAGCAGGCACGCCCCACCGAGGGCGAGCAGCGCAATGCGCCCCCTGGACGCCGGCGTGGCCGCCCGCCCCCGGCCGGCGGGCGGAGTCGGACGCCGGGGTCGATCAGTGGCTGTGGGGGTGGTCACCGTGCTCGTGGGGGTGGTCACCGTGCTCGTGGGGGTGGTCGTGGTCGTGCGCGTGGTCATGGCCGTCGCCCCCCTCCAGCTCCACGATGCGTTCCCAGTCAGGCCCCGACATGGCGATGGCCGCGGCCGGAAACAGGCCGTTGTCCTCTTTGTCGATGTGGGCGCGCAGGGCGTCCTCGAAGGTGGTGACGAGCGCGAAGTCGCCGGCCGCCACCGCCTCCAGGACGCGGTCGAGCGACCCGTGCTCACCGCAGAGGATGCGGATGTGCTCGGTGAACTCGTCCTGCTCTGCCATCACGGTGAACAGGCCGCGCTCCTCGGACCCGACGTGGGGTCCGAGAAGGGCGGCCACCGCGTCCGCGGTCTGCCTGACGAGGGCGGCGTCCCCGGCCTCGCACGCACGCCGGAGGTCACCGGTGGCGTTGATGATCTCGACGTGCTCGGCCATGAACCGGCCGATCACGGAGATGTCCTGGCAGCCGCAGTAGCTGCACATCAGACGCGGGCCAGCTTCAGACGCCACGCCTCCGGGCCCTCTTCGAGGTAGGACACCTGGACGCCGTCGCCGTAGGCCGCTTCGATCTGGCCGAGCAGGGGCAGCGGGTTGTGCGGGGCGACCAGCACCATGGCCTGGCCAGCGCGGAGCTGACCCAGCGAGCCGAGGATGGCGCCGTGGCGGATGTTGTGCGGGATGATGCGGGCGTCGAGTTCGGGCAGCGCCTCGTCTTCGTGGCCGCAGCCGCAGCCGCCCTTCTTCTCGCTGACGTGGATGTCCATGGCTCCTCCTGGGTCGATCACGATGAATGCGCGGGACACGCGCGGCCCATTATTACATGCCTGACTGTAACTATTGATACGGTGTCCGTCGTGGAACGGACCCAGCTCGGACCGGCGCCGGCGCCCAGCACGTCACCGCTGACAGCCGTCCAGACGCGGGTGGCCGACGCACTGGCGTCCCTCGGCCCGGGTGCTACGTTGGCGGCCCTCGCCGAGCGGCTCGGCGGACACCCGAACGCGACCCGACAGCACCTCGACGCGCTGGTCGACGGCGGCTTCGCCACATCGGCTCCCCTGCCCCCGACCGGCCGCGGCCGACCTGCGCAGGGGTTCACGCTGACGGCGTCCGGACGCCGTGCCCTGACCGGCGACGCCGCCAGAACAGCGTACGTGGAACTGGCCTGCGCCATCGCGGCGTGGCTGACCGCCAACGGTCACCCCGCCGCCGAAGCCCTCGAGATCGGACGCACGTGGGGTGCGACTCGGGCGTCCGATCGCGGGGAGCCGCTCGACTGGTCGACCATGGTCGACCTGCTTGACGAACTCGGCTTTGCCCCCGACGCAGACCAGGGCGAACGCTCGGCCGGCAGCAGGGGCCGGACGCTGCGGCTGCGCACCTGCCCGATGCTCGAGTCGGCGCGCGAGCACCCCGAGGTGATCTGCCGCGTCCACCAGGGGCTGGTCGAAGGTGCCCTCGGCGGCGCTGATGTCACCCTGCTGCCCTTCGCCGAGCCGGGCGCGTGCGTGCTGAGCCGCGACCAGTCGTGACTCAGCCGGCCAGCTTCGTCGCCATCGCCTCGAGCTGGTCGAACAGCACCGCCAGATCATCAGGGCGCCGCGGCCCCGGCGTGCAGACCTCGTCGTCGAACTCGGTGAAGATCGACAGCGACACCTGCTGACGAACGCCGACCATCTGGAAGTTCGCCACGATCTGGCGCCACTGCTCCACCGACCGGACGCCGCCCTCGGCCCCGTAGGACACGAAAGCGACCGCCTTGCCGACCAGCTCGGAGCCGAGGGAGTCGATGGCGTTCTTGAACGCACCCGGGACGCCGTGGTTGTACTCCGGCGTCACGAAGATGTAGGCGTCATGGGCGTCGACGGCGTCGCTCCACGCCTGCACCCGCGGGTCGTCGTACTTCTTCTTGGCCGCCATCGGCAGCACCGACGCGGTGTAGACGGGCACGTCGAACGACTTCAGGTCGACGATCTCGTAGTCGAAGCCCGCACGCCCCTGCGCCTGTGCCTGTACCCATTCGCCCGCCGACGCGCCGCGCCGCCCCTCGCGGACCGATCCGACGATGATGCCGATCTTCATTCTCTCTCCTTGTTGTCGTTCCCTCAGTAACTGCCCCGCGGCCACGCGCTCGGCGAGCCGTGGTCGTCGGTCTCGCCGCCGTGCGGCGTACCACCGCGGAACCGGTGGACGAACGCGGACACCTCACGGCGTCCGACACCCTGCTGCGCGTCGAGCACGGGCAACCCGGACGCCGGCGCGGGCCCCGGCCCGCACCACACGACGCCCGCGGCGGCGGCGTCCGGCTCGACGATGTCGGCGCCAGCCTCGAGCATCCAGAGCCGGACGCGGTCGCGCTGCTCGCCCGGCTCGCCGCCGAGCCGCAGCGGCGTCCTCACCCGTGTCTCTCGCATGGCCGGGAGGCTATCGCCGGGCTCCGACAGGCTTCACGCCAGCGAGACGAGCTCGGCGTAGTCGGGGTTCCACAGGTCCTCGATGCCGTCGGGCAACAGCAGCACCCGGTCGGGCTGCAGCGCCTCAACCGCGCCCTCGTCGTGGGTGACGAGCACCACCGCGCCGGCGTAGCTGCGGATGGCCTCGAGCACCTCGGTGCGCGACGCCGGGTCGAGGTTGTTGGTGGGCTCGTCGAGCAGCAGCACGTTGGCCGCCGACACCACCAACATCGCCAGCGCCAGTCGGGTCTTCTCGCCGCCGGACAGGACGCGGGCCGGCTTGTCGACATCGTCGCCGCTGAACAGGAACGAGCCGAGGATCTTGCGCACCTCGGTCTCGTTCAGCTCCGGGGACGCCGTGACCATGTTCTCGAGCACCGTGCGGGTCACGTCGAGGGTGTCGTGCTCCTGGGCGTAGTAGCCAAGCCGCAGGCCGTGGCCGGGCAGGACCTTGCCGGTGTCGGCCTCCTCGATGCCGGCCAGGACGCGCAGCAGCGTCGTCTTGCCGGCGCCGTTCAGGCCGAGCACCACCACGTTCGACCCCTTGTCGATGGCGAGATCGACGTCGGTGAACACCTCCAGCGAGCCGTACGACTTCGACAGACCCGCTGCCGTGAGAGGTGTCTTGCCGCAGGGCGCCGGCGTCGGGAAGCGGATCTTCGCCACCCGGTCGACAGCCCGGACACCCTCGACCGAACCGAGCAGCTTCTCGGCCCGCTTGGCCATGTTCTGGGCGGCAACCGCCTTGGTGGCCTTCGCCCGCATCTTGTCGGCCTGCGCGAGGAGCTGGTCGGCCTTGCGCTCGGCGTTGGCCCGCTCGCGCTTGCGACGCTTCTCGTCGGTGTCACGCTGCACGAGGTACTTCTTCCAGTTCATGGCGTACTGGTCGAGTTCGGAGCGGTTGGCGTCCAGATGGAAAACCTTGTTGACCACGGCGTCCAGCAGGCCGGTGTCGTGCGAAATGACCATCAGGCCGCCGGAGTAGGCGGCCAGCCAGGACCGCAGCCAGACGATGCTGTCGGCGTCCAGGTGGTTGGTGGGTTCGTCGAGGAGCAGGCTGTCGGCACCCGAGAACAGGATGCGGGCCAGCTCGACGCGGCGGCGCTGACCGCCCGACAAGGTGCGGATCGGTTGGCTCAGCACCCGCTCGGGCAGGCCGAGGTTCGCGGAGATGCGGGCGGCATCCGACTCTGCGGCGTAGCCGCCTGCGGCGAGCAACTCGGCCTCGGCGCGCGCCCAGGACGCCATCGCGGCGTCCTGCTCGGGGCCCGCAGAGGCGTCCGACATGGCGGTCGAATAGGTGGACATGCGACGCAGGATCGTGTCGATGCCGCGCGCCGACAGGATGCGGTCGCGGGCGAGCTGGTCGAGGTCGCCCGTGCGGGGATCCTGCGGCAGGTAACCGATCTGGCCGGTGCGGGTGACCTGGCCACCGGCCGGCAGCGCTTCGCCCGCGAGAATGCGGGTCATCGTGGTCTTGCCCGCACCGTTGCGTCCGACCAGGCCGATGCGGTCACCTGCCCCCACCTGGAACGACACCGGCGACAGCAACAACCGCGCCCCGACGCGGATCTCCAACTCCCTGGCAACCAACACGGTGAACCATCTTGTCACACCGGGTCGGAGACTCCGGCGTCGGCAGCCGTGCGGCCGACCGCCGGTCAGGTCAGGCTTTGACGAAGATCTCGACGCGACGGTTGAGCTGCCGGCCGGCGGGGTTGTCGCGGCCGTTGAGCTCGTTCGGCGCCACCGGTCGGCTCTCGCCGAACCCCTTCGCGCTCAGTGTCCCCTTCACGCCTCGGGTCCGCAGCGCGTCTGCGACCGTGCGTGCCCTCTTCTCGGAGAGCGCCTGGTTGTAGGTGTCGGTGCCGATGGCGTCGGTGTGTCCCGCGACAGCGATGGACGCCGCGCCGACCGGCGCGAGGGCCCTGGCCACGGCGTCCATGGACGCCCCGCCCTCGGGGCGCAGGTCGGACTTGTCGAAGTCGAAAAGCACCGCATCGGCCAGCGTGATGACGAAGCCGCAGGTCTTCGGCGGCGACGCGAACGCCCCGACCGGCGGGAACTTGCCCAGCTTTGGCACAGGCGGCAGCGGGGCGGCGTCCACCTCGCCGGTGCTCGTGGGACCCACGACCTGAGCCTTGCCGCGGCCGTCGTTGGTGATGGTGACGCGGCCGTCGGAGTAGGTGCCCCCGCCGTCGCCGTCGTTGGTGATCGTGACCCCGCGGCCCGAATGGGTGCCGCCCCCGTCACCGTCGACCGTGATCACGCCCGCGGGGCCCGAGTAGGTGCCGCTGCCGCGTCCGTCGAGGGTGATGGTGGTGTCAGGGCCTGAATACGTGCCGCTGCCGTCACGGTTGACGGTCACCGTGAGTGTCGCGCTGGAGTAGGTGCCGCCACCTTTGCCGTCGCGGGTCACTGTCTCGTTCGGGGTCGAGCTGACGCCCGAGCCGTTGCCCGACGTCACCACCGTGCCGGACGGACCCGTGTAGCTGCCCGACCCGTCGCCGTACAACAGGAGTCCCTGCTCGGACGCGACGTACTCGCCCGTGGCACTGCAGGTGGCGGCTTTCACCGTCACGCCCGGGACGTTCTTCAGCGGCTCCTGCAGCGAGCGGCGCAGTTGCAGCCCGGCCGTGGACAGGATCGACGTGTCGGGCAGCGCGAACAGGGGAATCGACGGCATCTCGCCGGGGTGATAGCCCGCGACCGTGTCGACAACGGGGCTGGCCGGCGTCTCCGACGCCGTCGCGGTCTCGGACGCCGTCGGGGTCTCGGACGCCGTCGGGGTCTCGGACGCCGTGGGTGTCTGGGACGCCGTGGGCGCGGCGGGGGTCTGGGACGCCGTGGGTGCGGTGCACGCGGTGACGCCGACAGCCAGTACCAGTGATGCCAACCCGCCGAGGAGCCGATGGGTCACACGGGGTGGGGTGCTCATGGTCTGACGGTATCGAGCCTCCGTGGCACCTCGGCAGTAGGACGTTCTGCCGACGCCCGCTGCCACCGGCACCCTCCGCGCGGGCAGCGGCAACGCCTGACCCGGCGATGCGACCCCAGCGGGATGTGAGTCCCGAACCCGTCCCGTCGCACACCCAGATCCGTCCTGGCCCAGGCGGCCGCCCGACGTGGCGCACCGAACCCGACCACATGGCGCATCGAGTTCCGACGTGGCGCACCGACAGCGACGTGGCGGGTGGTGCACCGCCCGCCACGTCGGGTTCGATGCGCCAAGAGCACACTCAGTGCGCCATGTCCGGTTCGACGCGCCACGAGTGGTGCCTGGATCCGGCATCCGCGCTCTTGAGACGTCCTTCCCGCTGCCCTTCGCGACTTCCCGCTGCCTTGGTGACTTCCCGCTGCCTTGGTGACTTCCCGTGCCCTTCGCCACCTCCCGCTGCCCCTCCTTCGCGAGGCTTGGTCTCAGTCGAGGACCGTGAGGACCGGCAGCAACAAGGCCTCGGACGCCGACGGGCGAACGGCGGAGAAGGGCGGAACCGCGGACAGCCGAGACGCGTCAGCTCACGTGCGCCAGGTAGGTGGCGTCCTCCAGGCGACAGGACTGCCGGATCGACCCGGGCAGATGGAACATGCGCGGTTTCCGTTGGAACCCGAAGAGCCGGTACACGTGGTACGACGCCACATGACGCTCCGAGGTCTCCACCTCGTTGCGCGTCACGAAGAACGGCGTGAGCTGCCCGTACTTCGTGGTCTTCACCTCGACGAGCCGGTCGCGTCCATCCTCCTCGAACGAGCGGATGTCGAACCCTTCCGCGTCCCCGCGCACCTTGGACGTGTGCTCGACGGCGTCCGCGAGGTCGCTTCGCCCCAGCCGCGCCAACCGCGCCCGCTCGAACTCGATCACGAACAGCTCTCCGGCCTCGCCCAGCGACCGGTTCCGGGTCTCCAGCTCGAGGTAGTCCACACCGAGCACCCCCCGCCGCGACCGTCCGAAGTCACGCACCAACGGCTCGCCCTCGGCCCGTCGGGGCGCATCTGTGAGGACGCCCAGCACGTCGTCCACCTCCGGCACCACCGTCGGACGCTCGGCGCTGGCTCGCGCCAGCTCGCGCAGTGCGTCGTCCGATCGCAGGCGACGCTCCACCACGTCTGCCAGCAGCTCCTGGTAATTGAATCGCGGCTTGTACCCGTCGATGTACTGGAAGCCCAGATCGACGAGCGCCGCGCTGATGTTGGCGTGTTTGAACTCGATCGACGCGTCCGACCGGCCGAGCAGCACCCGAGACAGCTCCTGCCGGTGCCGAGTCTTGTTGAACGACGTATCGGCCAGCTCGTGGGCGAGCATGTCGAAGTAGTCGGCCACGATGGCCTCCACCTCGTCGAGGGTCCACGCGTCGGCCATGGCGCCAGGCTAGACCACCCGGCAGTCCCACCGCCCGCGCACCACACCTCAGCTCAGAGGTTGTACCCGATCGCGCGGAGCTGCTCGCGGCCGTCGTCGGTGATCGCGTCCAGCGTCCACGGCGGAAGCCACACCCAGTTGATCGTCGCCGAGTTCACCAGCCCGTACAGCGCGGCCTGGGTGTCGTACTCCAGCCGGTCGGTCAGGGGGCACGTCGGCGACGTCAGCGTCATGTCGATGGTGCAATTCAGGTCGTCGTCGAGGTGGATGCCGTACACCAGCCCCAGGTCGACGACGTTCACCATCAGTTCGGGGTCGACCACGTCACGCATGGCCTCCTCGAGCTCCTCGATGGTGGGGCGCTCCAGCACCTCCTCGGACGCCGGCGCGGCGTCCTCGTCGCCGGGCAGCGTGTCGCGGACCAGGTCGGACGGTCGGACTTGCTCACTCATGGCTACCTCCCAGTGCCTGGGCGGCGGCGTCCTTGAAGGCCGACCACCCCAACAGGGCGCACTTCACGCGCGCCGGAAACTTGGCGACCCCGATGAACGCGATGCCGTCTTCGAGGCGGTCCTCGTCGGGTTCCATCTCACCGCGGCTGTGCATCATCGTGGTGAACTCCTCGTGCAGTTGCAGCGCGTCCTCGACGGTGCGTCCGATCACGAGGTCGGTCATCACCGACGTGGACGCCTGCGAGATCGAGCACCCGATGGCGTCATAGCTGACGTCACCCACCACGTCGCCATCGAGGTGCACCCGCATCAGCACCTCATCACCACACGTCGGGTTCACGTGGGTGACTTCGGCCTCGAACGGCGTCCGCAGGCCCGCGTGGTGCTTGGCCTTGTAGTGGTCGAGGATGATGTCGGCGTACATCGATTCGACGTCCATCAACGCCTCCCGAAGAAGTCTCGGACGTAGCGCAGCGCCGACCCCAACTGGTCGACCTCCGCGTCCGTCGTGTACAGGTACGAGGACGCGCGCGTCGAGGCATGGATGCCCAGCCGCTCGTGCAGCGGACGCGCACAGTGGTGCCCACCCCGCACGGCCACTCCCCGCGCGTCGAGGAACGTCATGATGTCGTGGGGGTGCACGTCGACGCCCTCGTTGGTCTTCAGCATGAACGACACCGCCCCGCCGCGCCCTTCGGCGGTGGTCGGCCCGAGAATCCGGACGCCGTCAACCTCCGCCAGCTTGGCCAGCAGCGACGCGGTGATCGCCTTCTCGTGCGCGGCGACCTCGTCCATTCCGAGCGCGGTCAGCCAGTCGACGGCCGCGCCGAGGCCGACCGCCTGGGCGATCGGCGGCGTCCCGGCTTCGAACCGGTACGGCGGCGACGCGAACGTCGAGCCGGTCATGCGCACGACCTCGATCATCTCGCCGCCGCCCAGGAACGGCGGCAGCGACGCGAGCAGATCGTAGCGACCCCACAGCACGCCGATGCCGGTCGGGCCCACCATCTTGTGTCCAGTGAACGCCATCAGGTCGGCACCCAGATCGGTCACGTTCGTGGGCGCCTGCGGCACGGCCTGCGAGGCGTCGACGACCATCACGGCGCCCACGGCGTGCGCCTGCGCGGCGATGTCGGCGATCGGGTTCACAGTGCCGAGCACGTTCGACACCCACGTCAGGGCGACGATGCGGGTGCGTTCGTTGATCAACCCCTCGGCGGCAGCCTTCTCGACGTCGAGGCGTCCCTCCTCGGTGATGTCGAACCACCGCAGCGTCGCTCCGGTCCGCTCGCAGGCCAGTTGCCACGGCACGATGTTGGAGTGATGCTCCATCACCGAGATGACCACCTCGTCGCCGGGCTTCAGCCCGGCCGACAGGGTGTGCGCGGCGAGGTTCAGCGCCTCAGACGCGTTCTTGGTGAACACGACCTCTTCGGGACGCCCCGCCCCGATGAAGCGCGCGACTTTCGCGCGCGCGTCCTCGAAAGCCTCGGACGCCTCCGCGCCGAGCGTGTGCATGGCCCGGGCCACGTTGGCGTTGTGCTCGGAGTAGTGGCCGCTCAGCGCGTCGATGACGGCCCGCGGCTTCTGAGACGTGTTGGCGGAATCGAGGTAGGCCAGCGGAAAGTCCCCCACCCTGCGAGACAGGATGGGGAACTCGGCCCGCACGGCCTCGACGTCATACATCAGGCGCGCGCAGCCTTCACGAACCGGTCGTAGCCCTCGGCCTCGAGGTTGTCGGCCAGTTCGGGGCCGCCCTCCTCGGCGATGCGTCCGTCCACGAACACGTGGACGAAGTCGGGCTTGATGTAGTTGAGGATGCGCGTGTAGTGCGTGATCAGCAGGACGCCCCGGTCACCCTGGGCGGCGAAGCGGTTCACGCCCTCGGACACGATGCGCAGGGCGTCGATGTCGAGGCCGGAGTCGGTCTCGTCGAGGATGGCGAACTTCGGGTTGAGCAGTTCGAGCTGCACGATCTCGTTGCGCTTCTTCTCGCCTCCGGAGAAGCCCTCGTTCAGCGAGCGTCCCGAGAAGGACTGGTCGAGGCCGAGGCGGTTCATGGCGGCGTTGACGTCCTTCACCCAGGTGCGCACCTTGGGCGCCTCACCGTCGAGGGCCGTCTTGGCGGTACGGAGGAAGTTCGCCACCGACACGCCCGGCACCTCGATCGGGTACTGCATCGCCAGGAACAGGCCGGCGCGGGCGCGCTCGTCGACGGTCAGGTCGCTCAGCTCGACGCCGTCGAGGGTCACCGAGCCGGACGTGATCGTGTACTTGGGGTGCCCGGCGATCGAGTAGGCCAGCGTCGACTTGCCCGAGCCGTTCGGGCCCATGATCGCGTGCACCTCGCCGTCGGCCACGGTCAGGTTGACCCCCTTGAGGATCTCCTTCGGGCCAGACTCGGTCTCAACCTCGGCGTGGAGGTCGGTGATCTTCAGCGTGGACATGGGTTCTCAGTTCTCCTGGATCTGGATCGGGTTGTCGACGTCGACGAGGATGTCGTCGCCGTCGATGCGGACGGGGTAGACGGGGACGGGGACGATCGCCGGCGGTTCCAGCGGCACACCCGTGCGGAGGTCGAAGCGCGAGCCGTGGGCGTAGCACTCCAGGGTGCAGCCGTCGATGTCCCCCTCGCTGAGGGGGATCTCCTGGTGACTGCAGACGTCAGAGATGGCGAACACTTCGCCATCGGCCGTGCGCACCAGCGCCGTCTCGGTGTCGGCGCCCAGGTCGACCGGGAAGGCCGTTCCGGGCGGCAGCTCCGAGAGCGTCGCGGCGTGCCGGAACGTCATGAGGCGGCACCCATGGTGACGGCGAGCTCCTGCTCAATAGCCACCATCATCCGCTCCTCGATCGACTCGATGCCGATGCGGCGGATGATGTCGTGGAAGAAGCCGCGCACGACGAGTCGACGCGCCTCCTCCTCGTCGATGCCGCGCGAGCGCAGGTAGAACAGCTGCTCGTCGTCGAACCGGCCGGTGGTCGAGCTGTGGCCGGCGCCGGCGATCTCGCCGGTCTCGATCTCCAGGTTCGGCACCGAGTCGGCGCGGCAGCCGTCGGTCAGCACCAGGTTGCGGTTCGACTCGTAGGTCTCGATGCCTTCGGCGACCTTGCGGATCAGCACGTCGCCGATCCACACCGACCGTGCCCCCTTGCCCTGCAGTGCGCCGCGGTAGTCGACGTTGCTCTTGGTGTGGGGTGCGTTGTGGTCGACGAACATGCGGTGCTCGATGTGCTGGCCGGCGTCCACGAAGTAGAGACCGAACTGCTCCAGCGAACCGCCCGGGCCGGCGTAGCGGGCCGTCTCCGACAGCCGGACGATCGCGCCCCCCAGGCTGACCGTGACGGTGCGCACCTCGGCGTCGCGGCCGACCAGGAACGAGTGGTGGCCGCCGTGGAAGGCGTCATCGTCCCAGTCCTGCAGGCTGATGAAGTTGACCTTCGAGCCGTCGCCGGCGCGCACGTCGACCTTGCCCGCGTAGGCGGCCGAGCCGACATGGCGCAACACAATCGTCGCCCGGGCATTCGCACCGATCGCGATGATGGTGTGCCCGTCGACGCGGGCAAAGTCGCTGCCCGACAGGGTCACGACCACCGGCGTCTCAAGCTCCGCGTTGGCGGCCACCTCGATGAGGAGCGCCTCCCCCGAGGACGCCGCGTTGGCCGAGATCCGGTCAATGGGTGCCTCGACGGCCAGGTCGTGCGCCTCGGCGCCGGACACCACGCGCGAGGTGACCCCCCCGGGGAACTCCTCGGTCAGGGTCAGACGGGCGGCGGCGTCCGCGGCCTGCATCAGCGGTGCGAGTCGCCTTGCCGGGCTGAACCGCCACACCTCCTCGCGGCCGGACGGCACCGGGTGGTCGGCGAGATCCCATGACGGGGTCGGGTGCAGGTGCGACTCGATGGTCTCGATGGCGCCCTTGACGGGCGCAGCAGTTGCAGTCACTGTGTTCTTTTCCTCCCCGCGGGCGTCAGCCCACGGCCCCTTCCATCTGCAGTTCGATCAGTCGGTTGAGCTCGAGCGCGTACTCCATCGGCAGCTCGCGGGCGATCGGCTCGACGAAGCCGCGCACGATCATGGCCATCGCCTCGTCCTCGCCCATGCCGCGCTGCATCAGGTAGAACAGCTGGTCGTCGCTCACCTTCGACACGGTGGCCTCGTGGGCCAGCGACACGTCGTCCTCACGCACGTCCACGTAGGGGTAGGTGTCGGAGCGGCTGATCGTGTCGACCAGCAGCGCGTCGCACTTCACGCTCGAGGCGCTGTGGTGGGCCTGCGGCTGCACCTCGATGAGGCCCCGGTAGGACGCCCGCCCGCCGCCGCGCGCCACCGACTTGGAGATGATGGAGCTGGAGGTGTGCGGGGCGGCGTGCACCATCTTGGAGCCGGTGTCCTGGTGCTGGCCCTCGCCCGCGAACGCGATCGACAGCGTCTCGCCCTTGGCGTGGTCGCCCAGCAGCCACACGGCCGGGTACTTCATGGTCACCTTGGAGCCGATGTTGCCGTCGATCCACTCCATGGTCGCGCCCTCTTCGCAGGTGGCGCGCTTGGTGACCAGGTTGTACAGGTTGGTCGACCAGTTCTG
>RRZT010995104.1_pt1 | contig 21234 bp, 16 predicted proteins | sample 2165551 | NCBI WGS metagenome assembly RRZT01 (sample SAMN10456910, study PRJNA506462) | wastewater metagenome | biome: wastewater; feature: sludge; material: wastewater sludge; isolation source: wastewater sludge with Escherichia coli K12::gfp cells carrying plasmid... | place: USA: Moscow, Idaho... | reverse complement strand
CCGGCCGCAATGTCCGTCCTTAAATGTCTATACGTCTACACAAGGAGCGTTGTTCATGCTGCTCAAGACCCTGTTTGCCGCCTGCGGAGTCGCCCTGTCGATGTCGGCAGCCGCTGCCACCACCCTCACCGTGTATACCGCGCTGGAGCCGGACCAGCTCAAGGCCTACAAGGAGGCTTTTGAAAAAGCCAACCCGGACGTGCAGATCCGCTGGGTGCGCGAATCGACCGGCATCATCACCGCCCGGCTGATTGCGGAAAAGGCCCGCCCGCAGGCTGACGCGGTGTGGGGGCTGGCAGCCACCAGCCTGATGCAGCTCGACCAGCAGGGCATGTTGCAGCCCTATGCCCCCAAGGGGTTGGCGGCACTCGACAAGCGCTACGTCGACAGCCACCAGCCGCCGCGCTGGGTCGGCATGGACGTGTGGGCAGCAACCGTGTGCTTCAACACGGTCGAGGCTGCCAAAAAAGGCCTGCCGAAACCGGAAAGCTGGGAAGACCTGACCCGCCCGGTCTACAAGGGCCAGATCGTCATGCCGCACCCGGCTTCCAGCGGCACCGGTTTTCTGGACGTGTCGGCGTGGTTGCAGCACTTCGGTGACAAGAAGGGCTGGGACTACATGGACCGCCTGCACGTGAACATGGCGCAGTACGTCCACTCCGGTTCCAAGCCCTGCAAGATGGCGGCCTCGGGCGAATATCCAATCGGGATTTCGTTTGAATACCGGGGCGCCCAACTGAAGGACAAGGGCGCGCCGATTGATCTGGTGTACCCGAAAGAAGGGCTGGGCTGGGACATCGAAGCCACGGCGATCATGAAGGGCACGAAGAACCTCGCCGCCGCGCAGAAGCTGGCCGATTTTGCCGCCAGCCGCGAGGCCAACGAACTGTACGAAAAGAACTTTGCCGTGGTGGCCATGCCCGGCGTCGCCAAGCCGAGCCCGCACATCCCGGCCGATTACGCCCAGCGGCTGGTCAAGAACGACTTTGGCTGGGCCGCCCGCCAGCGCGACAGCATCCTGCGCGAATGGAGCCGCCGCTACGAAAGCAAGTCCGAACCCAAGCCCTGACCGTTTCGCCCATGCCGGCCGGCCCCTTCCGCGGGGCTGGCCTGGCGCAGGATGTTGCCATGCCCATGTCTCTCGCTTCTGCCACCCGGCCGCATCTGGCCGTGCGTGGCCTCTCGCGCCATTACGGCGCCTTTACCGCGCTGGATGCCGTGTCGCTCGACATTGCCAAAGGCGAGTTCGTCTGCCTGCTCGGGCCGTCCGGCTGCGGCAAGACCACACTGCTGCGGCTGATTGCCGGGCTGGACGAACCGGACAGCGGTGATATCCGGCTGGCCGGCCGCGACATTACCCGCACCCCGCCGGCCGGACGCGATTACGGCATCGTGTTCCAGAGCTATGCGCTGTTTCCGAACCTGACCGTGGCGGCCAACATCGCCTATGGCCTGCGGCCGCGCTGGCAGGCCGGACGGCACCGCCAGCGGGTGCGCGAATTGCTCGACATGGTGGGACTGCCCGGAGCTGAAGACAAATACCCGTCCGAGCTGTCCGGTGGCCAGCAGCAGCGGGTGGCGCTGGCACGAGCCCTGGCGACTTCGCCGGGCCTGCTGTTGCTGGACGAACCCCTGTCGGCGCTGGATGCGCGCGTGCGCGACCGACTGCGCGAAGAACTCAAGCGCCTGCAAAAGAAACTTGGCGTGACCACGCTGATGGTGACACACGACCAGGCCGAGGCACTGGCGATTGCCGACCGGGTGGTCGTGATGAACAAGGGGCGGATCGAACAGGTCGGCAGCCCGGCCGACATTTACCGCCGTCCGGCCAGCCGGTTCGTGGCCGAGTTTGTCGGGGAAGCCAACTGGCTGAACGGCGAGCGGGCTGGCGAGCGAAGCGTCAGGATCGGGCGGAAAACCCTGGCGCTGTCCGGCCGCCTGCCGGCCGGCGAGGCCCAGGCGCTGTTCGTGCGACCGGAGGACGTGATCCTGCACGAGCGCTGGGAAGAAGGAAGCAACCGGTTTCTGGCCGAGCTGACCGACATCAGTTTTGCCGGAGCGATGACCCAGTGCCGGCTGGCGCCACAGGGCATGCCCGGCGTGGAGCTGCGGGCGGATTTCTGCCCGTCGATGCTGTCGCGGCGGCCGGTGCGGCTGGGCGACACGGTAGCGGTCGAGCTGCCGGCCGATCGCTTGCTGGCGTATGCCGCAGACGGGAGGGCGGCATGAAGCTGGCGTTGCCGATGATCTGGCTGGCCGGCAAGGCCGAAGCGGAGCCGGTGCGCGAGCGCCGGGTCGGGTACGCGCTGGTATGGCTGTGGGTGGCCGTACTGGCAGCCTGCGTAGGTGTGCCGCTGCTGGCAATCGGCTGGCGCAGCGTGGTGCGGCTGGACGGCAGTTTTGCCGGCCTTGCGGCGTGGAGTGAGGTGCTGGCCACGCCGGGACTGATGCAGGCGGCGCAAAACAGCCTGCTGCTGGCGATCGGCAGCACGCTGCTGGTGGTGCCGCTGGCGTTTGCCTTTGCCTGGGCGCTGGTGCGTACCTGTGCACCCATGCGGCCGCTGTTCCGGCAGGTGGCGCTGGTGCCGTTGCTGGCGCCGTCGCTGATGCCGGCGATTTCGCTGATCTACCTGTTCGGTAACCAGGGTCTGCTCAAGGACTGGATGGGCGGGGCCGGCATTTACGGTTTTGCCGGCATGCTGGCCGGCGAGGTGTTTTACACCTTTCCGCATGCGCTGATGATCATCCTGACCGCGCTGTCCACTGCCGATGCGCGGCTTTACGAGGCGGCCACCACGCTGGGCGCGGGCCGCCTGCGGCAGTTTTTCACCCTGACCCTGCCTGGCGCACGCTATGGCGTGGTGTCGGCGGCGCTGGTGGTGTTTACCCTGGTGATTACCGACTTCGGGGTGCCGAAGATCATCGGCGGTGATGTCAGCGTACTGGCGGTCGAGGTCTACAAGCAGGTCATCGGCCAGCAGCAGTTCGAGCGCGGGGCGGTGATCGGCATGCTGTTGCTGCTGCCGGCCGTGCTGGCGTTCTGGTGCGAGCGCCGGCTGGCGGCCCGGCAGCAGTCGGCCTTGCAGGCGCGCTCGGTGCGTTTCCGTCCGCAGCCGCTGTGGTGGCGCGACGGACTGGCCCTGTTGCTGCTGACCGGGTTGTCGCTGGCGCTGCTGGGACTGCTGGGCGTAGGCATGGGGGCGTCGTTCATCCGTTACTGGCCTTACGACCTGACGCTGACGCTGGATCACTACGATTTTGACAGCGTCGGCGGCGAGGGTTGGCAGGCGTGGTTCAACAGCCTCTGGCTGGCTGGCGGGACGGCAGTGGTCGGCTCGGTGCTGGTGTTTCCGGGGGCGGTGTGGGCCGAGCGGCTGAATCTGGCCGGCAGCGGTCGCCGGGTCTTGCGCCTCCTGGCCATGCTGCCGATGGCGGTGCCAGGGCTGGTACTGGGTCTGGGCTATGTGTTCGTGTTCAACCAGCCCGGCAATCCGCTGGCGTGGCTGTATGGCAGCCTGCTCCTGATGACCGTGTGCACGGTGGCGCATTTCTATACCACGGCCCACCTGACCGCCACGACCGCCCTCAAGCAGCTGGACCCGGAATTCGAAGCCGTGGCGGCATCGCTGAAAGTGCCGTTCTGGATCACCTTCTGGCGGGTCACGCTGCCGATGTGCCTGCCGGCCGTGATCGAAGTGGCGCGTTATTTCTTCGTGTCGGCGATGACGACCGTGTCGGCGCTGATCTTCCTGTATTCGCCGGACAGCAGCGTGGCTGCCCTGACCATCCTGACACTGGACGATGCCGGCGACACGGCGGCAGCGGCGGCGATGGCCACCCTGGTGGTGCTGACTTCGGCGGTGGTGTCGGCCGGTTTTTACTGGCTTGGCCGGCAGGTCAGGAATCCAGGCTAGGACAGCTGCCCCGGACTGCCGGCCGGCCGGGCAGGGAGTCCGGTGGCCTTGACGCACGGGCTGCCCGGTCTGATGGAGGAGCAGGCCCGGGAGATGTCCGTCAGGCATCCATTGCCCGGAACGGCAGCGGCTGATCCGGGCAAGACCGGGGCGGCTTGGCAAGAGGCCGGGCTGGCCAGCCGGATGTTGCCCCTGTAAGTGGGCGGGGCATGCAGCGCACTGCCCGGAAAGTGTTGCATTCGTGCCCATGGCGGGTGATGTACCGGCCTGCATTGCTGCCGGACTCCGGCTGGTGGCATGCGTGCCGGAGGTGGCTCGTTCATCGGAGGGAAAAGGGAGCCGATGCAGCGAAAGGCGAGGGTGCTGGCATGTTTGCTGCCACGGTTTTTCGTGGCAGTACTGGGCACGAGGCAGTCGTGACTGACATCATCGGCAAGGTGCCGGAAAATGCTCCGCCAGGCGGTGCATGCCTTGGATGACAAGGACTTACCGCCAGGTCAGGCGCGGAAATGCCTCGCTGGTCAAAAACAACATCTAGTGTCAAGACTTGTTGATCTGACGATATCTAGTAAAATTCTTGGGAAATTCACTGAATACTGACCGCCGTAGCCTTTTTCATTCCACGGCGGTTTTTTCATGGAGCAGCTGCCAGAGCGGTTGCCCAGATTCCCGGAGACAACAACGTGATGCACGAAAAACCGGCCCCGCTGGCCGAGCAGGAAATCTCCCGCGAAGTGCTGCTGGAAAAATACGCCAAGGGCGACGAGCAAAACGTCGCTGACGTGCGTCGCCGGGTGGCGGCGGCACTGGCCGGGCAGGAGCAGGAACCGTCGCGTCATGCCGAATCGTTCTACTGGGCGATGGAGCAGGGCTTCATCCCGGGCGGGCGGATCAATTCCGCTGCCGGTACCGAGCTGTCGGCCACCCTGATCAACTGCTTCGTGCAGCCGGTGGGTGATTCGGTCAGCGAAACCCGCGACGGCAAGGTCGGCATTTACGAAGCCTTGTTGCAGGCCGCCGAAACCATGCGCCGTGGCGGCGGGGTGGGCTACAACTTCACCCGCATCCGCCCGAAGGGTGCGCGGGTGAAGGGCACCAACAGCCGGGCCTCCGGCCCGGTGTCGTACATGCGCGTATTCGACCGCAGCTGCGAGACCGTCGAGTCCGCCGGCGCCCGCCGTGGTGCCCAGATGGGCGTGCTCGACTGCGATCACCCGGACATCGAATCCTTCATCCATGCCAAGGATGCCGGCGACCTGCGCAACTTCAACATTTCGGTCGGCGTCAGCGATGCCTTCATGCAGGCAGTCGAGGCTGACGGCAGCTGGGAGCTGGTGCACAAGGAAGAGCCGGACCGCAAGGAATTTCCGGATGCCTGCCAGCGGGCCGACGGCAAGTGGGTCTACCGTGCCGTGCGCGCACGCGACCTGTGGAACCAGATCATGGAATCGACCTATGACCATGCCGAGCCGGGCGTGCTGTTCATGTCGAAGATCAACCGTGACAACAACCTGTCGTACTGCGAAGTGATCGAGTCGACCAATCCGTGTGGCGAACAGCCGCTGCCGGATTATGGCTGCTGCGACCTGGGTTCGATCAACCTGACCCGTTTCGTGCGCGATCCGTTCACCGCCAAGGCCGGCTTTGATTTTGCCACCTTCGACAAGGTGGTGCGCCAGTCGGTGCGCATGCTTGACAATGTACTTGACCTGACCGTGTGGCCGCTGCCGGAACAGCAGCGCGAAGCACAGTCCAAGCGCCGGATCGGCCTCGGCTTTACCGGCCTTGGTGACGCGCTGATCATGCTCACCATCAAATACAGCTCCGATGCCGGTCGTGCCTTTGCCGCCCGGGTGTCCGAAGCCATGCGTAACTCCGCCTACGACGCCTCGGTGGATCTGGCCATTGAAAAGGGCGCCTTCCCGCTCTTTGATGCCGACCAGTACCTGGCCGAGCCGCATTGCGCCAGCCGCCTGCCCAAGGAAATCAAGGCCCGCATCAAGAAGCACGGCATCCGCAACTCGCACCTGCTGTCGATCGCACCGACCGGCACCATTTCGCTGGCGTTTGCCGACAATGCCAGCAACGGCATCGAGCCGCCGTTCAGCTGGTTCTATACCCGCAAGAAGCGCATGGCCGACGGTACCCAGCAGGAATACCGCGTCGAGGACCACGCCTACCGTGTTTACCGCGAGCTGGGTGGCGATGTCTCCAGCCTGCCGGATTACTTCGTATCGGCACTGGAAATGAGCGCGCTTGACCACATGAGCATGGTCGCTGCCGTGGCACCGTTCATCGATACCGCCATTTCCAAAACCGTCAACGTGCCGGCTGACTATCCGTTTGCCGACTTCGAAAGCCTGTATATCGAAGCCTGGCGTGCCGGCCTGAAGGGCATTACCACCTATCGTCCGAACAGCGTGCTGGGCTCGGTGCTGAGTGTGGAGCCGACCAGGGAAACCCCGGCCGACCTGCCGCCGTCCGATGATCCGGACCGCCGCATTGCGCTCAACAAGACTCCGGAACCGGCACTGGCCTCGCTCAAGTGGCCCAACCGCCCCAAGATCAAGGGCGGCAACCCGGGCTGGACTTACATGGTGGAAAACCCTTCCGGTGATTTCGCCGTGTTCGTGGGCCACATCCAGAACGGTCATGCCACTCCGTTTGAAGTGTGGGTGAATGGCGCCGAACAGCCGCGTGGTCTGGGTGCCGTTGCCAAAACGCTGTCGATGGACATGCGCTCGATGGACCGCGCCTGGCTCAAGGCCAAGCTCGAAGCACTGGCCAAGACCCACGACGACAAACGCTACGTGCTGGAACTGGGCAACGACACCATCCGTGCCACCAGTGCCTCGTCGGTACTGGCTCAGGTGGTACGCCACCGTGTCGAGGAACTGGGTGCTTTCGGTGCGGCCGAAGGCGAAGCCACCCCGGTGATGGACGCACTGTTTGCCCGCAAGGAGCCGAAATCCGGCGTGGACGGCACCATGAGCTGGTCGGTCGACGTGGTCAACCCGGCCACCGGCGACGATTTCGTGCTGTTCCTGAAAGAGCTGGTATTGCCGACCGGACAGCGCCGCCCGTTCTCGATGTGGCTGGCTGGCAGCTATCCGCGCGAGCTGGACGGCTTGTGCAAGATGCTGTCGCTGGACATGCGCGTCATTGATCCGGCCTGGATCGGCATGAAGCTGCGCAAGCTGCTGTCTTACGCCGAACCGCAGGGTGATTTCTTTGCCCGCATTCCGGGTAGCGAAAAATCGCAAAGCTGGCCGTCCACCGTGGCCTACATCGCCCGTCTGGTCATCCACCGCTTTGCCATGCTGGGCGTCCTCAACGAGGACGGCTTCCCGCTGGAAGAAATGGGCGTGATGGTGCCGGAGCAGGGTGAGCTTTTCGATGCCGTGACCACGCAGGCACCGGCGCCGACCTCGGGCCGCAAGTGCCCGGAATGCGGCAACCATGCCGTGATCAAGAAGGACGGCTGCGAATTCTGCACGGCCTGCGGACATATCGGCAGCTGCGGCTGAGGCGCGGCCGGGATGACCTCCACGGTGTAACCTGCCTGTGCCCGGGTGTCTGACATGCCGGAGCCAGGCAGCCGGAGCGGCTTTCCAGGATGGAAAGCCGTTTTTGTTTGCGGACAAGATGCAGGACTTCTGCTGACGTCCCGGCCGCCAGCATTGCATCCGGGACCTGTGATTTGCATGGTGCGTGAGCCGGATGTCAGGGCAAAGGCAGGCATCAGGGGCATTGCCATGTGCAGGGGCATGCGTCATGCCCGCAACGGCAACCGGTACGATGGCCTGTGTTTCTTTTCCATCGGCCCTGCAGGCCGAGAGTCCGGCAACAACAGCGGCCGGGCTCCGCAAAAAGCCAAAAAAACAGGCTGCCACAAGGCAGCCTGTCGGGATCAGGGCAAAGGTGTTTCAGTCACCTTCGACCGGAGCATCCACCCGGCCTGGCAGGATCAGGTTCAGCCCCAGTGCGACCAGCGAACTGACCGTAATGCCCGAGCCGAACACTTCCTTGACGAAAGACGGCAGCTTCGACAGCAGTTCGGGGCGCACGGTCACGGCCATGCCGCAGCCGATGGCAACGGCGATGATTACGCCATTGCGTTTGGTTTGCGGCACCCGACCCAGCATTTCCACGCCGGCCACGATAATCATGGCGAACATCATCAGCCCGGCTCCGCCGAGCACCGGCTGGGGAATGGTGACGATCAGTGCGCCAAAGACCGGGAACAGGCCGGCCAGTACCAGCAACACGCCAGTCAGCGCCACCACGTAGCGGCTGGCCACGCCGGTCAGCGAGACCACACCGATGTTCTGGGCAAACGACGAGAACGGCGTAGTCGACATGATTGCCGCACAAGCCGAACCAAGGCCGTCACACAGGATGCCGGCCGACATCTGCTTGCCACCGACCTTGACCTTGGTCGCCTGGCCGAGAGCCAGGAAGTTGCCCGTGGATTCGACGATGGTAACGAGGTATGCAATCGACATGCCGATGATGCCGGCGATCGGGAAGCTCATGCCAAAGTGCATGGGAGAGGGAACGGCAAAAACATCGGCCTGCCTGACCGGGCCGAAATCGATCAGTCCGAAGGCCAGGCACACCAGATAACCGACAAACATGCCGATCACGATGGCGGCGGCGGCCACGATGCCGCGGCCGAACTGCACCAGTCCGATGACCAGCACCAGCACGAAGAGGGCAATGCCCAGATTGGTCGGCGAGGCGTAGTCAGGCGATCCGACCTGTCCACCGGCAAACCAGTCGACGGCTACCGGAATCAGTGACAGGCCGATCATGGAAACGACAGTACCGGTAACGACCGGCGGAAACAGCTTGCGGATCTGCGGCATGAAAAAGCTGCCGATGATCATGACGACCGATCCGACCAGTGACGAGCCCAAGATGCCGGCCACACCTTGTTCAAAGCCGATGGCAATGGCTGCGGCCACAAACGTGAAGCTGGTACCCATCACGCAGGGCAGGCGGATGCCGATCGGCCCGACCCCGCGGCATTGAACGATGGTGACGGCACCCGATACCATCAGTGCGGCATTGACGAGTGCCACCACGTCGGCTGTCGGCAGTTTGAGGACGCCGCCTACAACGAGCGGGACGGCGATGATGCCGCCCAGGGCTGCCAGCAAATGCTGGATGGCCAGAAGCAGCGAGGTGGCAAACGGAGGCCGGTCTTCGACCTGATACAAAAGCTGTTCCACTTTGGATTTCCGGAAGGGTTGGCGGAATCAGGCCGGCAAGGCCCGCGCGCGAGGCGCGCATGATTCATGTTTGGCACGGGCAAGTCAAACGCAAACGGCATGAAATGGCGACTGCGTGCGCAACAAGCATTTGTTCTGCCATGAGTTATTGGTCAGGTATCGCGCCTGTGCCCACCGAAAGCTAGAATGGCGCCTCATTCCAATGTCAATACAGGTCGTACGCATGACTCATTTCGAAAACGCCAGCATCCAGAAAACGGCCAATGTCTATTTTGATGGCAAATGCATCAGCCATAATTTGACCCTGCCGGACGGCAGTCGCAAGTCCGTTGGCGTGATCCTGCCGGCCACGCTGGAGTTCAATACCGGTGCGCCGGAAATCATGGAGGTGCTGGCTGGCCAGTGCCGCGTGACGCTGGCAGATGCGCCGGCAAGCCAGACCTACGAAGCAGGCCAGTCATTCAATGTGCCAGGTAACAGCCGCTTCACGATTGAGGTGACTGACACGCTGCATTACGTCTGCCATTTCGGTTGATTTCGCCATGAGGGGCCGTCAGTCGGCCCCGATGCCGGCCATCCGGGTGGCAAGAAGGAGCTTGCCACGTGTGTCCACGTCGGAGGAGCGGATGTACACAAGGGCCGGTTCCGTGCTTGCAGCAGCCAGTTCGTAGCTGTGGAGCGGGTCATCCGGAGTGTGCCACGTATCCGGCTTCTGTCCGGGCATGCCTCCCCGCCTTGCAGGATGTGCACTTTCAGTGCATTCCTTGATACCGGTCTGACGGCCTTGGTGTAGCCATTGTGCCGGAGGCCGGCTGAAACCGCCCGTCGCGGAGTGTATTGGAACATCCCGTCGGGCAGTTCAGCCAATCCTGCCTTTCAGCGCGGAATTCCCCGCCAGAACGCAATGGCTGCAGCTGCCCAGCCCCCCAGCATCAGGGTGCCTCCGGCAGGAGTGACCATGCCCAGCCACAAAGGCCCGCCCAGTGCCAGCAGGTACAGGGTGCCGCAAAAGATGACGGTACCGGCGAACAGCAGCACTGAGGCCAGTGCCATGCCCCGCCGGATGACGGCGCCTATGGCAATCAGGCCGACAGCGTGGATGAACTGGTACTGTACGGCCGTATTCCACCAGCCCAGCGCCCGGGCATCAAAACCGGGAGCCAGTGCATGGGCACCAAATGCCCCCAGTGCCACCCCCAGCAGCATGAGGATGGCACCGGAAAACTGGGTCATTCGCATTGTTCTATCTCCTTGTTGTTTCCTGATGTCAGGATAATTCAGCCAAGACCGTTGCATGGGTGGAAATTACAAATGCAAACTGGATAAAAAGTCTTGCAGATTGCACAATTGTTGCATAACAAGTCGTCTACAACGGGGGAGAGAATCAATGGATACCTTTGTCAGAATCTATGACTTTATCGAGCGGACATTCTGGTTCACGCTGTCCCGCAAATTATCCAGCCTGTTGATCATTGCCCTGCTTGAACTGGGCTTTGTGTACCTGATCTGGCATGCCGGACAGGAGCTGGCGGCACTCGGTTCCCGGATAAACGATCCGGTCCTGCAGCAGTCGATCCAGGCCATCCTGGACCAGGCTCTGGTGTGGGCGGGAATGCTGTGGGGTATCTCGCTGGTCATGATCATCGGCATGGTTCTGTACCTGCGTTACCTGATCGTCCGGCCGATCCGCATCATTACCGGCATTTTCCAGGACATAGGGCAGGGTGTCGGCGACCTGTCGCGCAGCATCCCTACCTCTACCCACGATGAAATCCGCCAGCTTTCCGAGTCTTACAACCTGTTTGTGGCCAAACTGCGCCAGATCATCAACCAGGTACGGCTGATGACCGTCCGCATTGCCATGGAGTCAGCGCGTACCCTGCAAAACGTCAATACCTCCTGCGAAAATGCCCAGAAGCAAGGGGAGCTGGCCCGTGAAGTGACCGATGCCAGCCAGCAGAATACGGACGGCATCAATTCGGTTTCAGTGCAGACGCAGCAGATCGCCAGCAACACGCATACCAATCTCGACATGGCCCGTTCGACCCGTAACGAGCTGGCCGAAGTGGAAGGGCGCATCAGCCAAGTCGGCCACCGCATCCAGGCATTCAACCAGACCGTCGGCGAGCTGAACCAGCGGTCCGCCTCCATCCAGCAGATCGTCTCCCTGATCAAGGATATTTCCGAGCAGACCAATCTTCTGGCCCTGAATGCCGCCATCGAAGCTGCACGAGCCGGCGAATCCGGGCGTGGTTTTGCCGTCGTGGCCGACGAAGTGCGCAAGCTGGCCGAACGGGTCCGCGGTGCTACCGACGAAATCTCCGGCAACATCGACAGCATGCTCAAGCTCGTAGCCACCACGCAGAGCGAAACCTACGCCATCAATGCCGATACCCAGTACGCAACCCAGGTAGTCGGTACGACCTCGCAGCGTTTTACCGGATTGGTAAACGATTTTGAGCAAACTTCCAGTGCACTGGCTGCCATTGCCGATTCGGTCCAGACTTTTGCCGGGCACAATGTGCAGGTCAACGCCAATGTCGGCGAAATCCGCACCCTCTCTACCGAAGTCCAGGACCGGCTGGCGCAGTCAGCCGACGTATCGCGCTCGCTGGCCGAAGCCGCCGAGCAAGTACAGGGGCTGGTCAGCCGCTTCACCCTGGGGGAAGGGGAGTTTGACCAGATCATCGCCCGCGCCCGGCATTACCGTGACCAATGCCAGTCCCGTCTGGTCGAGCTGGTCGAGGCGGGTGTCGAGCTCTTTGACCAGCGCTATCAGCCGGTACCCGACACTCATCCGCAAAAATACCGTACCGGATACGACGACAAGATCCCGGAGCGCCTGCAACCCCTTTACGACAAACTGGTCCAGGAAACCTCTGGCGGCCGTTTCGCCCTGCTGGTGGATACCAATGGCTATGCTCCCAGCCACAACAGCTATTATTCGCGCCCGCTGACCGGCAATCCGAAAACCGACTTGCAGCAGAGCCGTGACAAGCGCATTTTCAATGACCCTGCCGGCCTCAAGGCAGCCAGAAACGACACGCCGTTCCTGTTGCAGACCTATGTCCGCGACACCGGTGAAATCCTGTCAGAAATCAGTTTGCCGATCATGGTCAAGGGTCGCCACTGGGGCGCCTTGCGCCTGGGGTTTGATGCTGCCAGGTTGCTGGCATCGGGCAGCCAGTCTGACGGAAGCGCGCCCGGCTTGTAGCAAATTGCCCAAGCCACGACAATCTGCATTCGCTTCAATACCTGACAGGATGGACCATGCTCCGACTTCGCCCCCTTGCCGCCTTCATGCTGGCGATTCCGTTGCTGGCCTGCGCGGCCGGGACTGCTGACAACACCGACAGCGTACGGCAGGCATTCGAGAAAAAATTTCCCCAGCGGCAGGTACAGGCCGTGCGGGCTACGCCGGTAACCGGCATTTACGAAATCGTGCTGCCGGACCGGCAGGTTGTCTATGCCGATGCCAAGGTCAAACACCTGTTTGTCGGAGACCTGATTGATGTTGATGCCCGCCAGAGCCTGACCGAAGCTCGTGTAGCCGAACTCTCCAAAGTGGACTGGAAAAACCTGCCCCTCGACCTGGCTTTCAAGGAAGTGCGTGGCAATGGCAGCCGCAAGCTTGCCGTGTTTTCCGACCCGGACTGCCCGTTCTGCAAGCGGCTGGAACGCGACAGCCTCAAGGGTGTCACCAACGTGACGATTTATACCTTCCTGTATCCGCTGACCTCACTGCATCCGGACGCCATGCACAAGTCGGCCCAGATCCTGTGCAGCAGCAATCCGCAGGCGGCCTGGTCTGACTTCATGCTCAATGACAAGCCCCTGGCCGGAGACGGCAAATGTGCCGCAGCCGACAAGCTGGCCTCCATCCAGCAACTGGCCGAAAAACTGGGCATCAGCGGCACACCTGCCCTGGTATTCCCCAATGGTCAGCTGGTCTCCGGCGCCATTCCCAAGGCTGACGTGGAAAAACTGCTCAACAGCAAGTAATGCCCGGTCGTCAGCAAGAAAAAAAGCCGTCGCTGTATGCGACGGCTTTTCTTTTGTGTGCATCAGATTCTGGTGCGCCGGCCTGGTCATTTGGTGCAAGTCCGAGAGCCGCTCTGTTTCTCGCCGCAGGGCACTGCCGCAGTGACTGAATGCAACTGTCTGCTCAAGTCCGTGCAATTACGCAACTGAAGCAGCAGTCCCGAGGTCTTTGAGCGGGCTTTGGCATGAAGCAGGAATTTGTCTGCGGCACCAAGGACAGCCCATATCCACAGAAACCGGCATAAGCCACCGTCTGAAGATCCGTCCAGCCGGGGGGTACAGCCTGGCAACGCCCTGGTTGCATGCCGGCAAGCAAGCACGTCGTCTTGCATGGCAGCAGGTGATCGTGAGTGGCTGATCCTGCATTGGGATTCAACCAGAAAGCGTACGGACCCACGAAGCCATGTTGGCAATGAAAACCGGAAGAGCATTCAGTCAGATACTGTATCGCCGGTATGCATCATGGCTTCCGAGCCGAAGAAATGGCCCTTTCCAGATCGTCTGCCGTGGTTCCGCATGAAGCCTGTCTGGCCGCAGCTATCTGGCCAGACTCCGGAGCCACAGTGGCGGCCCCGGCGGCAGAGACCGGAATCAGGCGTTTTGCAGCAGCTCCCGCGCCCCGTCACGATCCCAGTCATGGCCGTGTACCTTGAGGTAAGCCACGCCTTCGCTGGCGATCACCACGGCTTCACGCACTCCTTGCAGGGCAGCCAATGCCGTAGACAATCTGGAGGCATCTCCGTGCCAGCCGGCAGGCAGGGCCAGCAGCTCGGTCCGGACCGCCGGTGGTGGCGTCATGCTCATGGCCAGCCACAGCCAGATCGCCATCAGCACGCTGGTAAAGGTGAACACGGCCGCGGCACCGCCCCAGCCATACAGGGCACCGCCCAGTACGCCACCGAGGAACAGGCCAAGGGATTGCGACGTGTTGTAGACGCCAATGGCTGTTCCTTTGGCTGCCGGTGGGGCAATTTTGGAAATCAGCGAAGGCAGGGTGGCTTCCAGGATATTGAAGGCAATGAAATACAGCCCCAGCAGTCCGACGATATGCCAGAAACTCGACAGGGAGGCCGCCATGCCCGCCTGGGCCAGCAGCATCAGCGCAATGGCAGCGACAAACACCCGCTTCAACTGGGCCTTTTTCTCGCCATAAATGATGGCTGGCACCATCAGGATGAATCCGACGACGGTGACCGGGAGATACACCTGCCAGTGATGGGCCTTGTCGAGATTGGCGCTCTGCATCAGGGCAAACGGGATGACGACAAACATGGCCATTTGCGCGGCGTGCAGGGCAAAAATACCGAAATTCAACCGCAGCAGGTCACGGTTTTTCAGCACGTCAGGCAGGCGGGCCGGATTGGCTTCGGCATCGGAGTGAAAGCGGCTGGTGGCCGGATCCGGAATGAAAAAACGCACGGCCAGCATCGCCAGCAGTGTCAGGACGGCCGTCAGGACGAAAATGCCCGGGACGCCGATCCAGTGGGTCAGCAAAGGGCCCAGTACCAGACTGGCTGCGAAGGTGGTGCCGATGGTCATGCCGATCATGGCCATGGCCTGGGTCCGATTTTCTTCCCGGGTCAGGTCGGCGAGCAGGGCGGTAATGGCCGCTGAAATGGCTCCTGCACCTTGCAGGGTGCGTCCCAGGGTCAGCAGCCAGAGGTTGTCGGCCATTGCGGCAACCAGACTGCCGGCAGCAAAAATGGCAAGGCCAAGATAAATGACCGGCTTGCGGCCGATACGGTCAGACCACATGCCGAAAGGCAATTGCAGGATCGCCTGGGTCAGGCCGTAACTGCCCAGCGCAAAGCCTACCAGTGCGGCATTGTGACCGCCCGGAAGGCTGCTGGCATAGAGAGAGAAGACAGGCAATACCAAAAACATGCCAAGCATGCGCAGACCGTACAAACCGGCAAGCCCGATGCTTGCGCGCAATTCCAGTGACGTCATCGTAGATACAACCGAGGGTATGCAGAACAGGCGGGCTGCAATGCCAGCCTGGTGGATTGACATGATGACGCAGCCTGCCGGTCAGTCCGTGGGCTGGCGCGCCGTCGATTCGAGTCGGTATAGTAACAGGTTGCTTTGCCTTCCCGAGAGTCCCATGGACAGCATCCGCATTCGCGGCGCACGTACGCACAATCTCAAAAACGTCAATCTGGACTTGCCCCGTCACAAGTTGATCGTCATTACCGGCCTGTCCGGTTCCGGCAAATCCTCTCTGGCATTCGATACCCTCTATGCCGAAGGCCAACGGCGCTACGTCGAATCCCTGTCAGCGTATGCCCGGCAGTTTTTGCAACTGATGGAGAAACCGGACGTCGACCTGATCGAGGGCTTGAGCCCGGCCATTTCGATCGAACAGAAGGCCACCAGCCACAATCCGCGTTCGACCGTCGGCACGGTGACTGAAATCCACGATTACCTGCGCCTGCTGTTCGCCCGGGTCGGCACACCATATTGCCCCGAGCATCACCAGCCACTGGAGAGCCAGACCGTCAGCCAGATGGTCGATCATGTGCTGGCGTTGCCGGAAGATACCCGCCTGATGATCCTGGCTCCGTTGGTCGTCGGCCGGAAAGGCGAACAGGCAGAGCTGTTTGACGACCTGCGGGCTCAGGGATTCGTGCGGGTGCGGGTGGATGGCGAAGTACTGGAAATCGATGCAGTTCCCAAACTGGACAAGAACCGCAAGCACACGGTTGAAGTGGTGGTGGACCGCCTGAAAATCCGTCCGGACGTCAAGCAGCGGCTGGCCGAATCGTTTGAGACTGCGCTGCGGCATGCCGACGGGCGTGCTATCGCCGTGGAAATGGACAGCGGGAAAGAGCACTGGTTTTCGGCCAGGTTTGCCTGTCCGGTGTGCAGCTACAGCCTGCCGGAACTGGAACCACGGCTTTTTTCCTTCAACAACCCGATGGGGGCCTGCTCGAAGTGTGACGGTCTGGGACAGATCACCTTTTTCGATCCCAAACGGGTAGTAGCCCATCCGGAACTCAGCCTGGCCTCCGGCGCCATCAAGGGCTGGGACAAGCGCAACCAGTTTTATTTCCAGATGCTGCAAAGCCTGGCGCAGTTTTACGAATTCGAAATCGACCTGCCGTTTGAACTGCTGCCGGAAAAAGTGCGCCATGTGGTACTGCACGGCTCCGGACGAGAGGCCATCCCTTTCGTTTATACCAACGAGCGCGGGCACAAGGTGACGCGAGAGCATCCGTTCGAAGGCATCATCCCGAATCTGGAGCGGCGCTATCGTGAAACCGACTCGGCCACGGTGCGCGAGGAACTGGCGAAATACCAGAACAACCAGCCTTGCCCTCATTGCCACGGCACCCGCCTGCGCAAAGAAGCCCGGTTTGTCCAGGTAGCCGACAAGACCCTGCCGGAACTGAACGTCTGGCCCCTGCGCAAAACACTGGCCTGGTTCGAGCAGCTGTCGTTTACCGGGCAGAAGCAGGCAGTGGCCGAGAAAATCGTCAAGGAAATCCATGACCGGCTGGGCTTCCTGAACAATGTCGGGCTGGACTACCTGTCGCTGGACCGTTCTGCCGACACCCTGTCCGGCGGCGAGGCGCAGCGCATCCGCCTGGCAAGCCAGATCGGCTCGGGCCTGACCGGGGTGATGTACGTACTGGATGAACCCTCCATCGGCCTGCACCAGCGCGACAACGACCGTCTGCTGGCTACCCTGATGAAGCTGCGCGATCTGGGCAACAGCGTGATCGTGGTCGAGCACGATGAGGACGCCATCCGGGCGGCTGATTTCTTGGTCGACATGGGGCCGGGGGCCGGGGAGCATGGTGGCGAGGTACTGGTGGCCGGAACACCGGCCGAAGTGGCCAGCTGCCCTCGCTCCATTACCGGGCAGTACCTGTCAGGAAGCAAGGGCATTGCCATCCCGGCCGAGCGCCGGGCGTTGGACTCGGAGCGGGTGTTGCGGCTCAAAGGGGCGCATGGCAACAACCTCAAGGATGTGACGCTGGAATTGCCGGTTGGCCTGCTGACCTGCATTACCGGTGTGTCCGGCTCGGGCAAGTCGACGCTGATCAACGATACCCTGTATGCAGTAGCGGCCCGTGAACTGAATGGTTCATCGATCGAGCCGGCACCCTATGCGGAAATTGAAGGGCTGGATTTCTTCGACAAGGTGATCAACGTCGACCAGAGCCCGATCGGCCGGACTCCGCGCTCCAATCCGGCCACATATACCGGACTGTTTACTCCAATCCGCGAGCTGTTTGCCGGGGTGCCGGTGTCGCGCGAGCGTGGTTATGGACCGGGCCGGTTCAGTTTCAACGTCAAGGGAGGGCGTTGCGAGGCATGTCAGGGTGATGGTGTCATCAAGGTTGAAATGCATTTCCTGCCGGATATTTACGTGCCGTGTGATGTTTGCCATGGGCATCGCTACAACCGCGAAACGCTTGAAGTGCAATACAAGGGCAAGAACATCCGTGACATTCTGGAAATGACGGTTGAACAGGCGCTGGAATTTTTCAATGCCGTACCGTCCATTGCCCGGAAGCTGCAGACCCTGATGGATGTCGGGCTGGGTTATATCCGCCTCGGGCAGAGTGCCACGACCTTGTCCGGCGGTGAGGCGCAGCGGGTCAAGCTGGCGCTGGAACTGTCCAAGCGCGATACCGGCCGTACGCTGTACATCCTGGATGAGCCCACAACGGGGCTGCATTTCCATGACATTGATCTACTGTTGAAAGTACTGCAGCGCCTGCGAGAGCACGGTAATACAGTCGTGGTGATCGAGCACAATCTTGACGTGATCAAAACGGCAGACTGGCTGATCGACCTCGGTCCTGAAGGAGGAGAAGGCGGCGGCCGCATCATCGCCGCAGGCACTCCGGAAATGCTGGCCAGTCATCCGGCCAGCTTTACCGGTCATTACCTGAAAAAGCAGCTGGACTCACAACGATAACAACCATGCCAAAGCTCACCGTAATCGATCATATTCATGTCTGGGTCAAGGACCGTGCTGCCTCCGCCGCCTGGTACCAGCGCATTCTGGGGCTGATACCTGAAGCACGGTTTGCGGCGTGGGCAGAGAAACAGGAGGGTCCGCTGACCCTGAGCAATTCCAGCAATACGGTACGGATTGCCCTTTTCGAGAAGCTGGATGCGCAGGCATCGCATGCCGTTATTGCTTTTTCCGTAGCCGGACCGGATTTTCTGGCCTGGATCGACAAACTGGCCGGCGAGCGGGTGCAGGCCGTTGATGGCCGTTTTCTTGCCCGGGACTGCATTCGCGATCACAAGCAGGCATGGTCTTTCTATTTTGTCGATCCGGATGGCAATCCATTCGAAATCACCAGCTATGACTACTCGTGGCTGGCGGCAAAGCTGCGGAACTGATTGCCGGGCTGTCTGACAAACGAGTGTTTAATTGCGATAATCGGGCCGCCTGAATCGGGCGGCCCGATCGTATTTGTCTATCCCGCTTGACACTCCCATCATTAAAACGTAAGTTTCAAACAACTGTTTGGATTAAGCATGAACGAACTACCCCAAGACGCCGAGACCTCACCGGATCAAACCAGCATGAATACCAGCCGGGCAGACACCGCCACACGCATCCTTGACGTAGCAGAGCGCCTGTTTGTCGAGCATGGCTTCGAGGCGACCTCCTTGCGGATGATTACCCAGCAGGCAGAAGTCAATCTGGCTGCCGTGAACTACCACTTCGGCTCGAAGGATGCATTGCTGCAACAGGCCGTCATCCGTCGCTTGGCCCCATGGAATCGTCGTTGCATTGAAGAGCTGGATGCGCTCGAAGCCTCAGGCGAAGTCCTGACTGTCGAAAACCTGGTTCAGGGATTTGTTCGCCCTTCGCTGGCCTTGTCGAAAGATCCCAGCCGGGGCGGAGCGCTGTTTGTGCGCTTGCTGTCACGTACGTTCATCGAAAACCACAAGATGCTGCGCGAAGCCATTCCGGCAGAACACAGCGAATTTGTTGTCAGGTACAGCCGGGCGTTTGCCAGGGTCTTACCCCATCTGAGCCAGGAAGAACTGGCTTGGCGTCTGCACTTCAGCTTCAGCCTGATGTTCAATGCCTTTGCCGGCAATGATGTGCTCAAGGTGTTCATCAAGAAACCGCAATATGTGTCTGCCCGGGATCCCGAGACAGTTGCACGACATCTGTTGCCTTATGTGATTGCCGGCTTGACGGCATCAGTCTCGAATCATCTGTAACCACATGAATAAAATGGTCATTTTTCTTGTCGTGTGTTGCTAATAGCCAACAAAAAGGTCGGATTTACATTATATAAAACGGCTGTTTGAAATATTTGCTCGACATCAGATGTCGGCCGCAAATCCCGATGCTAATATCATCACAGGCCGGTCTCAAACGATCGTTTGCCTATAAAACAAACAGCCAATTAGTCCGTCTGGAAAAGAGGAACACATGAAAATCAAGAATCTGAGCTTGGCCATTGCTCTGATGGGGGGATTCCTGGAGTCGCACTGGCGTCGGGTTACCACTTCGGTTCACAAAGCGTGTCGGCACAAGGAACAGCATTTGCCAGTGCTGCTGAAGCCGATGACGCTTCCACCATTTTCTACAATCCGGCTGGCATGTCGCGCCTGAAGGGCAACAACTTTTCCGGCGGCCTGACCGTGGTGATTCCGAATTCGGACTACACGGACAAAGGTTCGGTCAACTTCCTGAATCGTCCCACCGGGGGTGATAACGGCGGTACTTTTGCTCCGAGCGCTGTTGTGGCTCCTTCCATGTACCTGACCCACCAGATCAATGACCAGTTTACGGCCGGCATTGGCATGTTTGTGCCGTTCGGTGCCTCGCTGGACTATGGCGGCGGTTGGGCCGGTCGTTATGGCATTACCAAAATCGACCTGATGACGATCAACATCAATCCGTCGATCTCGTTCAAGCTCAATGAACATCACAGCTTCGGTTTTGGTATTTCAGCCCAGTACATGAATGCCGAGCTGGATAAAGCTTCTGATGTCAAAACCGGCTTGTTAATGAAAGCGGCACAAGCTGCCGCTGCGGGTCAGTTAGCAACCGCAGCAGCCCTGCAAGCAGCAGCTGCTGCCTCTGGTGATGGCAGCATCAAAATAAAAGGTACAGACTGGGGTTATGGCTTCAATTTTGGTTACATGTTTACATTGAATGAGAACACCCGTTTTGGAGTCGCCTATCGCTCAGCTATTTCTCATAAATTGAATGGCTATGCTGATTGGAATTTTAGTCAATCTCCTACCGCAGTACAACCAGATTTGTACTCGAAACATCCAGATTCAAAAGCCTCTGTTGATGTCAAAACACCAGAATCATTGTCGATCAATGGCTTCCATCAAATCAATGATAAATGGGCTGTCATGGCCGATGTGACGTGGACACGTCATTCGCAAATGCAGAATATTGATGTTAACTTCAATACTCCTAGTGAAGGTGATTTTGTCGTAAGGCAGAATTGGCGCAACACTTATAAGGTTTCCGTTGGTGCCAATTACAAATACAACGATGCCTTGATGCTTCGTGGCGGCGTTGCCTACGACCAGTCACCTGTCAGCGATGACAGCCTGCGGCATCCGGCCTTGCCTGACAGCAACCGTTGGTTATTCTCTCTGGGCGGCAATTACAAGTTTACCAAACTTGACTCGCTGGATTTTGCTTATACCTATATTGATTTTGCCAATGCCAACTTGAATTACAAAGATGCTTGCAATCCTTCCGGCAATTTCATTCCTGGAAATGCCTCAAGTGGAATTTGCACCGGCAATGGCGAAAACACCAAAGGCCAGTACAAAACCAATATCCACATGCTGGGTGTCCAGTACAACCGTGCCTTCTAATTTGATGTCAATTTAGAGGCGTGGAATAACGGGGCCGGAAAAACCGGCTCCGTTGAAAACTCCCCCGGTGATACATCTGCAATACGTTGTCGCCGGTTGTCTACATCAGTCTGTCTGCAACCAGAGGAAACCATGTCTCAGTCCAAGTTCATCGTTCGCAAGGTAGCCGTGCTCGGTGCCGGGGTGATGGGCGCGCAGATTGCCGCTCACCTCGT
>RRZT010490665.1_pt1 | contig 21237 bp, 20 predicted proteins | sample 2165551 | NCBI WGS metagenome assembly RRZT01 (sample SAMN10456910, study PRJNA506462) | wastewater metagenome | biome: wastewater; feature: sludge; material: wastewater sludge; isolation source: wastewater sludge with Escherichia coli K12::gfp cells carrying plasmid... | place: USA: Moscow, Idaho... | reverse complement strand
GTTTCCGACTCGACGGCCAGGTGGCCCTGGTCACCGGCGCCAGCCGCGGCCTCGGCCGTGCGATGGCCGTGGCACTCGCCCAGGCCGGTGCGGACGTCGCCGTGGCCTCCGACACCACCTCCCCCGAGACCGTGGCCGAGATCGAGGCTCTCGGACGCCGCGTGCTCGACCTGCCCTGCGACCTCTGCGCGGCCTCGGTCGCCGAGCTCGGCACCCTCGTCGATCGTGTCGTCGCCGAGTTCGGACGCCTCGTCATCCTGGTGAACACGTCACCGGGCGCGGCCACCAGGGCGCGCCCGGACGCCTCGGCGGCCAACTCGGACACCACGGCGTCCACGATTTCGGCCGTGCGGCCGTTCACGGCGACCCGCGCGCCCGCATCGGCGAGGGTGGACGCGATGGCGCGTCCGATGCCCTGGGTCGAGCCCGTCACCAGGGCGGTCCTCCCGGTCAGATCGATCAGAATGCGTGCTCCCCTCTCACGGCGGGTCGGCGCCCCGTCCTCAGTAGTACACCGCCAGCGGCCCGTTGGGGCCGTCCAGCACCGTCACCGGCGTCTCGAACACCCGCGTCAGGACGTCGCTGCGCATGATCTGCTCCGGCGTCCCGAACTCGACCACCCGGCCGTTCTTCATCGCGCACAGGTGATCGGCGTAGTGCCCGGCGAAGTTGATGTCGTGCAGCACGATGACGATCGTGCGTCCGAGTTCGTCGGCCGCCCGGCGCAACTGACGCATCATCTGCACCGAATGCAACATGTCGAGGTTGTTCAACGGTTCGTCGAGCAGCACGACGTCGGTGTCCTGCGCCAGCACCATTGCCACGTAGGCGCGCTGCCGCTGCCCTCCTGACAACTGGTCGAGGTAGCGCCCCTCCAGCTCAGCCAGGTCGAGAAAGTCGATGGCGCGGCTCACGATCTGCTCGTCGTCGGCCGTCAACCGCCCCTTTGAATACGGGAACCGTCCGAATCCCACGAGCTGGCGGACCGTGAGGCGGGTGACGAAGTGGTTGTCCTGGCGCAGGATCGACAGGATCTTCGCCAGGTCCGCCGAGGCCGTGCGCGCCACGTCGTAGCCGGCCACCTCGATGGCGCCCTCGTCCATGCCGAGGAGGCGTCCGATCATGGTCAGCAGCGTCGACTTGCCCGCACCGTTGGGTCCCACCAGCGCGGTGATGCCGCCGCCGGGGATCTGCAGGTCGACCGGCCCGATCTTCACCTCGGTGCTGTAGGCCTTCATGACACGTGCGATGCTGATCACAGTCGCCCCTTCCGGACGATGACGAACAGGAAGATCGATCCGCCCACCAGCTCGATGATGATCGAGACGACCCCCTGGGCGTAGAAGACGTTCTTCATGACGAAGTAGGCACCGGCGAGCACGACGAAGGCGGTCAGCGCGGCGACGGGGAGCACGTAGCGGTGGTCGTGGGTTCCGGCGAACTGGTAGGCCAGCGTCGCGGTCAGGAACCCGAAGAACGTCATCGGACCCACGAGCGCCGTCGACACCGCCATCAGTACCGACACGAGCAGCAGCACGATCATCGTCTCGCGGCGATGGTTGAGGCCCAGGCACACCGTGGTGTCGCGTCCCAGTGCGACCAGGTTGAGGCGGTGGCTGCGCACCACCAGCAGCACCCCGGCGATCCCCACGAGGGGCAGCGCCAGCGGATAGTAGGCAGGGTCGGCGTTCGCGATCGACCCGAACAGGCGGGCCAGCAGCACGTCGAACTCCGAGGGGCTCAGCAGGCGCTGCATGAACGCCGACACCGACCCCAGACCGCCCCCGATGATGATGCCGATCAGCAGCATGATCTGCAGGTTTCCGTACTTTCCCGACAGCAGCCAGCCGTACAGCAGCAGCGAGAAGCACACCATCAGCGCGACCTGCAGCCCGAATTGGGCGACGCCCTGCAGCGCCACCACCCCGGCGACGCCGAGAAAGTACACGGCGGCCGTCTGAACGGCGACGTACAGCGACTCGAACCCCATGATCGACGGGGTGATGATGCGATTGTTCGTCACCGTCTGGAAGGCGACCGTCGCCAACGCCTGACACAGGGCCACCGTGGTGATCGCGACCAGGTTGTTGACCCTCAGGTTGGCGATGCGCCAGAAGCCGTCGGTGCCGATCGGCATCGGATTGCCCCACGCCAACAATCCGAACGCCGAGCCGAGCCCCAGCAGCGACAGCGTCCCCACCACCAGCGCGTAGCGGCGCCGCGCACCGGGTGCCGACAGCGGGCCAGAGGCCCTCGCGGCGTCCAGCTCGGACGCCGTGCGCGGCACTGCGACCGCCGTTGCGCTAGCCACGGCGACGCTGCCTCAACAGCAGCAGGATGAAGACGGCCGCGCCGACGACACCCAGGATCAACGACACCGGCACCTCGAAGGGCGCGATGATCGTGCGCCCCAGCAGGTCGCACACGGTCACGATCGCCACCCCGAGCAGGCACACCCACGGCAGGTTGCTGCGCAGGTCGTCGCCGCGCACCATCGACACCACGTTGGGCACGATCAGGCCGAGGAACGGCAGGTTGCCGACCACCACCGTCACCACACCGGTCGCCACCGCGACCAGCCCGGTGCCGAGCAGGATCACCTGGTTGTAGTTGATGCCGACGTTCGTGGCGACCTCCTCCCCCAGCCCGGCGACCGTGAACCGGTCGGCCACCCAGAAGACGGCCACCGCAACGCCGGCCACGATCCACAGCGGCTCGTAGTGGCCGCGCAGGATGGCCGTGAAGCTGCCCGCGAACCACACCCCCAGGCTCTGCAGCGTGTTCGTCTGCAGCGCCACGAAGGTCGAGACCGAGCCGACCACGGCACCGAGCATGATGCCGACGATGGGCACGATCAGCGACGAGCGCAGCGACACCCGACGCAGGAAGGCGAAGAAGAGCAGCGTCCCGACGAACGCGGCGATGATCGCGGCGCTCATCTTGGTGGCGATGCCCGCCGACGGCACCAGAATCGTCACCGCCAGCAGCCCCAGCCCGGCCCACTCGGTCGCGCCGGTGGTGGTGGGCTCGACGAAGCGGTTCTGCGTCATGAGCTGCATGACCAGCCCCGACATCGCCATCGCCGCCCCTGCCAGCACGAGCGCGATCGTGCGCGGCACCCGGGTGATGGCGAACATCTCGGCCCCATCCGTCGCACCCATCACGTCATAGACCCCCGTGACGAGCGACGCCACGAGCAGGGCGCCGACCACGGCGACCCCGACGAGCAGCTTCCAGTCGACCAGCCGACCCCGGGACCGCCGCGCCAGGGGCGCCACCGCCAGTGTCATCGCGCCGGTCAGTTCGTGCCCTCGAGGGCGTCCGCGAACGACGTGAGGAACTCGGTGTAGGTCTGGATGCCCTCGTTGGTGTAGGTGTCGGCCGGCATGTAGACGATGCGCTTCTTCTGCACCGCGGTGACGCTCTTCAGCGCCTCGGACGCCTCGAGGATCTCCGACGCGGGCTTGAACGCGGGATCGGACGCTTTGATGGCGGCATCGCGATCCATGACGAGGATCCAGTCGGGGTTCGACTTCGCGATGGCCTCCACCGAGATGTCGTCGCCCTGGTGGTCGTCGCTCGCGCCCTCGACCTTCAGGGCGGGCGTCAGGGCGACGAAGTCATAGACCGGGCCGAGCGTCCGGCCCAGCGAGGGTGCGATGTAGCCGATGTTGCCGCCGGAAACGTTGACGGCCATCACCTTCTCACCGGGCTTGTAGGCGGCCTTGACCCGGGCCACGGCCGCGTCGAAGTCGCCGTTGATCTTCTTCGCCTCGGCCTGCTTGCCGAAAACCTCGCCGAGCACCGTCGTCTGGCGCTTCAGCTCGCTGTCGAGCGGCTGGCCCTTGCGCGGGTCGAGATTCAGGATCTTCGCACCGGGCACGAGCCCGGCGATCTTGTCCTGGTGCTGCGCAAAGCGCTGGCCGTTGACGATCAGGTCGGGGTTGGCGGCCACGACGGCCTCCAGGTTGGGTTCGCCGTGCGTGCCCAGGTCGACGATGGCGGGGTCGTTCTTGTAGGCGATCGTGGTCGGCATCAGCGCCTTGGGCGCCGCCTTCAACGAGACGCCCCAGCTCGAGAGGGTCTCGAACGTGCGATTGTCGGTGGCGACGACCGCCTTCGGCGGGGCCGCGATGGTCACCGGACCGCTGTTGCCCTCCACCGTGACCGTGGCGCCGGGTGCCGACGGGTCGGCCGCGGGCGCCCCGGAGGCGCAGGCGACGAGGGTCAGGGCGGACGCGGCCGCGAGCGCGAGCTTGGTCAGAGTTCCGGGTCGTGACAAGGCTGTTTCCTTCGGTGCAGGCGTGCCGCGCACGCCGAGGTGATCGATGGTGTTCACTACGGAATTACGCACCGCGTGAGTGACGTAATGCGAGTGAGGGTAGCCTAACCTCACTCGAAGTGACGCATCCGGTCTCACGAACTGAACGCCCACCCGGAAACCAGCCCCTCATCGCCCGAAAGGCAGACCCTCCCAGTCCCCCGGACTCGACACGCACGCGGCGGGCGTGGTCGTCGGGCGACTCGAGCATCATGGCGCCCGCCGGATGCCGATCGCACACCACACACGACACGTCCAGCCCTCGCCGGCCAGGGTCGCGGATCCAGTCGCCGAGCGCATCGTCGCGGTCCAACCGGCTCTGGCGTACCGACGCCGGCGCGTAGGCGCTACCCGTCAACGAGGATCACGTGCAGCGTCCGGGGGCCGTGCACACCCTCGACCCGCTCGAGCTCGATGTCGCTGGTCGCCGACGGGCCGCTGATCCAGGTCAACGGCGCTCCGGACGCCAGCGCGGTGCCCAGCCGCGCGACCGCCTCAGGCACCCCGCTCACCACCTGATCGGCCCGGATCACGCAGACGTGCAGGTCGGGCACGAGGGTCAGCGCGCGGCGTCCCTGATCGGGTGCGTGGTCGAGCACGATCGTGCCGGTCTCGGCAATGCCGACCGCCGAGGCGGTCACCACGGCGTCGGTGGCGTCCAGTTCGCGGTGCGTCAGCTGCGGCTCGTCGCGCCGCACCGCCACGCCGGACGCCGCCACGGCGTCCACCCAGGCGGCGGGCAGGCCCGCCGGCAGCACGGCTGAACCGGCGTCCGCGAGCGCCTCGACGATGCGGACGCCGACCTCGTCGGCCCCGCACCGCACGACCACGGCCCGGTAGTCGACGACCCTCTCGACGAAGACGTCGAGCACGTCGCCGTCGAGCCTGACCGGACGGCCGAAGCTCCAGTCGACCGGGACGTCAGCGGCCGGCGCGGCATCGGACACGTCGCGCAGCGCCTGACGGACCCGGCCCAGAATGACGTCACGACTGCTCATCGTGGCCTCCCCTCTCGCGCACCCACCAGGTGCGGAACGACTCGGCGGGCGGCAGCGGCATGTCGCGGGCCCGCGTCCAGTGGGACGCCGGGCCGGGCAGCGGAATCGGCCCGACCTTCGCACCGGGCAGGAGCCGACCAGCCAGCCCGGCGCCGCGCTCGGCGGCGGTCAAACGCTTCGCGTCGCCCATCACCCAGCCGGCCGCCCTCATCACGGCTCCCTCGGCGGTGGGGCGCTTCTCGGTCTCGACGACCCGGTTGCGCAGGTGCACCAGCACCTCGGGAATGTTGATGCGCACCGGGCACACCTCGAAGCAGGCACCGCACAGCGAGGAGGCGTACGGCAGCGACCGGTCGATGTCCGACTCGAGCCCGCGCAGCATCGGCGTCAGGATGGCGCCGATCGGCCCGGGGTACACCGAGCCGTAGGCGTGGCCGCCGGTGCGCTCGTAGACGGGGCAGATGTTGAGGCAGGCCGAGCACCGGATGCACCGCAACGCCTGGCGTCCGACCTCGTCGGCCAGCACCTGGGTGCGGCCGTTGTCGACGAGCACGACGTGCACGTCCTGCGGGCCGTCACCGGAACGGACGCCGGTCCACATCGACGTGTACGGGTTCATCCGCTCGGCGGTCGACGATCGCGGGAGGAGTTGCATGAACACCTCGAGGTCGGCCGTGCTCGGCACCACCTTCTCGATGCCCACGATCGAGATCAGCGTCTCGGGCAGGGTCAGGCACATGCGGCCGTTGCCCTCGGACTCGACCACCACGAGGGTGCCGGTCTCGGCCACCGCGAAGTTGGCCCCCGACACGGCCACCGTGGCGCGCAGGAACTTCTCGCGCAGGTGCGTGCGGGCGGCGCCGGCGAGCCGGGCCGGGTCGTCGGTGAGGTCGGACGGGGCGGCCTCGCCGTAGCGACCCATCTCCTCGAGGAAGATCTCACGCACCTCGGAGCGGTTGCGGTGAATCGCCGGCACGAGGATGTGGCTGGGTCGGTCGTGGCCGAGTTGCACGATGAGCTCGGCCAGATCGGTCTCCCACGCGGCGATACCGGCCTCTTCGAGGGCCTCGTTGAGGTCGAGCTCCTGGGTCGCCATCGACTTGACCTTGACGACCTCGTCGACCCCTTTGGCGCGGACGAGATCGATGACGATCTGGTTGGCCTCCGCGGCGTCGCTCGCCCAGTGCACGGTGGCGCCGGCCCGGGTCAGCGACTCCTCGAGCTGGACCAGGTAGGTGTCGAGGTGGCGCAGCGTGCGGTCCTTGATCGCCTCACCGGCCAGTCGCAGTTCCTCCCAGTTGGTCACCTCGGCGACCGCGTTGGCCCGCTTGGTGCGAATCGCGGTGGTGGCGTGGCGCAGGTTGCGGCGGAGCTGGCTGTCGGCGACGGCTGTCTTTGCGTTCTTGCTGAACTTGGGCATGCCGAGGAACGTGCCGGGCGGCGGCGCGGGCGTCCGGCGGGCGGTCGCGCTCATGCGGCACCCCCGACCTTGAGTTCGGCAGGGGCGTCCTCGGTGCTGGCGAGGATCTCGGCGAGGTGGATCGGCCGGACGCCGGTGCCCAGCCTGCTCAACAGGCCGCCGATGTGCATCAGGCAGGAGTTGTCGCCGGCCACGAGGTACTCGGCACGGGTGTCGAGGACGGCCCGTACCTTGTCGGTGCCCATCGCGACCGACACGTCCGGATTCTTCACCGAGAAGGTGCCGCCGAAGCCGCAGCACTGGGCGGCGTCCGGCAGGTCGACCAGCGTCAACCCCCGCACCGCCTCCAGTAGCCGGTAAGGCCGGTCCCCCACCTTCGTCACCCGCAGTGAATGGCAGGTCGGGTGGTAGGTGACGCGGTGCGGGAACGAGGCGCCGACGTCGGTGACGCCGAGCACGTCGACGAGGAACTCGCTCAACTCGTAGGTGTGGCTGACGGCCTTCGTGACGCCGTCGCGCAGCGCGGCGTCACCGTGCCGGGACGCCGCCAGCATCGGGTGCTGGTCTCGCACCGACCCGACGCACGAGCCGGACGGCCCGACGACGTAGTCGTAGTCGGCGAACGTGTCGGCGTACGTCCTCACCGACCCCATCGCCTCGGCAAAGTAGCCGGTGTTGGTGAACATCTGACCGCAACACGTCTGGCCCGGCGGGAACTCGACGGTGCACCCCAGGCGTTCGAGAAGTCGAACGACCGCCTTCGGGGTCTCGGGGAACATGGTGTCGTTCACGCAGGTGGCGAACAACGCAACGGTGGGGCCTGCCATAGTGGTTCCTTCCCACCACGACTCTGGTGGTGCTCCACCGTTGCGTCAAGGGTTCAGCGCGATTTCTCGCCCGTCAGGACAGCCCGTAGGCCTGATGCACCAGGTGGATCGGGTGCTCGGTACGCACGCCCGAGCCCTTGGCGATCTGCCAGCGGCAGGTCTCGGTGTCGCACAGCGCCAGATCCTTGTTGGTCTGCTGCACCATGTCGAACAGCGGCGCACCGACCTTCTGGGCGATGGCGTACTTCTCTTTCTTGAGGCCGTAGGTGCCGGCCATCCCACAGCAGGTGACACCCGATTCGACCGGGACCACGCCCGGAATGAGCTTGAGCACCTCCATCGCCGGCTGCCCCATGCCCTGGGCCTTGAGCTGGCAAGGCGCGTGGTACGGCACCGTGATGTCGATCGAACGCTTGAACTCCGGCAGCTCATCGGCGTCGGCGAGCTCGAGGAGGAACTCCATCATGTCGCGGATGCGGGTGCCCACGTCGGCCAGCCGTGCGTCGTCGACGCCCATGATCTCGTGGGCCTCGTGCTTCAGCATGCCCGTGCAGGAGCCCGACGACGAGATGATCGTCAGCGTCTTGCCCGCGTCGCGCAGGTCGTCGCAGAGCTGCAGCACCTGCTTGGTCGCGCCCTCGAACAGGCCGTTCGACTGCTGGGCGAGACCGCAGCACCCCTGCTTGGGCACCAGCACCTCGTAGCCGAGGAACTCCAGCACCTCGATCGACTTCTTGGACGTCTCGACCTCGAAGTACCCGCCGGCGCAGCCGTGGAAGAACACGATCGGGCCGCGCGGCGACGCCTTGCGGGTCTTCGGACGCTTCTTCAGCCAACCCGCGAGGGTCTGGGTGTGGGCGGTCGGCATCGGCGCGTTCTCGTCGATACCGATGACGGCCTGGATCACCTTGCGCAGCGGCTTGATCTTGAGCGCAGCGTTCGCCACCGGCGCCACCGGGGTCATCGCCATGCCCATCAGGGTCGTCTGCGAGATGAGGCGGTCACGCAGCGGCATGTGGTCGTCCTTCATGACCGCACGCGCCTGGCTGTTCAGCTCCGCGATCTGGACGCCCTGGGGGCAGGCCAGCGTGCACGCGCCACACGACGAGCAGTAGTCGAGCGTGTGGTCGACGGACTCGCCGTGGCGGAACCGCTCGGCCTGCGGGCCGACGTACTTGGGTCCCGAGAACAGCGGCGTGACGGCCGACACCGGACAGTGGGTCTCGCAGATCGTGCACTTCACGCAGTGGTCGAGGGTCGCGCGGGCGACCTGTTCCTTGGCGAACTCCATGCTGTCGTGGGTCACGACGCCACCTCCTGGCTCTTGTCGACCTGTTGTGCGGACGCGGCCAGAATCGCATCGGCCGCGAGGACGGCGCTGGCCGCCGCAATGCCCTCGCCGGACTTCTCGGTCCACCGGGTCGCCCCGGCGAGGATGCCGCCGGCGGCGTACAGGTTGTCGTACACCGGCGTCCCCGTGGCCGGGTCGGCCACGATCATGCCGTCACCGACGGCGACGCCCGCGGTGAACAGCGGCTGGTCGCCGCCCCAGTAGTCGCCGTGCACCAGGTCGCCCTCGGGCACCGACAGCGGCAGGCCGAGCAGCGTTTCGGACACCTCGCCGAACGAGTCGTACGTCAGGGTCCCGGACTCGAAGCCGCCTGCGGCGTACACGAAAGCGTCGGCGGGGTACTCGCGGTTGGCACCTGCGGAGGCGATCGACACGGCGGCGAGCCGACCGTTGTCGTCGCGGTGCGCCACCGCCTTGGAGCCGTTGACGAACCGGACGCCGGCGCCCTTGGCGGCGTCGATGAGCGCGCGATTGAGTCGCATGCCTGGGATGCCGGGCGGTGGGAGAGGCACCTCGAAGACGGGGTGCCCGATCTCGGCCGCGATCGTCCGCCATGCATCGTGCGCGGTCAGGCCGAGCACGGCCGGCAGGCCGACCGTCTCGCCGTCCTGCACGACGCTGCGCAGCTTGGCGGCGAACCCACGCAGGAAGCCGGGGTCGTCGAACGAGCGGGCGTAGGTGAGACCCGAGGAATCAGACTCCCCCGGACGTGCCGGGTGGTCGAGAATCACGTGCCGAGCCTGGAGGCGTCCACCGCCGGGCAGGTCGGTGCGCGCCAAGTTGGACGCCACCAACTCGGGATGGAAGTCCTTGAGCTGACGCAGGCCGACGATGACGAACCTCGCCCCGTCGCGGCAGGCGCCCTCGATCATGCTCGGCGACGCAAGAGCCGTCGGCCTGACCGCGCCGACCGCGGTCGGCAGCTGCAGATTCACGTCGACATCGCCCACCAACAGATCGGGGCCGACGAGGTCGCGCAGGTACTCCACACCGGCGCGCACGGCGTCCGCGTCCAGGTAGTTGTACGGGTGCCGCGGGTTCGCTGCAGCGAAGCCGGCCAGGGCGTCCAGAGGACGCTCGACCCGCTCAGGGGCGTAGCCGAGAATGTCGACGCTGCCCTGGGAGAGCTGCAGGCCGCCCGTGCCCTTGCTGACGAGGACGACGCGCGCCCCGCCCTGAGCCAGCCTCGTGGCCGCCAGTAGGCCCGCGACGCCGGCCCCGATCACGACAACGCGCGCCATCACACGACCTCCTTCTTGGTCTCCGGCAAGTGCCCGACGTCGAGCGTGCCGGCGAGGATCCAGTTGTCCAGGGCGGTCTGCCGCACCTGGTCTCCGTAGAGGATCGGCCAGATGCCGATCCAGCGGTTCTTGAGGAACAGCCTCAGCAGGCCGGTCGCGCGTTCGGCGTCGATGTGGCCGGTCTCGAGGGCGACGCCGGTGGCGCGCATCGAGCAGAAGCCGCCCTGGCAGGGGCCCATGCCGAGGCGGAGCTGGCGGCGCAGATCGTCGAAGCTGCCCTTGGGCTGGGCGGCCAGCGCGTCCACGAACATCTTGCGGCTCATCAGCTCGCACTCGCAGAGGATCTGCTCGCGCTGCCAGTTCTCTTCCCGGTCGTGGAGCCGGTGCGTGATGACGTAGTTGGTGCCGGTCTCCGACCCTGGGACGTTCTCGTCGGCCGTGCGGCAGGGACGCGTCTCGCCGCGCTGTTCGCACATGGCGTCGACGACGTGCTCGGCCATCAGTCGGTAGGTGGTCAACTTGCCGCCGGCGATGGTGAGCAGGCCCTTGAGCCCGTCGCGTGTCGAGTGGTCGATGATCGACATGCCTCGGCTCATGTGGCGGGTGTCACCCGAGCCGACACGGGAGTCCTTCACCAGCGGACGCGCACCTGCCCACGCGTGAACGGCGCGCGCGTTGCGGAAGCCGGGCACCAGCAGTTCGCCGCAGTCGAGCATCTGCTGCACCTCGTCGCGCGAAATCTGCAGCTTGTCGGGATCGTCGGCCTTCTGGTCGGTGGTTCCGATCACGCAAACGGTGTGCACCGGGACCAGGATGTCGCCGTCGGCCGGATACGTGAGCCGGTTCACCACGGTGTTCACCAGGCGGTGGTTCATCGCGATCATGATGCCGGCGCCCGGCACGACCTGAACGTCGGGACAGCCCGCCATCGCGGCGATCTGACCGCCCCAGGCGGCCGCGCAGTTGATGACGAACGAGCAGTCGATCTGCACGTCTTCGCCGGTCTTCTCGTCGCGGCAGATGACGGCCGCGACCTGGTCGCCGTCGCGCTCGATCTTCGTCACCCGGTGGTAGGTGAGGATCTGAGCCCCGTACTGCTTGGCCGAGTTGGCCGCACCCCAGCAGAGCTGCCAGCCGTCGACTGAGCCGTCCTCGACCTTGAAGGCGCGGCTGATGCGCGGGTTGATGCGCGGTTCTGCCAACAACACGTCCGAGACCTTGACCTCCTCGAACGGCACCTTCGTCGCCGCCGCGCCCTTCGCCCACTCGTCGCCCCAGGCGGGGTCGTCGACGTGGGTGGCGACGAAGTAGCCGCCGGTGAGCTCGATCGCCGAGCCCTGAATGCGGCTCAGGATGGCGTTCTCTTCTGCGCACTCGGTCGCCGAGTGCGGGTCACTCACGACATAGCGTCCGCCCGAGTGGAGCAGACCGTGGAACCGGCCGCTCGTGCCCTGCGCGATGTCGGCGCGGTCGACCAGAATCGCCCGGTACCCCCGCATGGCGACGTCGCGAATGACGCCCGCCCCGGTGGAACCGCCGCCGATCACGACCACGTCTGTCTGCAGCCTCTTCATCAAACCTCCTGTGATGTGGACCGTGCACGGTCGAAGTCTCCTCCGAAACGACCCGGCCACGTCGCCGGATCGCTGCTGGTCACCTTACGCGTATCCCGCAGGTGGCGGGCGCGCTCGGCGGGGTCAGTCGTCGGTGTCGGTCCAGCCGAGTTCATCCCACGCCCACTGCGGGATGAGCCGGTCGACCCGGTCGAGAACGAAGCTCGGCTGCGACTCCGGCGGGAGGGCTCGTGCATCGTCTGCGGTCGCCTCTCCGGTGAGCACGAGCGCCGACACCATGCCGGTGTCAAGGGCCATCTGGATGTCGGTCTGGAGCCGGTCACCCACCATCACCGAGTGCTCCACGCGGGCGTCCAGGCCCTCCATCGTGGTCTGCAGCATGATCGGGTCCGGCTTGCCGAGCGACTTGCTGCACTTCACCCGCGTGCAGGCCTCGATGGCGGCCGTGATGGACGCGCAGTCGGGCTCACCGCGTCCGCCCGGGAAGGGACAGAACGCGTCGGGATTGGTCTGGATCAGGAACGCTCGCTTGTGGAACCAGATCGCGTCGAACGCGATCTGCAGCTTGCGGTAGTCGAACGTGCGGTCGTAGCTCGCGATGACGATGTCGATCTTCTCGGGGTCGTGGCTGATGGTGAAGCCCGCCGCCTTCAGGGCGCGCACCAGCGGCTCCTCGCCGATCGGGAAGAGCACGGCGTCCGGGTGGTTCGCCAGCAGCCACTTGGTGGTGGTGACGATGGTGTTCGAGATGTCCTCGACCGGGGTGGGCAGGCCCAGCTTCGACAGCTTCTGGGCGTACATGTCCGGATCCTTGGTCGGGTTGTTCGAGAGGTAGCGGATCGGGATGTTGCGGCGGCGCAGCTCGTTGATCATGCGCGCGGCTCCCGGCAGCAGGTGATCGCCGAGGTAGATGGTGCCGTCCATGTCGAAGACATAGGCGTCGTAGAACTCTTCGGGGTAGGTCAGGACATCCTGCATGGCGGATCCTTCGCGGCTCGTGGTTGACGTGTCAGGTGGTGTGGGGACGCGGCGGTGCGGCCCATGGGTGACAGCGGCCCCCTCGAGGGGACCGCTGCCGTGGGGCCATGAGTGCCCCGTGGAACGGTCAGTCGCAGCTCGTGGCGACGGCCTCGCCGGCCGCGTCGCCGGAGTCGTACGCCTCGAGGGCGGCGACCTTCGGCGCCGAGTTGGAGTTCGGGTCGAACGTGTAGCCCAGGAACTCCTTGGCCAGACGACGGGCGAGCTCGATGCCGATCACCCGGGCACCCATGGCCAGGACCTGACCGTTGTTCGACAGCACCAGGCGCTCGGCCGAGAAGCTGTCGTGCGCGGTGCTGGCGCGGATGCCCTTCACCTTGTTGGCCGAGATGGCGATGCCCATGCCCGTGCCACAGATGAAGATGCCGCGATCGGCCTTCCCGTCAGCGATCAGGCGCGCACCGGCCACACCCACGTGCGGGTAGTCGGTGTCCTCGCCCTCACCGACGCCGACGTCGATGACCTCGTCGACGCGATCGTCAGCGGCGAGATCGGCCTTGATCTTCTCTTTGTAGTCATAGCCGGCAATGTCAGCGGCAACCACGACTCGCAGACCCATCAGAACTCCTTCGTACCGGTAGTGGCCTGGGCTCCGGACTGCGCCCGCGCCCAGCCGCAAACCTATCAGCATCGCCCCATCGGGTAACAGGCAATGTGGGAAAAATCACACGGGACTCCTCGGCCTGGTGCGGGGGCTGCGGGGACGCGAGACGTCAGGCGCTCGTCGCCACGCGCACGGTGACGCCGCCGTCGCGCATCTCTTCGAGGTAGTGCTCCGGGGTGTCGGCGTCCACGATGACCTCGTCGAAGTCTGTCATGAAGGCGAAGCTGTGCAGTGCGCGCCGCTCGAACTTCGTGTGGTCGATCAGCAGGATCGACTTCGCTGCCGAGGCCATCATCGCCCGCTTCACCTGGACGCAGTCCTCGTAGGGATGGAAGCACTGCAGGCCCGACACCCCGGACGCCGAGATCAGGCAGTAGTCGGCACGCATGCCCGCGATCACGTCGACCGTGGTCTGCCCGAGCAACGACTCGGCCCACGGCTGGTACTCGCCGCCGCAGATGAACAGACGCACTCCCGTGCGGCGCTCCACCTCGCGCGCCACCAGCATGGAGTTGGTCACCACGGTGATGGGAACAACATCGAGTTCACGCAACACCCACAACGCGCTGGTGGAGTCGTCGATGAACACCGAGCTGCCGGGGCGGATGGTCTGCGCCATGACCGAGGCGATCGTGGCCTTCAGGTCGGCGTTCTTCGTCACGCGGATGCTGGCGGCGATCTCGTTGAGCCCGGTGGCCACGGCGGACACCTGGCCGCGCTGCCGCACCAGGACGCCCGCCTCCTGCAGCGCCTCGATGTCGCGATAGACGGTCATCGGCGAGACGCCGGTGTGATCGACGAGATCCTCGATCGAAACCGACCCGTTCTTCACCACCCGCTCGGCGATCAGCATGCGGCGCTGCCGCAGGGCGCTCAGGGAACCTCGTCCACCACTCTTCGTCACGTCACTCCTCCGCGCACCTGTTTGATCGCACAAAACTATCACGCCCTCCCTCCTTTGCGTGAATGGGATCATCATGCGGTCACGCGTCCATGCCCGAACGTCACACCTCGGACGCGGGACGGGGGTCCGGGGCGCGCATGTCAGGATGTCCGGGTCCACCTGTCGAACCTGGAGGTCACCTGTGTCCATCGCCATCACACCCCCGGACGAGGCGGCGCGTCTGGCCGCCCAGCAGCGTAGCGATGCCCAAGCCAAACCGACCGGCGCGCTCGGACGCCTCGAGGAGTTGGGCGCCTGGGTGGCGGCCTGCCAGGGGCAGTGCCCACCGCGTCCACTCACCGATGTGCGGGTCGTGGTGTTCGCGGGCGATCACGGGGTCGCGGCGTCCGGGGTGTCGGCCTATCCGGCGGAGGTGACGCCCGCCATGGTGCACGGCATCCTCGCCGGCGGCGCCGGGGTGAACGCACTGGCGTCCACGGTGGGCGCGAGCGTCGAGGTGCTCGACCTGGGGGTGCGTGGCCTGGCCGGTGTTCCGGCGCGGGTGTCGCGGTTCCGGGTGGGGCCGTCGCGACCGATCGACGCCGAGGACGCCCTGACGGCCGACGAGTTCGAGCGCGCCTGGGACGCGGGTGACGCGGTGGCGGCCGAAGCGGCGTCCAGCGGGGCCGACCTGGTCATCGCCGGCGACCTCGGCATCGGCAACACGACTCCGGCCGCAGCGCTCGTCGCTGCCGCACTGGGCCTGCCCGCCGACCGGGTGGCCGGACGCGGCACCGGCATCGATGACGACGCGTGGCGCCGCAAGGTGGCCGTGATCGACGCCGCCCTGGCGCGGGTGGCTGCCGACGCCGGGCCGCAGGACCTGCTGCGCGCTCTCGGCTCCGCCGACATCGTGGCGGCGACCGCCTTCATGGCGGGGGCCGCGAAGCGCGGCGTGCCGCTGGTGATCGACGGCCTCATCGCGAGTGCCGAGGCGTTGCTGGCCGAGCTGTGCCAGCCGGGCACCGCCGCCTGGCTGGTGGCCGGACACCGATCCCCCGAGCCCGGGTGTGCGTTCGCCCAGGACCGGCTCGGCCTGTCGCCGATCCTCGACCTGGGCATGCGGCTCGGCGAAGGAACGGGCGCGGTGATAGCGGTCGGCGTCCTGCACGGCGCCGTGGCGGCCCTGCGCGACGTGGCGCTGCTGTCCGACCTCACATGAGAAGGCGCGCGGTCGCCGACGGCGTCCGCTTGGCGGTCGGCACGCTCACCATCATTCCGGTGCGTCCGCCCACCCTGGTGGACGCCGCTGCGGCCCGGGTCGCGATGCTCGCCGGGTGGATGGTCGCGCTGGCCGTGACCCTGCCGGCGGCAGGGTTGGCGTCCGGGCTGGTGTGGTTGGGGGTTCCTGCAGGGGCGTCCGGGCTGCTGGCGGTGGGGCTGCTCCAGTTGCTCACCCGGGCGATCCACGCCGACGGGCTCGCCGACACGGTCGACGGCCTCGGTGCGTCGTGGGAACGGGAACGGGCGCTCTCGGTGATGCGCAGCGGCGACGTGGGTCCGATGGGCGCCGTGGCGCTGCTCGTGGTGCTAGGCAGCCAGGCGCTGCTACTCGGCCATCTGGCAGAACTGCCGTGGGGCTGGTTGGCCGCGGGGGTCGCGCTGGCGCTGGGTCGGCTGGGTCTGGTGGTGGGTGCTGGACGCGGCGTCCCGGCCGCGCGTCCCGACGGGCTCGGCGCCGCCGCGGCCGGGTCGGTCCCCCGCCTTGTCGGCGCGCTGTCGTGGGTCGCTGGCGTCGCGGTCGCGCTGCTGGCGGGTTGGGCTGCAGGGCTCGCCTGGTGGAGCACGCTGACCGGTGCCCTGCTGGCGCTGGCAGGCACGCTCTGCGTGGTGCGCACCTGCGTCGGTCGCCTCGGCGGCATCACCGGCGACGTGCTGGGCGCGCTGGTGGAGGTGGCCGCTCTGGCCTTCCTGCTGGGCGCCAGCCTGGGCTGAGACCCTCGGTGGCCGGGACGCCATCAGGGGCGCGGTAGCACGAGGGGGCGTCCGGCAACGACGAGGACGACGTCGTCCACGGCGTCCCCGATGGCCTGGTTGACCCGGCCGAGGAGGTCGGTGAACAGCCGACCCGACGCGTGTTCCGGGACCAGCGCCCAGCCGACCTCGTTGGTGACCACGACGAGTGGCCCAACGTGGGCTGCGACGGCGTCCGCGAGGGCCCGCGTGCGGGCCTCGACCTCGGCGGTCAGCTCGCCGCGAGTCCGCTCCCAGCCCAGGTCGTCGAGCGTGCGGGTCAGCCAGGTGCCGAGGCAGTCGAGCAGGACGGGCCCGGGGTGAGCGGCGACGGCGTCCGCGACGGCGCGCGTCTCGACCGTCACCCACGAGGCCGGACGCCGCACGCGGTGCGCCGCGACGCGCGCCGCCCACTCAGGGTCGGACGCCGGGTCGGCGGGGTACCCGGGAGCGATGTAGTGGACGCCCACGGCGTCTGCGAGTGCCCGTTCGGCCCAGCTCGACTTGCCGCTGCGGACCCCGCCGGTCACCAGAACCCGCCGCGTCCCGATGGATGTGCTCGCCATGAGCACCACCCTAGACAGCACCTAACGACGTGCGTCTCCCGACGACGCGCCGGACCGGCAGGAACGCCACCCGGAGATCTCGGCTGCGAAGTCGTTGACCGAGAGTGGTTCCGTCGCACGGGCAGGAACCTCTAGGGTGCGTCCCGTGAGTTCTTGGTCGGTGATCCTCGTCCGTGCCGGACAGTGTGTCCGGGACGAACAGGGGCGCGTCGTCGGGCGGGCCGACAGCCCCCTGACGCCGCTGGGGCATGCGCAGGCGCAGAGCGCCGCCGACCAGCTGCGCCACCGGGGCGTCCAGCGTGTTTTCAGCTCCGACCTCACGCGCGCCCGGATCACCGGCCAACGGATCGCCGATGTGCTCGGAGTGAACCTGGAAGTCGACGGCGCACTGACCGAACGCGACTTCGGGGACGCCGTGGGCGCCCGCTACGCCGACCGACCCCTCGTGGTGGCCCACTCCGTCGAGCCGATCGACGACGTCTTCGCGCGCCTGGTCGACTTCTTCGACCGCGCCCACGGTTCGGGGCTCGACACCGTCGCCGTGGTGAGCCACGCGTCAGTGATTCCGATCGCCGTGGCCGTGCTGCGCGGCGACGGCCCGCTCGACGTCGACTGGTTCGACCTGCCCAGCGGAGGAATCGTGACGGTGCGGCTCGACGAGAGTGTCAGCTGACGTCCCTACGATGACGCCATGCGCATCCTCGGCACCCTGATCGCGGCCCTCCTGCTGCTCCTGTCCGCGCCGTTGTCGGCCTCAGCCGCCCCGACCTCGAAACCGGGCGCCGAGTCCGATGGCCCACACGCGTCGGCGTCCCGGGTCGCGGCACCCGTCGCAGTGCGCACGGCGGAGGGCGCCCGGGTCTCCGACGTCGACCTCGGCACCTGGGACATCACCGGATCGGGAAAGTTCCGGACGCCGGTGCGCGGCCTCGTCGTCGTGCCCGCGCAGGCGTCCGGCCCAGTGCCGGTGCTCGTTCTGGCGCACCTGCGCAGCGCCGGTTGCAGCAGCGATCAGTTGGAGCACCCGTGTTCGTCCGGGTTGACGGAGGTCCGGCTGGATCGCGGCATGGAGTGGCTCGCCACCCGCCTGGCAGCACGCGGCTGGGCCGTGGTGGTGCCCGACCTGGCGCCGGTGTACATCCAGGCAACACCATGATGGAGGGGGGCTACGACCAACTCGGAGCAGCCAAAGAGGTGATCGCGCGGCTGCGCTCCGCTCTGCTCGACGCCAAGCCCGGATCGGTGGATGCGACCCTCGGCATCAGCGTGCCCTCGGGGCTCGACCGGGACGCCGTGGCGCTCTGGGTGCACTCGCGCTCGGGCCTGCCGTCGGAACGGCTCGCGAAGGACTGGGCCGCTACCGGGCCGGGCGTCAGCGCCATCGTCGCCTACGGGCCAACGTATGAGACCGGCGAGGGCGGGTTCACGCCCGCCCCGCCCGACACCCCGTATCTGGCCATCTCGGGCGACGCCGACGGCGACGTCGCGCTGACGGCGTCCCAGTATCTGGCGCAGCACCTGGGCCAGCAGCGAACGCAACCCGCCGTGGTGTCGATCGTGAAGGGGTTGGGGCACAACTTCGTGAACCGCGGCCTGTCGTCGACGAAGACCGACGACCGCACCTCCTGCGACGCCGGTTGCCCCTCGGCCGCTGAGCACGAGCGTATGGTCGGCGATCTCACCGAGTCGTGGCTGACGCAGTTCGTCTCAGGCAAGGCCGGCCCCTGGACAGCCTCCGGAACCGCGGTACTGCCGACCACCACCGCGGGCCAACCGGCCCGGCTCACCGCCGTGACGAATAACCGCCTCGTGAGTATGGTGGCCGGTTCTGCCCCAGAGAAGGCTGCGGCCACGGTCGCCGGCGACGGGTCGACGCTGCTGTGCGCCTTCGCGACGCCCGGCGAAGAGCGCGCCACGAAACTCCCTCCGTGCGCCGCCAACGGGCTCGGCGACTTCGCGGCCTACGCCACCGAACTGCGGCGCGTGGGTTGGCGCACCACGGGTAGGGTGACCTTCGCAGTGCCGGCCGAGGCGGCATCCGCCACCCATCTGACCTTGCACGTCGGGCCGGCTGCGGACCTTCCTGTCGGGCAGCCGGGCACTCCCCTGCGCGTGACGCTGACCAGTGGCACGGCGTCCCAGACCCTCGACGTGCCCGCTGACGATCCGGCCGTGGCGAACCGGGCCACCGCGTCCAGCAACGGACAGTACGTGGTGGGCACCATCCGTCTCGATCTGCGCCGCGTGCCCGGGTTCACCCCCGGCAAGCTCAGCTCGGTCACCGTCGGTGGCACCGGCAAGGCTGGCGCCGTCAATCTGCGCACCATCGACCTGGCCGTCGAAGGCCCGACAGCGACGCCGACGGCTGCTGCGCCGTCGGCCGCGACGCCGTCCGGCACGCCCGCCCCGGCGCCCGGCACAGACTCAGGCGTGAGCCCCGCCGTGCTGTGGGGAGCCGGCCTCGCGCTGCTCGGCGCCGTCGCCCTGGCGTGGGTGCTGATCAGGCGGCGACGATGACCGCCGACCCCGGCGCGCCCGTCTATCTGGCCGGGCTCGACCTGCACGGCAGGCCGGTGCTCGTGGCCGGGGCGGGACGGCTCGCGTCCCGGAGGATCCCGAACCTTCTCGCCGCCGGGGCGATCGTGACGGTGGTGGCGCCCCAGGCGTGCGACGCGGTCGCACGGTTGGCGTCCGAGGGTGCTGTGCGGTGGGAGCCGCGCCGGGTCACGGCCGACGACGTGGCCGGCTGCTGGTACGTCCAGGCGCTCACCGACGATCCGGACACCAATGCGATGCTCGTGTCGGAAGCCACGGATCGCCGCGTTTTCTGCGTCCGCGGCGACGACGGACGCCGCGGCACGGCCCGCACGCCGGCGTCCGGGCGGGTCGCCGACCTGAGCGTCGCCGTGATCGGCGACCGGGCCCCGCGCCGCAGCAGGCCGGCCCGCGACGCGGCGATGGCGGCGATCCGCGAACTGGAGCCGCGCCTACCCGCCGAGTGGCACGCGGGTGGGCGGGGCGCTGGGTACGCTGCGCGCATGTCACCTGTGCGAGGCGGTACCGACGTCACTCCACCCGGCGCAGCACCTGCGGTGGTGCGTGCCGTCGCCGTGCTCGACGCGCTCGCCGCGAGCGAGACCGGCTCGATGGGACTCAGCGACCTGGCCCGAGAACTCGGCGTCCCCAAGTCGTCTCTGAGTTCGATCTGCACTGCACTCGAGCTGGGTGGTCTGGTGCGGCGCGACGAGCTGGGTTACGAGCTCGGACGCCGCACCGTCGAGCTGGGCGGTGCCTACCTGACGCGGCTCGACCAGGTCAGTGAGTTCTACCGGGCCTGCGAGGCGTCCGAGGTGTTCCACCGCGAGACGGTGCGCCTCTCGGCGCACGCGGGGACCGACACGCTGTGTCTCGCCCGCTACGAGGGGCGTCCGGCGATTCGTCTGACGACCGCCATCGGCGACCGGTTCCCCGCCTCGGCGTGTGCCCAGGGCAAGGCCCTGCTGTCGCAGCTCGACGACGAGGAGATCGAGCGGCTCTATCACGGCATTCCCGAGCTGCCGCGCATGACCGGACGCAGCCGGCGCACGGTCGCGAAGCTGCTGAAGGACCTGCGACAGACCCGCGAGCAGGGCTACGCCTTCGACGACGAGGAATCCGCCGACGCCGTGGTGGGCCTCGCGGTGGCCGTCCCGGCCCACGGCGTCCGGTCGGCGCTGCTGGCGGTCAGCGTCACGAAGCTGAAGTCGACCTTCAGCGACGCGGAGCGCCTCCGGATGGTGGCCGAGCTGAGACGCATCGCGCACCTCCTGGGCAATCCGATGGCGGGAGCCTGACGGTCTCACAACGACTTTCGCGAAACGGCACGCGCTGAGCGCCGTTGAGTGACACGCTTCGACCGGTCGCCATACCTCAGTGCAACAAGTGCAACATGTTGTTCAACCTATTGCACACCGTTCGCCCTATCGTGCAGACTGGCGCCACGGCATCACGACAGCATTGGAGCAGCACATGTCAGCCACACCCGCCTCTGCCCAGGCAGAACCGGTCGTCGATCCGGAGCAACTCCGTCGGGCCACACTCGCGTCGTCTGTCGGTTCGGCGCTCGAGTACTACGACTTCTACATCTTCGGCCTCGCCACCGCCCTGATCTTCGGCGAGCTGTTCTTCAAGCCGCTGGGTGCCGCCGGCGGCATCATCGCCGCCTTCGGCACCTACGCCGTGGGCTTCGCGGCCCGTCCGATCGGCGGCCTGATCTTCGGCCACCTGGGCGACACGCTCGGCCGCAAGCTGATCCTGGTCATCACGATCGCGCTGATGGGCGGGTCGTCGATGCTGATCGGCATGCTGCCCACCTACGACATGGCCGGCATGTGGGGCGCCATTCTGCTGATCGTACTGCGC
>RRZT010310622.1_pt1 | contig 21239 bp, 18 predicted proteins | sample 2165551 | NCBI WGS metagenome assembly RRZT01 (sample SAMN10456910, study PRJNA506462) | wastewater metagenome | biome: wastewater; feature: sludge; material: wastewater sludge; isolation source: wastewater sludge with Escherichia coli K12::gfp cells carrying plasmid... | place: USA: Moscow, Idaho... | reverse complement strand
GGCAGCCGCTCGTCCGGCACCCCGACCACCCCCACGTTGGGTTCGATGGTCGCGAACGGGTAGTTCGCCGCCAGCACCTCGTTGCGGGTGAGCGCGTTGAACAGGGTGGACTTGCCCGCATTGGGCAGTCCGACGATGCCGATTGTCAAAGCCACGCCGACAGGTTACGGGGCCCCGTCGGGGCGGCACGAATCGAGGGTGTCGGTGAAACGAATGCGCATAGTCGGGTGCTTTCATGCACCGCTCGGGCCGACGCCGCAGTTCATCGCTGATACGCCAGGCAGAGAGGGAACGGGCGGACCTCAGCGGGATCAGGTGACCTCGCCCGGCGTCGAGCCGTCCCCGACAGAGATCCCGGCGTCCGCCGGGATGACGGGTACTGACCGTGGCGATGAGGTTGACGAGATGCCGGCGTCCGCCGCGATGACGCATCACGCGGCCATGACGCGTAGTGCGCCGAGGGCGTCCGACAGCACTCACGGCAACGTAACTGCCTTTCTGACACCTGACTGCCTGCACGCAGGCAGCTACGTGTCACAAAGGCAGCTACGTTGAGCGTGGGGACCCCGAATCCGACGTTCGAGCTACGTGTCTTCGGGGTCGGCCTCGACCTCGGCGTCCGGCTCTTCTTCGGGCTCGAAGGTGTTCTTCTCGCCCATGCCCAGGCCGGCGCCGTCGTCGGACAGCTGCTCGGGATCGACGGCTTCACTTTGGGGACGTTCGGCGCTCTGCTGGCTCATGGTCGGCAACCTTTCGCACGGTGGTGCCTCCACTGTCGCTCGCTGGAGAAGGTGGCGCTACGCCCCTGGGGGCGTGATCGACGCTGGGTCGCGTGGACGTCCGATTCGCTCGGTCAGCCGCTCGCGAGCAGCCGGCCACTCGCTCGCCAGCATGCTGTACATCACCGTGTTGCGCACCGACCCGTCGCGTCGCCGCTGGTGATGCCGCAGTTCGCCGTCGCGCGTGGCGCCGAGCCGTTCGATGGCGCGCTGGCTGGCGTAGTTCTCGTTGTCGGTGCGCCAGCCGACCACACCCGCGCCGAGCACCTCGAATGCGTGGGTGAGCAGCAGCAGCTTGCACGCGGTGTTCACGTGGCTGTGCTGGGCGCTGGCGCCGTACCACGTGTAACCGATCTCGAGCCGCTTCACCGCCGGAGTGATGTCGTGGTAGCTGGTGCTGCCCAGCACCAGCCCGCTGGCCTCGTCGAGCACCGCGAACGGCACCCGGTCAGGCGTGGTGAGCGCCGTGTGAATGTAGGCCGGCTCGTCGCCCGGAGCGGGCACGCTGGTGACCCGCAGCGTCCACAACTCGCCGTCGGCGGCCGCCGCCGCCAGTCCCGGCGCGTGCTCGGCCTTCAACGGAACCAGCCGAACACCCCACCCTGTCAGGGTGACCGGCCCGACCCACAACTGGGTCAACGATCCGCCATCGGCACGTACTCGCGCCGCTCATAGCCGGTGTAGAGCTGCTTGGGCCGAATGATGCGCTGGTCGGGGTCGGTGAGCTGCTCGGTCCAGTGCGCGATCCAGCCCGCCGTGCGGGGCACGGCGAACAACACCGTGAACATCTCGGTGGGAAAGTTCAGCGCCTCGTAGATCAGGCCCGAGTAGAAGTCGACGTTGGGGTAGAGCTTGCGCTTCACGAAGTACTCGTCGTTGAGCGCGATCTTCTCCAGTTCGACCGCGATGTCGAGCAGCGGGTTCATGCCGCGCACCTCGAACACGTCGTCGACGGCCTTCTTGATCACCTTGGCCCGCGGGTCGTAGTTCTTGTACACCCGGTGACCGAAGCCCATCAGCCGTCCACGCCCGTTCTTGACGCCCTCGATGAACTCGGGCACCCGGTCGAGCGACCCGATCTCGCGCAGCATCTTCAGCACCGCCTCGTTGGCGCCGCCGTGCAGCGGGCCGAACAGGGCGCCGATACCGGCCGCGGCCGCGGTGTACACGTCGTTGCCGGACGACGCCACGGTGCGCACCGCGGTGGTGGAGCAGTTCTGCTCGTGGTCGGCGTGCAGAATGAACAGCACCTCGAGCGCGCGCACGAGCCGCGGATCGGCCCGCCACACCCGCTGCTGCGACTGAAACAGCATGGCCAGAAAGTTCTCGACGTAGCCCAGTTCGTCGCTGGGGTAGACCGCGTGCCGGCCGATCGAGTGCCGGAACGTCGCCGCCGCCATCGTGGGCATTTTGCCCAGCAGCCGAAACGCGTTCAGCTCACGCGACTCGGGTTCGCTCAGCCGCCGTGAACTGGGGTAGAAGGTCATCTGCGACACCACGCCGGCCATCAGCTTGGCCATCGGGTGCGCGTCGTAACGGAACGACTGAATGATGTCGTAGACGTTCTCGTGCACCAGCCGGTGCCGGTTGACCTGGTATTCCCACTCGGTGAGTTGGGCCTCGGTGGGCAACTCGCCGTTGCTGAGCAGGTACGCCACCTCGAGAAACGACGACTTCTCGGCCAGTTCCTCGATCGGGTAACCCCGGTGCTCGAGAATGCCCGCGTCGCCGTCGATGTAGGTGATCGAACTGCGGCACGCCGCCGTGTTCACAAAGCCGGGGTCGTACGACGTGAGGGGTCCGCGGTCTGTCTCGACCGCCGCCAATCCGGTCGCCCGGATGGCCCCCTCGCTGATCGGGAGGTCGGCTGTGACCTCTCCGGTGCTGATCTGCAACGAATCCGCCATGGTGGGCACACTAACCCGACCCGGTTTACAGCCGTATGTCAGCCGACTGCTGAGACCCAGCACGCACGGGTGGGTCGGCGTGCTCGCAACCGCAGTTCTCAGCCGGCGCCGCACGGCGACACGCGTCGCTGGCACGCTCGCCCGACGTCTACGATGAGTCAATGCTGATCGTCACCACCAACGACATTCCCGGTTACCGCATCGAGGCAGTCTTCGGCGAGGTGATGGGCATGACCGTCCGGTCGGCCAACATCGGGGCCAACTTCGTGGCGAGTTTTCGTGCGATTGGCGGCGGCGAGGTCAGCGAATACACCCAACTGGTCTACGACTCGCGTCAGCAGGTGATGTCGCGCATGTGGGAGCAGGCCACCCAGCGCGGTGCGAACGCCATCATCGGCTGCCGTTTCGACACCGGCGAGATCGCGGCCCAGTTCTCAGAGGTCTGCTGCTACGGCACTGCCGTGGCGGTCGTACCGATCGCCGAGGGCGAGCCGGGGGCCACCCCGCAGTCCATCGCCGACGCCAAGGCCCGCGGCATCATGCGCTGATGCGCACTTTGATCGGCGCACCCGACCTCACCCTGGCCCCCGGCCACTGGGTGTCGCGTGGGCTGATCGCTTGGCCGGTCGACGCGGTGCCCGTCGGCGTCGATCCGCACGCACTCGACTGGCGACTGCACTGGTCGCCCGACGGCGGCATCGATCCCGCCGCCCGCGAACCGGTGAACTGGAACACAGCAGACCTGCGGCTCGACCCCGAGGGCTTCCCCGAATCGGTGCTGGCGCAGCGGCCACATCTGGGCGGCTGCCTGGCTCTGCGGCTGATGCCCGCCACGGCGGCCATCGCCGAAGACATTCTGCGCGGTCAGGTGGCCCTCAGCCTGCACGCGCCCTCGGGACGGCTGGTGAACGCCGGCTCGCTGCAACTTCCCGGTGTGCTGGACGAACTGTACGCTGCGGCCACCGCTGCACGACTGGGCGTGAGTTGGGCAGGCGATGTGCCGACCCTGCGGGTGTGGGCGCCCACGGCCCGTCAGGTCGGACTGCGGCTGTGGTGCGTCGGCGACGACCTGCACGCACCGGGCCGTCCGCTGCCGGCAACCCGCGAACCCGACGGCTGCTGGGCGGTCACCGGCGCTCCCGACTGGCGCGGGGCGCGCTACCGGTGGGAGGTGACGGTGTTCGCGCCGTCCGGACGGCGCGTGGTCACCAACCAGGTCACCGATCCCTACTCGGTGTCGCTGACGGTGAACTCGACCCACTCGGTGATCGTCGACCTGGACGACCCCGACCTGATGCCCGCCCAGTGGAGTCACGCCCCGTCGCCCCGGCTGCAGCACGCCGTCGACCAGGTGATCTACGAACTGCACGTGCGTGACTTCTCGATCAACGACAAGACTGTGCCCGAAGACGAGCGGGGGAGCTTTCTCGCCTTCGCCCGCGACAGCCAGGGCACCCGGCACTTGAGCAGGCTGGCCGCGGCCGGGCTGAACACGGTGCAGTTGCTGCCGGTGTTCGACAATGCCACCGTCGAAGAGAGCCGCGACCGGCAGCAGCCGCCGGCCAAGGCCCAGCTGCGATCACTGCCGCCCGACAGTCCCACCCAGCAGCGGCTGATTCGGCTGACCGTGGTGGGCAACCCCTACAACTGGGGTTACGACCCGTGGCACTATCAGGCCGTCGAGGGGTCGTTCTGCTCGAGCCTGGCCAGCGCCGAGGGGTCGGGCCGGGTGACGGAGTTTCGCACCATGGTGGGCGCACTGCACGGCATGGGGTTGCGGGTGGTGCTCGACCAGGTGTTCAACCACACCGCGAGCTTCGGCCAGAACACCAAGTCGGTGCTCGACCGCCTCGTGCCCGGCTACTACCACCGGCTCAACCCGCTGGGGTTCACCGAGCACTCCACCTGCTGCCCCAACGTGGCCACCGAGCACGCCATGGCCCAGAAGCTGATGATCGATTCGGTGGTGCTCTGGGCCCGCGACTACAAGGTCGACGGCTTTCGGTTCGACCTGATGGGTCATCACAGCCGGGCCAACATGCTTGCCGTGCGCGCCGCGCTCGATGCGCTCACGCCCGAGATCGACGGCGTGGACGGCACCCAGGTGACGATCTACGGCGAGGGCTGGAACTTCGGCGAGGTCGCCAACGACGCCCGCTTCGTGCAGGCGCGGCAGGGCAACCTGGCCGGCACCGGCATCGGCACCTTCAACGACCGGCTGCGCGACGCCGTCCGTGGGGGAGGGCCGTTCGACGACGATCCGCGCGGCCAGGGCTTCGGCACCGGCCTCTTCACTGCTTCGAACGACGCGTGGGTGAACGGCGACGGCTACACCCAGCACGACCGGCTGAATCTCGACACCGACCTGATTCAGTTGGGCCTGACCGGCAACCTGCGCGACTACTGGCTGCCGTCGAACAGCCGCCACGCATTCGTGCGGGGCGACGAGCTCGAGTACAACGGCCAGCCCGCCGGCTACGCCGCCGAGCCCGACGAGACGATCAACTACGTGGACGCCCACGACAACGAGACCCTGTTCGACGCCCTCACCCTCAAGCTGCGCCCCGACACCCCGATGGCTGAGCGGGTGCGCATGAACACGCTGTGCCTGGCGCTTGCCACGCTGGGCCAGGCCCCGGTGATGTGGCACGCGGGCACCGACATTCTGCGCAGCAAGAGCCTTGACCGAAACTCGTACAACTCGGGCGACTGGTTCAACTTTCTCGACTGGACGATGACCGACAACGGTTTCGGCGCCGGCCTGCCGCCGCACGACGACAACGGCCCGAAGTGGAGTTACTTTCAGCCGTTTCTGGCCGACCCGGCGCAGAAGCCGTCCCCTTTCGACATCGAGCAGGCGCACCTCGCGGCCCTCGAACTGTTGCGGCTGCGGGCGTCGACCAGGCTGTTTCGCCTCGCTTCAGGGCACGCGGTGCGCACCAAGGTGACCTTTCCGGTGAGCAACACCGCCCATCAGCCCCCGGGCGTGATCGTCATGCGCATCGACGACCGCGCCGGCGAGCCGGTGCAGCAGCAGTGGACGGGCCTGGTCACGGTGTTCAACGCGACCCCGATCGCGGTTCGGCTGCGCATCCCCGGCCTGAGCAGCCGGTTCGTGCTGCACCCCGTGCAGGCCGGCGGCCACGACCCGGTGGTGAAACGGGCCCGGGTCGAGGGCCAGTGGGCCTCGGTGCCGGCTCGCAGCTTCGCGGTGTTCGTCGAACCCCGCTGAGTCGCTGCGCCGGTTGAGCTCGCAACGTTGGTCGGGCTTGTCGACACCCGGCCGGGATCTCGATCCACTCCACCGGCGGTGGAGGAGCCGACGTCCAGCTCTCGTTGGTGTGCTCGGATCGGCGGTCCTGGGCGCTGCTAGCCTCCGGGGCATGCCGCTGCCCGTTCGCCTGCTGTCGGTGGGCAGTCACACCCCGGCGGTGCGGGTCACCTCGGCCGAACTCGACCAGCGGTACGCACGCACCCCCGGCACCACACAGGCCCGGTCGGGTGTCAGCGTGCGACAGTGGGTGGGGCCCGACGACTCGTCGGTGAGCATGGCTGCGGCGGCGCTCGATCAGGCGCTGCGGCGGGCCGGCCTGGTGATCGACGATCTGGACGCCCTGATCGTGGCGGCCGTAGCCCCAGAACAACCCATGCCCACCACGGCGGTACTGGTCGCACGTCGGCTGGGCGCCGCCGACGGCGCGCTGCAGGCGTTCGACGTGAACGCCTCGTGCCTGGGCTTTCTGACCGGTGTGCAGCAGGCCGCTTTCGGCATCGGTGCCGGAATGTGGCACCGGGTCGGTGTCGTGGCCGTCGACGTGGCGTCGAAGGGGCTCAACCACGCCGACCTCGAATCCAGCGCGCTGTTCGGCGACGGGGCGGCGGCCGCGGTAGTCGGGCCCGCGGGGCAGGGTTCGAGCCTGCTGTCGTTGCGGTTGCGCACCTACCCCAGCGCGGCGCAGTTGTGCCGCATTCCGGCCGGTGGCACTCGCTGGAACACCGTCACGCCGCCGCCCGAGGCCTCCGACTACCTGTTCGCCATGGACGGCCTGGGCATGATGAAACTCGTGGCCAGAGCCATGCCGGCGTTTCTGGCCGAGACGCTCGACGAGGCGGGAGTGACCCTCGACGAGGTCGCGGTCGTGGTGCCGCACCAAGCCAGCGCGCTGGGCCTGCGGTTCTTGCGCGAACGACTCGGGGTGCGGCCCGAGTCGGTGGTCGACCTGCTGGCCGAGCGCGGCAACCAGGTGTCCGCGTCGATGCCCACCGCGCTGGCCGCTGCGGTCGAGACCGGACGGCTGCGCCGCGGCGATCTGGCCCTGCTGATCGGTACCGGTGCGGGCCTGATGTTCGGTGCCGCAGTGCTGAGGTTCTAGGAGGCCCGATGGATTCTGCAGCTGCCGACCCGACCTGCTCACAGCCCGGGGGCCTCGACAGGCTCGACCAACGCTCGGTGGGCTCTGGATGAGTGAGCTGTTGGTGGCGGGCCACTGCGTGCAACTGGAGCGCTTCGTGCGCCGTGGCGGAGCGTGGCGATCGATCGAGTTTCCGTCGCTGGTGGCGTTGCTCGACCACCCCGACGGGGGAGTGGTGCTGTACGACACCGGTTATGCACCACGGTTTCACACCGCCACCGCGCGCTGGCCCTACCAGCTGTACGCCCGGCTGCTGCCGGTGACCTGCGGCCCGGCCGACTCGGTGCTCGCCCAGTTGGCCGAGCGCGACCTCGCCCCCGGCGACGTGCGGCTGATCGTGCTGTCGCACCTGCACGGCGACCACGTCGCCGGTCTGTTGGACTTCACCGACGCGCGCATCGTGGTGGGGCCGGGTGAACTGCCGCCCGATTGGCGCAAACGCTCGGCGTGGCGCAACGCGGCGCACGCGCTGGTGCCCGACCTGTTGCCGGCCGACGTCGAGCAGCGCCTGCTGAGCCTCGACGAGCTTGCGCTGCGAAGCACCGGGCTCGGCGGGCTGCTTGAGGTGGGCCACGACCTGTTCGGGGACGACTCGGCGCTGGTCGTGCGGCTGCCCGGGCACACACCCGGCCAATTGGGGTTGTGGCTACCCGCCGAAGGTTCTGACGGACTGCTGCTGGTCGGTGACGCCGTCTGGCATCGCCGCGCCTTCACCCACGGCGAACTGCCGTTACGGGTGCTGCGGGCCGACCGTGAGCGTTACGAAGCGATCGTGGCCGAACTGGCCAGGCTGCACGCGGAGCGTCCGCACCTGCTGATCGTGCCGTCGCACTGCACCGCATCGATCGCCGAGGCCCGAGGGTACGTCGGTGGTTGACCGTTGGCGGGTGCTGGCTGCCGCGCTGGCCACCCGGTCGCGCCGCTTCGGCACCCGCGCGCAACTCGAGCGGCATCAGCAACGGCGGCTGCAGCACGTGTTGAACCGCGCCCGCCGGGTCTACCCCTTCTACGCTGCCGCCGGCACGTCGCTGGCCGACTTTCCGGTGCTCGACAAGGCCACCTGGTTGCGGCACTTCGACGGGCTCAACGACCGCGGCCTCGACCTGGCCCAATGCCTGGCAGCGGCCCGCGCGGCCGAGGCCGATCGGAGTTTCGAGGCCACCCTGAAAGGCGTGTCGATCGGCCTGTCATCGGGCACGTCGGGGCAGCAGGGCGTCTTTCTCACCACCCCCGCCGAGCAGGCCCGCTGGGCCGGCGTCATGCTGGCCAAGGCGTTGCCCAGCCTGCGCGAACCTGCCCGGGTGGCGCTGGTGCTGCGCTCGGGCGGCCCGCTGTACCAGGCGGTGCACGGTGGACGCATCACGTTCTGCTACGTCGATCTCGCGCTGCCGCCCGATGCGATCGCCGAGCGTCTGCAAGCCTTCGCGCCCACCGTGCTGGCCGCGCCCCCTCAGGTGCTCGACGACCTGGCCGCCCGTCGGTCGAGCGTGTCGAGGCCCGACCTCGCTCCGCACACCATCTACTCGATCGCGGACGTGCTCGATGACGACGTGGCCGCGCGGGTGGCGTCCGGCTTCGGGTGCCCCGCGCGGCAGATCTACCAGGCCACCGAGGGCTTTCTCGGCATCAGTTGCGAGCACGGCACCCTGCACCTCAACGAAGACCTGGTGCACGTCGAGCGCGAGGTGATCGACCAGTCGTCCGGACGCTTCACGCCGGTGATCACCGACCTGTACCGTACCACTCAGGCGATCATTCGCTACCGGTTGAACGACGTACTGCTGCCCGGGGTGCCCGACTGCCCGTGCGGGTCGGCGTTCGCCACGGTGGCCAGGGTGGAGGGCCGGGCCGACGACGTGCTGTGGCTGCCCGACCAGGCGGGCGCCACGCGGCCCCTGTTCGCCGACTTCGTGCGCAACGCGGTGCTGGCCGCGCCGGGGGTGCACGACTTTCGCCTGGTGCAGCGCCTGGACGGCAGCCTGGGGTTGGCGGTACGGCCCTCGAACGCGCAGGCCTCGGCGCATCGGGCGCTGCAACGCCTGCTGCGCTCGCGCGGGTTCGCCGAGCCGGCCATCAGTGGCCGGCCGTGGCCGGTGGAATCGAGCCTCGACAAGCGACGTCGAGTGCGCCGCGAACGGTGATCGGGGTTGGCGACAAGCCAAAGATCTTGGGCCCGGGCTGCGTCACCACAACCCGGGCCGACCAGCAGATGCGATGTCGCGTTCTGGCCCGCCTGGAGCACACCCCCCGGGTGCCCAACGTCCCCCCAAGCCGAACAGCGAACGATGTTCTCTGTTAGCGTTTCCATTATTCACCCATCCTGGCACAATGCAAGAACGGTGTTCACTACTTGGGAGTGATGTGACATGCCGACACGTGCCGAGCACCGCGACACCACCGAGTCCGCGATCATTGCGGCCGGCCAGCGACTGCTCGCCGAGGGCGGTGCGGACGCGCTGACCATTCGCGGCGTCGCGCGTGAACTCGACCTGGTGCCGTCCGCCCTGTACCGCTACGTGACCAAGCGCGAAGACCTGCTCGACCTGCTGGTGCAGCACGCCCATGCCGACCTGGCCGCGTCGATTCAAGCGGCCCACGACGCCGTTCCGCGCGCCGACCTGGCCGGCCGCTGGCGTGCCTTCGCCTACACGATGCGCGACTGGACCCTGGCCCACCGGCACGAGTGGAAGCTGATTCAGAACACCGTGCTGACCCAGCGCAACCCGAGGCCCGACCAGCACTACGCCCTGCACGTGCTGCTGCTGCGCCTGGGCGCCGACGCCGAGGCGGCGGGCCAGGTGCCCGACCCCCTGCTCGACCCGGCGACATGTGCCGTGCCCGGGTTGCCGAACCTGTTGCGGCTCGCCGGGGTCGAGGTGAGCGAGCAGACCGTGCTGGCCGGCCTGGCGGCCTGGCACCTGCTCGACGGCGCTCTGTACGACGAACTGCTCAACCCCATCGGCATGCCCGGCATGACCGAACCCGACGCCTACTTCGAGGCCATGGTGGCGGCCACCGAGCGACTGGTACTGGCACCCACTAGCTCGCACGATCGGACGTGACCTGGGCCAGCGTCCGTTCGGCGGCGGCCAGCGGGTCGCTCGCGGCCACCATGGCGGCGAAGCGTTGCAGCGGAGCCCTGGGCAGACGGAGCGCGCGCGGGAGCGCGATCGCGGCCTCGCGCAGGGTTCGCACCCGCACCGCCGGCCCGTGGTTGCCGAGCAGCGGAAAGTAGGTCACCAGGGCGTTGCCGTTGACGAAGCCCGCCACCAGCGCGTTCCAGGGGCCGGCGCCGCTGTCGTACCAGGGCAGCCCGGTGGCGAGGTCGGCATCGCGGAGCGCAGCGCGGGCCCTGTCCAGGGCGCCGGGCGGCAGCACCGTGTCGTCGTCGAGCACCGCCACCAGTTCGGTGCAGTGCGGCTCGCCCAGGGCCAGCTTGAACACCTTCGGGTTGGTCAGCGGCGGGCAGGGCGGGCAATGAAGCACCTCGACCCGCGGGTTGCCGTCGGCCAGTTCGGCCGTGATGCGCAGGCCCTCGGGGTCGTCGGCGTCCACCAGCCAGATGAACCGGGCGGACGGCTGGTTGGCCAGGTTTTCGGCCAGCACGCGGGACAGCGCCGGATCGCCCGACAGAATCGGCTGCAGCACTGTGATCACCCCGGGGTTCTGCTCGGGTGGCTCGGTCGCCTCGTGCCCTGCGGCCCCTCGCCAGTTGCGCACCGCCAGTGCGATGCGAGTCGCGCTGAGTGCGGCATAGCCACCGACGAGCGCCCAGGCGATCGATCTAGCCCACACCGTTGCTCCGCCACCAGGCCACCAGGTCGCGGCGGCCGGCTTCGATACTCATGGCCGGCTCACCCAGCAGGGCCCGGCAGTGGGTGATGTCGAACGTCTTCGAGTAGGCGAACATCGCCACCCCGAACGTGGTGATCGGCGGCTCGGCGTAGTTCATCAGTCGGGCCGACACGATCTCGGACGCCCGGGCCAGCGCCATCGCCATCCCCACCGACACGTGACGCCGCGGCCTGGGCACCCCGAGGTCGTCGAGCAGCGAGAACAGAAACGGGTACAACTGCACCGGCTCGCCGTTGGTCAGGTTGACCGGTCCGGTCGCGCCGCGCGCCACGGCCTCGCACACGTAGCCGGCCACCACCTCGACGTGGGTCAGATCGACCAGCACCGGTGCCCGGTCGCGGCGCACGAAGTGCGGCAGCCGTCCGGCTCGGGCGGCGGCCACCACCCGGGGCAGCAGAACGGTGTCACCGGGGCCGAACACCGCCCGCGGGCGCAGCACGCTCCAGGCGCCCGGGTACCGCCCGACCAACCGTTCGCCGGCCAACTTGGTACGCGAGTAGGCGTTGAGCTGGTCGGCCGGGGCCGGAATCGGCGACTGCTCGGTGAGGTTCAACTGGTCGGCGGCCGTGTAGAACACGCTCGACGACGAGACCAAGTGCACCGGCGGGGTGCCGTGCCCCTCGGCCCAATCGAGCACGTTGCGGGTGGCGTCGACGTTGGCTCGCTGGTAGGCCTCGGGAGGGGCCCACGGTGAGGCCAGGGCGGCGCAGTGCACCACGACGTCCACCGCTTCGTTCAGCGTGAGCGGCTCGCCGAGGTCGTGCCGCACATAGTGATCAACCGCCGTTGCCGGCGCCGGTTGGCGACCCAGGCCCAGCACCGTCCAACCGCGTCGGCGAGCCGCTGCGGCGATGTGGCCGCCCACGAAGCCGTTGCTTCCGGTGAGCAGCATGCGCATGCCCAGACCCTAGCCCGATGCCACTTCCTGCCCCAGTGTGATGGGTCCGAGTCAGTTGGCAGGTGGCGGCGTCCAGGCACCCACTGCGCGGTGTTCTGCTTCGTCGATGGACGGCCCGGTGCACCTGCCTCGTCGGCCTTGCGGTGCGCGCCCCTGAACACCGCCACCTGTGCAAGTCACCTCAGACGCACGACACTGGGTTCGACCGAACCGGAAGCGTCACGCAGCGAAGGGTGATCTCATGGCCGAACAACTGCTGGTCGGTATCGACATCGGAACAGGCTCGTCCAAGGGCGTTCTGGTGCGGCTGAACGGCGAGGTGGTGGCGCTCTCGGAGCAAACGCATCACCTGTCGCTGCCCAGACCCGGCTGGGCCGAGCACGACGCCGAAACCGTTTGGTGGGCCGACTTCAAAGCCATCTGCGACGAACTCGTGGCCGCCGCCGACGGTGAGGGTGAGATCGCCGGCGTGGCGATCAGCGGCATCGGGCCGTGCTTTCTGCCCGCCGACGAGAACGCCGAACCGCTGCGGCCGGGCATTCTGTACGGCATCGACACCCGGGCCATGGCCGAGGTGCACGAGCTCACCGAGAAGTTCGGTGAGAGCCGCATCACCAAGCGGTGCGGCAACCCGCTGAACGCGCAATCGATCGGCGCCAAGATCCTGTGGTTGCGCCGGCATGAACCCGAGATCTACGACCGCACCCGGTACTTCTTCATGGCGCACACGTTTCTGGCGCACCGGTTGACCGGCGTGTATTACCTCGACCACATCTCGGCCAGCTACTCAGAGCCGCTGTACGACGTGGGCAAGAACCGCTGGATCAAGAAGTGGGTCGAAGACATCGCGCCGGGGCTGCCGATGCCCGAGCTGAAGTGGCCCACCGAGGTGATCGGGCACATCACGGTCGAGGGTGCGCAGCGCAGCGGCCTGCCCGAGGGCATTCCGGTGGCGGCCGGCACCATGGACAGCTTCGCCGACGCGATGAGCGTGGGGGTGCGCAAGCCGGGCGACGCGGTGGTGATCTACGGCTCGACGATGTCGATCGTGCTGGTCACCGACGAATCACTGCCGTCGGCCCAGTTGTGGAGCAACGCGCACCTGTTCGAGAACACCTACAACCTGGCGTCCGGCATGGCGACCAGCGGGTCGCTCACCAAGTGGCTGCGCGATGTGTGCGGCAACACCGACTTCGGCGAGTTGAGCAAAGAGGCCGAAGAGGTCGCGCCGGGTTCGGACGGGCTCGTGATCCTGCCCTACTTCGCCGGCGAACGCACGCCGCTGCTCGACCCGAACGCCCGCGGCACGGTGATCGGACTGACCCTGAACCATGGCCGCGGTCACCTGTACCGGGCGCTGATGGAGGCGACCGCCTACGGCGCACGGCACGTGCTCGAAGTCATGCACGACGCGGGCGGCTCGGGGCGCAAGGCGTTCGCTGTGGGTGGCGGCACCAAGGGCGGGCTGTGGCCGCAGATCATCAGCGACATCACGGGGCTCACCCAAGAGATCACCGAGCAGTCGGTGGGCGCCTGCTACGGCGACGCGATGCTGATCGGGGTGGCCGGCGGCTTCATCGATGAAGACGCCGACTGGTCGCCGCGAGTGGGAACCATCGAACCCAACCCCGACAACCAAGAGCGCTACGACGAGTTGTACGACATCTACCGGCACCTGCACCCGGCCACGGTCGAGTTGCAGCACAAACTGGCGGCGATCCAGCAGGGGTGATGTCCTTCGGCTGTGCGTTCTGAGATCCCGGCGCCCGCCGGGATGACGGAAGTGACGTGCCCCTGTGACCCCACCGTCATCCAGGCGCACCCACCGTCATCCCGGCGCACGCCGGGATCTCGTGCCGCACATGAAATGGGTTGCGCTCACCAGCCGGTGTAGCGGTCGGCCCGGTGATTGAGCGCGATGGCGACGTTGAGCACCACCGCACCCAGCGCCGAAACGGCCACCAGTGGCAGCGGCAGCACGATCAGCGAGGCCAGCAGCACCATCAGGTCGAGCACCAGTTGCACGTAGCCGGCCGGAATGCCGCGCCGCTCTTGCATGATCAGCCCGACGATGTTGAAACCGCCCAGGCTGGCGCGATGGCGAAACAGAATCAGCAGCCCGACGCCGGCCAGCACGTTGCCCAGCAGTGCCGCGTACAGCGGGGGCAGGGTCAAGGGCGGCACCACCGCGGTGTGCAATGCGGTCAGGGCCGTCAGCACAGCGATGGCCAGCAGCGTGCGCAGGGTGAAGTCGAGGCCCTTGCGTGAGATCGCTGCGATCAGAAACGGCAGGTTGACCGCCACGAAGATCGCGCCGAACGGCACCGGCAGGGCGTAGCTCAGCAACAGGGCCAGGCCGGCGGTGCCGCCGGTCACCGTGCTGCTGGAGTGCAGCAGAAACAGGCCGAACGAGGCCAGCACCGTGCCCACCAGTAGGCCCAGCACGTCCTCGACGACGCCGTGCTTGGTCTGCGGCCGGTGTTCGGGCTGCGCAGGACGGGTGACGCGTGCGGGCGAGGTCATGCCGCCGCCTGTGCAAGCCCGGCCAGCACCCTGATCACCCGGTCGTTGCTGGCGGCGTCGGCGATGGTGACGCGCACCCCGTCGCCGGCATAGCCGCGCACCAGAATGTCGGCGGCGTCGAAGGCGCTCAGCAACTGCTCGCGTCCGGCGTCGGTGGTGCGCAGCCAGACGAAGTTGGCCTGCGAGCGGGGCACCGCATAGCCCAGAGCGCGCAGCGCGAGCGTCACCCGGTCGCGTTCGGCGGCCACCGCAGCCACCCGTCCGGCCAGCTCGTCCGCGGCGTCGAGGGACGCGATCGCGGCGGCCTGGGCGATGCTGCTCACCCCGAACGGCACGCCGGTGCGGCGAAGGGCGGCGGCCACGGCGGGCGTGGCGATGCCGTAGCCGACCCGCAGCCCGGCCAGGCCGTACGCCTTCGAGAAGGTGCGCAGCACGCAGACGTTCGGGTGGGTGCGGTAGCGAGCGATGGCGTCCAGCCGCTCACCGGTGGCGTATTCGAGGTAGGCCTCGTCGATCACCACGAGCACGTCGCTGGGCACGGCGGCCAGAAAACGGTCGAGGTCGGCCCCGGCGATCGTCACGCCGGTCGGGTTGTTGGGCGTGCACAGCAGCACCAGGCGGGTGCGGTCGGTGATCGCCGCGACCATCGCCGGCAGGTCGTGACCCTCGTCGGCGGTCAGCGGCACCGGCACCGGAGTGGCGCCGGCCAGGGTGACCAGCAGCGGATAGGCCTCGAACGAGCGCCACGCGAACACCACCTCGTCACCGGCGTCGCAGACCGACTCGATGATCTGTTGCAGCACCCCGACGCTGCCGGGGCCGACCGCCACCTCATCAGCCGTCACGCCCACGTGGGCGGCGATGCGCTCGCGCAGTTCGACCGCGGCGCTGTCGGGGTAACGGTTGATGCGCCCGGCGCTCGCAGCCACCTGCGCCAGCACCGACGGCAGGGGCGGAAAATGGCTCTCGTTCGAGGCCAGCGGAGCGATCTCTGCCGACGTGGCGCGACGCCCGGCCACGTAGGGGGCCAGGCTGGTGACCGCCGATCGCAGGCGGGGCGTGCTGGGTGCTGTGCTCATGTGAGGATCATGCGAGCCTTCGAACATCTGCACAACTGAAAGGGTTTCTCATGTGCATAATGCCCTCGAACACTGAAGATCGGTGACAAGATGTCAAGCATGCCGACCATCGACCCCCTGGACGCCCGCATTCTGCTGGCCTTGGACGACCACTCCGACGCGTCGATTCTCGAGTTGGCCCGGGTGCTCGGCATCTCGCGCAACACCGTGCACGCGCGCCTGCAGCGACTCACCCGTGACGGCGTGTTTCTGGGGTTCAGCCAGCGCATCTCGCCGGCCAGCCTGGGCTACCCGATCGTCGGTTTCGTGTCGCTGTCGATCAGCCAGGCGCTCGGTGAGGGCATGGCCGTGGCGCTGGCGCGGGTGCCCGAGGTGATCGAGGTGCACGCCACCACCGGCGACGCCGACTACCTGATCAAGGTGGTGGCCCGCGACACCGGCCACCTGCACCGCATCACCAACCGAATCCTGGCCATCGAGGGCGTGGTGCGGTCGAACACGGTGATTTCTCTGTCGCAGGTGATGGGCAACCGCACCAGGCCGCTGCTCGAACACCGGGCGTCCGACCAGCGCGCCTGAGCCATCAAGGGGACGGTTCTCTGATTCGGATCACGGAACCGTCCCCTAATCCTGCTCAGCCTGACGCCTGGCTTCGTTCTAGACTGACGACCCTGATCGCGAGGAGGCGATATGCGGGCGTTGGTGCTGGTGCAACCAGGGCGAGTCGAGCTTCAGCAACGTGCCGACCCAACCCCCGGGCCCGGTGAAGTGTTGCTGAAGGTCGAGGCCACCACCCTGTGCGGCACCGATCTGCGCATCATCAGCGGCGCCAAGACCGCGGGGGTTCGGCCCGGTGTGGTGATGGGCCACGAGATCGCCGGACGAGTCGCCGCCCTCGGCGACGGTGTCACCGGCTACGACGTGGGCCAGCAGGCGACCCCCTCGATCGTGCTGTCGTGCAACCACTGCCGAACCTGCCTGCTGGGCTATGAGCACCTGTGCGAGAACCTGCGGTTGATCGGCTACGAGATCGACGGCGGCCTGGCCGACTACTGCCTGATCCCTGCCCAGGCGGTGGCGCAGGGCAACCTGATCACCACCCGCACCGAGGTGAAGCCGACGCATCTGGCCCTGGCTGAGCCGCTGTCGTGCTGCATCAACGCGTTGAACCAGTACCGCGTGCACCCCGGCGACGTGGTGGCGATTCTGGGTGCCGGGCCGATCGGGCTGTTGCACCTGCAGTTGGCCAAGGCGTCCGGCGCGGGGCGGGTGATCCTGTCGAACCGATCGGTGGCTCGTCGCGAGCCGGCCGCGGCTCTCGGGGCGCTCGCCGTGGGACCGGACGAGCTGAAACAGGCCGTCGCCGACGCAACGGGGGGTCTCGGTGCTGACGTCGTCGTAGTCTGCATCGGTGACACCGAACTGGCCACGGTGGCGCTCGACCTGGCCCGTCCCGGTGGTCGGGTGAACTTCTTCGCCGGCTTTCCCAAGGGTTCCACCGCCGAGGTCGACGTCAACCTGCTGCACTACAAAGAACTGGTCGTCACCGGCGGCAGCAACGCCCGGCGGCGCGACGTACAGGCCGCCGTGCGGCTGTTGGAGTCGGGTGCGCTCGACGCCGACGCGATCGTCACCCACAGCTTCGACTTGAACGATGCCGTGGCCGCCTACGACGCCGTGCGCGACCGGCTGGGCGTCAAGATCGCCGTCACTCCCTGACCGGCGATCAGCGCCCCTTGCCCACCACGCCGGCACTCGGTGCCGTGGGTACGCGCGCCGTGGCGCCACCCGTCCGCCGGCCGGTGAGTACCACGATCGTTGTGGCCGTCCCCATCGGTCAGGCGGTAGCTGGGCCGGCCACCTTGGTGAGCCGCCGCGGTTCCGAACTGCGGGCCCATCGGCAGTACAGAGCCGCACCACTAGACTGTGGCCGTTTATTGGCAAGGAGGACCAATAATGGCTGAAGCTGTCAGCGACACGACGCTCACCAGGTCGCAGCGACTCGATCGGTTGCCGTTCACTCGCAAGCACGCACGACTGCTGGTCGGCTCGGGCCTGGGTTGGGCGCTCGACGCCATGGACGTCGGGCTGATCTCGTTCGTCATGGCGGCCCTGGCCGGCCAATGGAAGCTCGACTCGACGACCCTGTCGTGGATCGGCTCGATAGGCTTCGTCGGCATGGCCATCGGCGCCTCGCTGGGCGGCCTGCTGGCCGATCGTATCGGCCGTCGCCAGGTGTTCGCCCTCACCCTGCTGGTGTACGGGGTGGCCACCGGCGCCTCGGCGCTGGTCACGTCGGTGGGCATGTTGATCGTGCTGCGGTTCATCGTCGGCATCGGCCTGGGGGCCGAACTGCCCGTGGCGTCCACTCTGGTCAGCGAGTACGCGCCCAAGGCGATCCGCGGTCGGGTGGTGGTGGCCCTGGAGGCGTTCTGGGCGATCGGCTGGATTCTGGCGGCGCTGATCGGCTACCTGGTCGTGCCATCGAGCCCGGACGGCTGGCGCTGGGCCCTCGCAGTCGGCGTCATTCCGACCGCCTACGCCGCCGCGATCCGCTGGGGGCTGCCCGAGTCCGTCCGGTTCCTGGAGTCGAAGGGACGCGTCGAGCAGGCCGAGGCCGCCGTGCGCGACTTCGAACAGGCCGCCGGTGTCGAGCCGGTGCCCAGCCCCGACGCGCCGGTGGCGAAGGCCGCCGGCACCGACTCGATCTGGTCGCCGGCCTACCGGGCCCGCACCATCGCGCTCTGGACGGTCTGGTTCTGCATCAACCTGAGCTACTACGGGGCGTTCATCTGGATTCCGACCCTGCTGGTGCAGCGCGGGTTTCCGCTGGTGCGCAGCTTCGAGTTCACCCTGATCATCACGTTGGCCCAACTGCCCGGTTACGCCGTGGCGGCCTGGCTGATCGAGAAGTGGGGGCGGCGGCTCACCCTGTCGGTGTTTCTCGCCGGCTCGGCCTTCGCGGCGGCGGCGGTCGGGTTCGCCACCACCGAGGTGCTGATCGTCATGACCGGCTGCGCGCTGTCGTTCTTCAACCTGGGGGCGTGGGGTGCGCTGTACGCGGTCGGCCCCGAGCTGTACCCGACAGCGGTGCGCGGCAAGGGCACGGGCGCCGCCGCGGCCTTCGGCCGCATCGCGTCGATGATCGCCCCGCTCAGCGTGCCGCTGCTGCTCGGCGCCGGGGGCATGGTGCTGGTCTTCGGCGTGTTCGGCGTGGCGTTTCTGCTCGCCGCCGGTGCGGCTCTGTTCTTGCCCGAGCATGCCGGGCTGGCACTCGAGAGCTAGGCAAGGCCAGTCGCTGCTCCAGGGCCTCACACACTCTTGGCACGGGATGTATGTGATTTCCACACATAATGTGAGACTTTGTGGCCGTGTCTCCCCAGGGCAGCCACTGAACCAATAGGGTTGACGGTGTTTGGTCCACGGACGTCTCCGCGCGCGAGGCGTGACAGTCGAAGGGAACCGCGCATGAGCAATCTCACCTGGTCAGAGCAAGATGCGAAGGCGGTCGACACCGCCCGCGTCCTGGCCGCCGATGCGGTCGAAAAGGTCGGCAACGGCCACCCCGGCACGGCCATCTCGCTGGCGCCGATCGCCTACCTGCTCTACGCCAAGGTGATGAATGTCGACCCCAACGAACCCCGCTGGCTGGGCCGCGACCGGTTCGTGATGTCGGCCGGGCACTCGTCGATGACCCAGTACGCGCAGCTCTACCTGAACGGGTTCGGGCTCGAACTGAACGACATCGAGAGCCTGCGCACCTGGGGGTCGCTGACCCCCGGCCACCCCGAGTTCGGTCTCACCAAGGGTGTGGAGTGCACCACCGGGCCGCTCGGCGCCGGCGTGGCCAACTCGGTCGGCTTCGCGATGAGCGCCCGACGCTCGCGCGAGCTGTACGACCCGCAGGCCGCGCCGGGCGAGTCGGTGTTCGACCACAACGTGTTCTGCATCGCCGGCGACGGCTGCATGCAAGAGGGCGTGTCGGGCGAAGCCAGTTCGATGGCCGCCACGCTCGAACTGGGCAACCTGTTTCTGATCTACGACGACAACCGCATCTCGATCGAGGGCGACACCAAGATCGCCTTCTCAGAAGACGTGCAGGCCCGCTACGACGCCTACGGCTGGGACACCTACCACGTCGACTTCACCAACGGCTTCACCACCTACGAAGAGAAGGTGGCAGAGCTCTACGACGTGATCGAGCGGGCCAAGCAGATCACCGACAAGCCGCACTTCATCAAGGTGACCACCATCATCGGGTGGCCGCTGCCCAACAAGGCCGGCGACCACAGCGTGCACGGCAGCAAGCTCGGTGCCGACGAGATCTCGGGGCTCAAGGCCGAACTCGGCTTCGAAGACCAGCCGTTCGCCATCGACAGCGAACTGGTCGACTGGGTGCGCGCCAACGCCGTCGAGCGGGCCAAGGAGCTGCATGCCGAATGGGATCCCCGCTACGAGGCGTGGCGAAGCGCGTCGCCCGAGCACGCCGAGTTGCTCGACCGGGTGCTCGCCAAAGAGGCGCCCGCCGACCTGGACGCCTCGCTGCCCGTCTTCGAGCCCGGCTCGATGGCCACCCGCGCAGCGTCCGGCAAGGTGCTGTCGGCGCTGGCCCAGCCGGTGCCCGAGCTGTGGGGCGGCTCCGCCGACCTGGCCGGCTCGAACAACACCACCATGGCCGGGGTCAACAGCTTCATTCCGTCCGACCGCAGCAGCCACGAGTTCACCGGCGCCCCCGGCGGCCGCACACTGCACTTCGGCATCCGCGAACACGCCATGGGCAACATCGCCAACGGCATCACCATGGACGGGCTCACCCGCGTGTACTGCGCAACGTTCCTGGTGTTCAGCGATTACATGCGAACCACGCCGCGACTCGCGGCCCTGTCACACGCCCCGACCACCTTCGTGTGGACCCACGACTCCGTGGGCGTCGGCGAGGACGGGCCCACGCATCAGCCCATCGAGCACGTGATGAGCCTGCGCTTGATGCCCAACATCGACGTGGTGCGTCCGGGTGACGCGAACGAAACCGCGTGGGCGTGGGCGCAGATCCTGCGCACCTGGAACAAGCCGGCAGCGCTGATTCTGTCGCGGCAGAACCTGCCGATTCTCGACCGGTCCGAAGATTCCGGCTTCGCGGCGGCGTCCAACACCACCATGGGCGGCTACGTGCTCAAAGAGGCCTCCGGCGACCCGCAGGTGGTGCTGGTCGGCACCGGGTCTGAGCTGCAGGTGGCGGTGAAGGCTGCCGAAGCACTGGAGGCCGACGGCATTGCGGCCCGCGTGGTGTCGATGCCCTGCGTGGAATGGTTCCACGCCCAAAGCGACGACTACCAGCAGCAGGTGCTGCCCGCCGACGTGCCCAAGGTGGTCGTCGAGGCCGGCGTGCCGGTGGGCTGGAAAGACCTCCTGGGCGCCAACACCGAAGCGGTCGGCATCGACCACTTCGGGGCGTCCGCCGACGGTGCGCTGCTGTTCGAGAAGTTCGGCGTCACCGCCGAGGCGGCGGTCGAGAAGGCCAAGGCGCTGATCGGCTGAGCGTGTTCGTGGGTCGGTTGAGCTTGTCGAAACCCTGAGTCTCGACAAGCTCGGCCAGCGTTGCGTCTCAACAATTCGCCGGGATCTCTTGGTGCGCGGTCGTGAGATTCCGGGTCAAGCCCGGAATGACGCGGCGCTGTCGCGACGGGTCGACCAGCGGAGGCTGTGCCACGATGCACCATGCCCGCCGAAGACCTCGCCCGGCCCGGTGTGGCCGGCTCGCCCGGCCAGCCGATGCTGCGTCGCAT
>RRZT011564089.1_pt1 | contig 21263 bp, 18 predicted proteins | sample 2165551 | NCBI WGS metagenome assembly RRZT01 (sample SAMN10456910, study PRJNA506462) | wastewater metagenome | biome: wastewater; feature: sludge; material: wastewater sludge; isolation source: wastewater sludge with Escherichia coli K12::gfp cells carrying plasmid... | place: USA: Moscow, Idaho... | reverse complement strand
CGCGTCCGCATCAACTCATGAGGCGGTTCACGCGCGCGTCAGTACGAAGCAGACAAACCACTCGGCTGGGTACCCGCACTCGGGCCACGGTTATCCACACCCGCCGTCAAGCCGTCCATCTCACCAAGTTCCTTGACTTCGGCGATATCCTCAGGCAGCGGCTCATCCGCATCCTGGCCCTTGAACGTGAAGGTCATGGGGATGTTCTCCTTGTCCACGTCCACCACGATGTTCTGGCCGCGCTTGAACTCACCGAAGAGCAGCTTCTCGGAGAGAACGTCCTCGATATCGCGCTGGATGGCGCGACGTAGCGGACGAGCACCGAGAACCGGATCATAGCCACGGTCGGCCAACAGTTCCTTGGAGTCCTTGGTCAGAACGATGTGCATCTCCTGAGCAGCAAGGCGCTTGTCCAACTTGCTGATCATGAGATCGACGATCTGCAGGATCTCCCCGCGCTGGAGCTGCGGGAACACGATCATGTCGTCCACACGGTTGAGGAACTCGGGGCGGAAGTGATCCTTGAGCGCCTCACCCACGCGGCGCTTCATGCGCTCGTAGGAGGTGGTGGTGTCCTGATCGAACTGGAATCCGGTGGTCACGCCCTTGGCGATGTCCTTGGTTCCCAGGTTGGTGGTCATGATGATGATGGTGTTCTTGAAGTCCACCACGCGGCCCTGCGAGTCCGTCAGGCGCCCCTCTTCCAGAATCTGGAGCAGGGAGTTGAACAGATCGGCATGAGCCTTCTCGATCTCATCGAAGAGGACCACGGAGAACGGCTTGCGGCGCACCTTTTCGGTGAGCTGGCCACCCTCTTCGTAACCCACATACCCGGGAGGGGCACCAAAGAGACGAGAAACGGTGTGCTTCTCGGAGTACTCGGACATATCGAGCGTGATGAGCGCAGACTCATCACCGAACAGGAACTCCGCGAGTGCCTTGGCCAGCTCAGTCTTACCCACACCGGTGGGACCGGCGAAGATGAACGAGCCACCGGGGCGGTTGGGATCCTTGAGTCCGGCGCGAGTACGGCGGATTGCCTGCGACAGGGCGACGACGGCCTCGTTCTGGCCAATAACGCGCTTGTGCAGCTCCTCCTCCATACGCAGCAGCTTGGCCGACTCGGCCTCCGTAAGCTTGAAGACTGGGATACCGGTGGCCATGGAGAGCACCTCATTGATGAGATCCTCGTCCACAACGGAGACAACGTCCATGTCCCCGTCCTTCCACGCCTGCTCGCGCTCGGAACGCTGCGCCGAGAGGCGCTGCTCCTCATCACGCAGGGAGGCGGCCTTCTCAAAGTCCTGGCCGTCAATGGCAGCTTCCTTATCGCGGCGCACGCTGGCGATCTTCTCATCCAGCTCACGCAGCTCCGGCGGAGCCGTCATCTTACGGATGGCGAGGCGGGCTCCCGCCTCGTCGATGAGATCAATAGCCTTGTCCGGAAGGAATCGATCGTTGATGTAACGATCGGACAGCGCAGCCGCGGCCTCCAGGGCGTCGTCGGTAATGGTGACGCGATGGAAGGACTCGTAGCGATCACGCAGACCCTTGAGGATGTCGATGGTTTGGGCGACCGTCGGCTGATCCACCTGGATCGGCTGGAAGCGGCGCTCCAAAGCAGCATCCTTCTCGATGTGCTTGCGGTACTCGTCTAGCGTGGTAGCGCCGATGATCTGCAGCTCACCGCGGGCCATCATGGGCTTGAGCAGCGAGGCGGCATCAAGTGCGCCCTCAGCCGCGCCAGCGCCCACGAGGGTGTGGATCTCGTCGATGAAGAGGATGATGTCCCCGCGGGTGTTGATCTCCTTGAGGATCTTCTTCATGCGCTCTTCGAAATCGCCGCGATAGCGCGAACCGGCCACGAGCGAACCCATATCGAGCGAGTAAAGCTGCTTATCCTTGAGCGTCTCGGGAACATCACCGGCGGCGATGGCCTGCGCAAGACCTTCCACAACGGCGGTCTTACCCACACCGGGCTCGCCGATGAGGACGGGGTTGTTCTTGGTGCGGCGCGAGAGCACTTGCATGACGCGCTCAGTCTCGATATGACGGCCAATGACCGGATCGAGCTTGTGCTCACGCGCGGACTGCGTGAGGTTACGACCAAACTGATCGAGCACCGTGGAGCCAGCCTTCTGGCCCTCACGAGCGCCACCACCAACACCCACGGGCTCCTTGCCCTGGAAGCCGGAGATCAGCTGATTAACCTGGTTACGCACGCGCGGCAGATCGGCGCCGAGCTTGATAAGCACCTGGGCGGCAACGCCGTCGGGCTCGCGGGTCAGACCGAGGAGCAGATGCTCAGTGCCGATGTACGAATGACCCAGTTGCAGGCCCTCGCGCATGGCGTACTCGATAACCTTCTTGGCGCGCGGCGTGAAGGGAATGTGTCCCGACGGGGGCTCCTGGCCCTCACCGATAATGTCAATAACCTGCTCGCGGACATCCTCGAGCGTGATGTTCAGCGCTTCGAGCGCCTTAGCAGCCACGCCTTCGCCCTCACGGATGAGACCGAGCAGGATGTGTTCGGTGCCGAGGTAGTTGTGCTTGAGGTTACGGGCCTCTTCCTGCGCAAGCACGATGACCCGGCGGGCTCGGTCGGTAAACCGTTCGAACATTGGCTCTCCTTGAATGGCATAGCTCGCCTTGTAGCGAGTTCACTCAACTTTAACGACGCGACGCGAATAATATGCCAACTGTTCGCCAGCGGCGTGAGCACGCCACTTTCCGCGATGTCAAGGTCAGTGTTCAGATTTTCCACGACGTTCAGGAAATCCCCAGCGCTACCCCAAATGAATCTTCAACACTCCCCTGAATTTCAGCTTCGGTATCGCACTTGGCCTGTACCTCTTGTACAGGCCTATGCCGATATCGAAGCTATATTCCCCGCACCAGGCCATCACAGCCTATTGTGGGCATTCCGAGGCGCGTCACGCCTCCAGCAGAATGGTGAAGGGGCCGTCGTTAACGATCTCCACGTCCATCATCGCGCCGAACTCTCCCTCTTCCACGTGGAGTCCGTAGGTGGTGCGCAACTCTGCGGCAACGTCCGCGACGATCGGCTCGGCAACCGGGCCGGGAGCAGCATGCGACCAGCCCGGGCGACGGCCCTTACGCACATCGGCATACAGCGTGAACTGCGAGATAAGGAGAATGGGAGCCCCTGACTCCTCGGCGCTGACGCGCAGGTTCGGGTCGTCTGCCCCTTCCGTATTGCGCAGGATGCGTTGCTGAGCAATCTTGCGCGCAATCTTCGCCACCTGTTCGGGGCCGTCACCATGCGTTACACCCAGTAGCACGCACAGTCCGGTATCAATTTTGCCGACTACCACATCCGCAACACTCACGTGGGCACGCTTCACCCGCTGCACAACCGCGCGCATGGACGCTCCTCAACTTTCCACTAGATAATTTCTTTGGTTATCGACGCGACCCCAAGACGCGACTCCAACAAGAAGCCTCACCATCAGCAGCACCACGTGTATCCGCACATTGATGCCAATTTTGGCGCCTGCGTATGGGGAAATAGCTTCGCCCACATCGGAAAGGTGTCACTACCGATGACTTCCTTCGCTACCAGCCTCCGCGTGGGCCGGAATTTCGCCCGCCATAGCCGCCTCCACCTCGTCGGCGCGGCCCCATACGCTGGTTCTCCGGCCCAAGGAAATACACCGCAGCAAAGATTGCGGCTAACGAGAGTAGCCCGCTGAAAGGCAACGGGAAGCGGTAAAGCCAACCATTGCCTGTCACAAGCAACGAGGCGAGCAGGATTCCGATCCAGAACCCCTTCTTCTGCCGCGCATACATGAAGTCCTGCGCGGGCCGGATTATCGCCGAAACCAACGCCCAAAGCACCAGTCCCATGATGGCGACGTCGATGATGAAATAAATCCATTCCCACAACGAATAGACAAACATGGCGGTTCCTTCCCTCTGGCGTGCCCGCCCAGCTTACCGGGTCACAGTGATCAGAACTCGGTGATTACCTTGCCGCCGGACCCAGATTGTGCCCGCGGAATTCCTGACCGGGCCTCTCAGCGGGCGATACGCTCGACTTTCCGTCAGGGGTGACGATCTCCTGCTGGCTCGCCTGGAAGTTACCGATACTCAGCACGGCGTCGGGTGCTACGTTACGACGCAGCAAGGCAAGCGCTAGCGGCCCATCCTCGAAGTGTCGCACCGCGGACGTCACGACACCCACGGCTCGTTCGCCGAGTTTCACGGCATCGCCGTGCGCGGGCAGTTCGTCGACAGGCCCCTCCAAGTAGAGAAGCGCCAAACGGCGCGGCGGTCGCCCAAGATTAATGAGCTTGGCAACAGTCTCTTGCCCGCGATAGCAGCCCTTATTGAGGTGCACGGCCGTGCGCAGCCAGTCCAGCTCATGCGGCAACGCTCGATCGACCACTTCCCCAGCCGGTCGTGGCCTCCAGTGACCCACGCGGGTAGCCTCCCACGCCGCCATGCCAGCCATGTGCAGCCCAGCATCAGACAACGTTTGAGCAGCCTCCAATAGCTCTTCCTTCGGCACCACAGCAAGGTAACGCTGCTGCTCAAAGGCCGGGTGCTCAGCATCCGCGGGACCGTAGGTGGCGCTCGTGACGGCCGTCTGCGGCCACGGATCCTCCCACACCACCGGCAGCTCACCAGCTCCCCGACGTGCCACAGAAGCCAGCGCCGCTCCGGCAGCGCCATACCCACCAAGAATCGCGAGATCCTCACGAACCTGCGCCTCAACACGCATCATAAAACGCATCGACATGAGGAAATCAACGAGTGGCTGACCAAACCCGACGTCGGCGAAAACCCACGCCGCCTCGCCGTCGTCGAACAAACCAACAGCATTCTCAATGTGCCCGGTGGGACTCAACGTCATCAACTCGGTGGACTGGCCCGGACGCAGGCCCTCCACCAGTTGGGTGGAGAGCAGGTTGAGGAGTTTCAACCGGTCCTCTCCAGTAACGACGACGACGTCAGCGTTCGAGAGGTCCGTGAACGCCCGTCCATCTTCCAACGCGCGTTGCTCGGGGAAGGGGCCACCGTAATGCAGGGCGACGCCAGCGTCCACTCCCTCGCTATTCACCGCCCCCGGCAATACCAACAGCGGACTGGAATAACCCTCATCCGCGGGCGTATCAGTTGCGGATGCCTGGCCGTTGGGAACGGAGGTTGCGAGCCGTTCGTCGTCGTTCATAGATTACTCAGCCTCAACTCGTGAGAGACGGCCCGACATGTAGTTGCGCAGTTCGCTGCCGAAAGCCGCCATATCGTACGCATAGAAAAAGTCCTGTTCGACCAAGCCACCCATAAGGCGCAACTCGTCGATACGGGGACCCGTCGGTGTGGAGGCGATGGCGTCCGACACCAGCTGGACCTGAGGCCCTTTAATAAGACCCGCCCAGGTGGTGGCGCTACCGGCCGGGGAAGCCGTCATGCCTTCAAGCAGTGTGGCCCCATTCTGCTTATCGACACCCGGGGTGGCCCGCACATAACCCACCAAAGAGCTCCACAAATCACCCTTCGTGAGACGGTTATATTGCTCCACACCGGGAACTTCCTTATCCACCGCTCCTGCGGGCTCCTGAGCAAGCCACACATTCGAGCGAATGCGCAGGTAAGGGCCCTGATCGTCGTTATCGATGATAAGTTCATGGAGGTAAGCCGCAGCCTCGATCCCCTCGTACTCGAGGATGCCAGCGCCGTACCAGGTATCGAGAAGCCACGCCATGGGATAACACTCAGGCGCGATGTTTTCGGGAATTTGGAAAACCATTCCCCAAGGTTAAAACATGACCAGCGCCAAGGTATACCCCACGACTCCCATCGCACAGAACGGCAGCAGCGCAAAGGACACCAGCGCTGACGCGTTACCTTGAGCCAGCATGTGCTGGGTCATCTTCTCTAGGCCCCAGGCAAGTATCCCCAAAATCACAGCGAAGGCAACGACAGGCCATCGGGGAACGTCTGGGAACACAAAAAGCAACGCGGCTGATCCGAGAAAAGCGCCAAGTCCGGCTGCCAGCCCAACAAGTGGCCCTCGTACAAACGCACTCGCGATGCCGGCGACGGCCATCCCCGCCATCCACACAACACCCAGTTCAAAACCGCTGACCAAGTTGACGAGTGAGAGCCACAGTGCCGCACTGACACCGAGAACTCCGCCCGCGTAGGTGCCGATGACCTGGGAAAGAAGCCGAACCCGCCCGTCCCTGCGCACCATCTCGCCTACGTAAACAACGAGGACCCCTACAGCCGCAACATATGCAACAGCGGTGGTGGAACCTAAGGCCGCCGCTACCAAAGCCGCACCACCAATGATCGCGGCCACGGCTCGACCAACAACGACGTTGGGCAGAGCCGTCAGATGAGGCCATCCCCAGTAGGCCGCACCGAGGACTACAGCGAGAGCCAAGGCAAGCGCTGGCATAAGTCCTGTAGCCATGGAACCACCCACCGCTATGGCAGCCAGCAGCACCGTCGCGACGTAAACCAGCCGGTTTTTTCGGACCACGTTCGGCGAACGATCGGGAAGTGAATAATGCATTGACACCCCCGAATCCTCTCATGGACTCACCCGCCACGTGGGGGAGATCACGGCGTTGAGAGGCAATTATCTTCGTTGAGGCCGTCTCACATCGTCCCGGCCTCTGCCGCTCTACGCGCCGACACAACTAAGATGGCGAACATAAAGCGTTCGTGAAGGAGGAAATGATATGGCTGGGACCATCCTACTTACCTCCGAAAGCTCCGACCCGGCAGCTGTCTTACCTGGCTTAGCGCTCCTGACTCTCGAAGTCGAAACTGCCCCACTCACCGCATCGGCACTGGCTATGAATCTGGAAGCGGACACCATCATTCTTGATGGTCGGCGTGACTTAGTCTCCGCACGCTCCTTGTGTCGGGCAGCCACGGGGGCCATGGAAGCTCCGCCCATTCTGCTGGTTCTTGAAGAGGGTGGCTTTGCCGTGGTGGCAGTGTCATGGGGAGCTACCGACACCATTCTCTACAGTGCACCTCCTGCGGAGATCCAAGCCCGCTTGCGCATGATGCGTGACCGAGCCAAGGCAGAAAGTGCCTCGGGTGTCGAGGAATCCGTGGTGAGCGTAGGGCCGCTACGCATCGACACCACCTCGTTTATCGCTCAGATTGGTACCGAGCAACTCACCCTGACGTACAAGGAATTTGAGTTGCTGCATTATCTGGCCGCGCATCCGGGACGGGTCATCTCACGTGACACCCTGCTCCAAGAAGTGTGGGGTTACGACTACTTCGGAGGCTCTCGCACCGTTGACGTGCACATCCGCCGGCTGCGCGCCAAGTTGGGCCCGTCCCACGAGTCGATGATCAGCACGGTGCGCAACGTCGGGTACCGATTCGACGTTTAACGGCGGCATTTAACGACGACGGCGCCACCGGTTACCGTTGTCGCTCCTACCTCCCTCTCCAGAACCTCGCGGTGTCACCTCACCCTGGAAGCCGACACAAGAAGAGTGAGAATTATTTCAGATTCGCCATAGATTCTCACTTTATTTTGCATATTTTTCATGCATTTTTCGCACATATCTGACGAGACATACCGAAAAAGTGCTGTTATGCTGTTCATACGACATCGGATCACGGAAGCCCCGGGCTCCAACTTCTGCCGCTTCGAGCGGCCTTCGCGCCGACAGGCGCTCTCGGGTTCGGTGTCTTCTAGGCTAGAGCCGCATCACAGATGCGGCTCTAGCCTTTTGTCTGCCCCCGGGCAAGGTGGCCGCAGGCAGTGCAGTAGGCCGCGGATTGTAGGACAGAACGTGCCCCCCCTTCCACCCCTTTCCAGAGAGGTAACGGAAACTCAGACAGGTAACCGATACCGCACCCGTCGTTGGAGTCGACTATTCGCCAAACAGTTACCTCTCTGCGCACCTGGGCACGCGGGGAGTCGCGTACGCGAGTTGCGGGCGCCGTCGTCGTTACTCATGGACAGACAGAAGAACGCCCGTCATCGCGTCTCAAAAAATCCCTCGAAAATCCCAAAAAATGGGACCAAACTGCCCATATTTTGGATCGAAAACTTACCCACATTCCCCACTCCAACGTGCCTATTCGAAAGAAAAGTGAACATCAAGTGAACATGTCGTAAATGCTCGGAATAACTGACGTAAATAAGGTGGATCATCCCACAATCTCGGTCCCGTGGTAGTGATTCAGCGCCCACACAACATGCCTTTTAGCCCAGAATCCCGCGGAAATCATGGATTTCATAGGGGGACCTTGGCCTCACGCCTGTGACCTCATCACAGTCTCATAACATCCCGGACCCGCCGCCTTAGACACAAATCACAACGACTAGGTCTGAAGTGCGCCGTTCATGGCATATTCTGCTTAGTGGAATGTCGTTCATCTTGCGGCAACCTTTTGCTCAGATCAGGAGATCGCGTGGCACTCAGGAAAAACTCTAAGTCCGAGTCTCTGTTTGTACTCTTGGCCAATCAGTCAATGCATTTGGTCCAGTCGGCAGATATTCTCATTCAGCTCATCAGCGCGGATCCACAAAGCCGCGTCGCACTCAACGATGAGTTGCACAAAGTGGAGCACGCAGCCGACGAGGCTTGCCATGCAACGCTCCGCAAAGTGAATCAGTCTTTTGTTCTTCCCTTCGACCGGGAAGATCTATTCGAAGTAGCCTCCGGAATCGATGATTGTGTCGATTACATGGATGAAGCTGGCGACAACATTGTGTTGTACAAGCCTGGCAAACTCCCCGACGAGTTCATTAGCCAGGTGGAGCTTCTTGTCTCGTGCTCGAAGCTCACCCATGAAATCATGGGGCGCCTCGCCGTCATCGACGAGGGCACGCGCGATTACTGGATCGAGATCAACCAACTCGAGAATCAGGGCGATCGTCTATACCGCAAGATGGTGAGCGACCTGTTCGAGGACGGCTCTGACGCGCTCGAGGTCATGAAGGTGAAGCTTGTTCTCGACGCCGTCGAGAACGCCATCGATGGTTTCGAGGAGCTTTCCAGGCGAATTGAATCAATCGCCATCAAGGAGTCGTAACCTTGAGCGAAACCTTACTGCTCGTCGCCTTCATCATTGGTATCGCCTTCATCTTTGATTTCACCAATGGTTTCCACGACGCAGCAAACGCTATCGCCACCTCAGTGGCCACACGAGCGCTCACGCCTCGTGCAGCACTGACGATGGCAGCCGTCATGAACTTTGTCGGCGCAATGATTGGAACCGGCGTTGCCACGACCATCGGTGGTGGCATCGTGCATATCAGTGATGCCGCGCAACCCGACGGAACAAACTATGCGGGCCTAGTTATTGTGCTTGGCGCCCTGATCGGCGCCATTACCTGGAACATGATTACGTGGTGGTTTGGGCTTCCCTCGTCGTCGTCCCATGCACTTATCGGCGGTTTGGCCGGAGCAGGCTTGGTTGGTTCTATCGCCGTTCACTGGGGAGTCATCCTCGACAAGGTGATCATCCCTATGATCATCTCCCCGATGGTCGGATTCTGCCTCGCCTACGGCATTATGAAGCTCGTCCTCTGGGCACTTCAGAACGCGGCGTACAAGTCCAACATGCGCCGGTTCCGGCTCGCCCAGGTTGTCTCATCGGCGGCTCTCGCGCTTGGTCACGGCCTGCAGGACGCCCAAAAGACGATGGGCGTGGTGGTTATCGCCCTCATCGCCGGTGGCTTCCACGAGGATCCCAGCAACATCCCCACGTGGGTGAAGATCGGCGCCGCTTTGGCCATCTCGCTCGGCACCTACGCCGGTGGTGGCCGCATTATGAAGACGATGGGTCAGAAGATCATCGATCTGGATCCCGCACGCGGCTTCGTTGCTGAGATCACCGGAGCTTCGGTTCTCTACACAACGGCCTTCTTCTGGCACGCCCCGATTTCCACCACACACACCATCACCTGCGCCATCATGGGCGTCGGTGCCACCAAACGTCGCTCCGCCGTACGCTGGGCTGTGGCGGGAAATATCGTCACGGCCTGGGTTCTCACGTTACCCGCAGCCGCTGCTGTTTCAGCGTTCGTTACCTGGCTTTTGTTACTCATGGTTCCGATGTAGAACTGCGAGGCCGAGTGGGTCAGCAGTCGCCTGTTTTAGGTCGACGACGACACCACAAGCTGATGACGACAACCGACGAACGTCAGCAACCAGTACGAATGTGGGCCCCACGGATTAGATCCGTGGGGCCCACATCTTGCCTGCTACATCACCCGAAGCGACCGGAGACGTAATCCTCGGTAGCCTTCTCCTTGGGGTTGGAGAAGATCGTTTCGGTGTCGTCAAACTCAACAAGGTGTCCGGGCTTGCCGGTCCCTTCGATGTTGAAGAAGCCGGTCATCTGCGACACACGGGCAGCCTGCTGCATATTGTGGGTCACGATGACGATCGTGTAGGTGGACTTCAGCTCGTTCATAAGGTCCTCAATCGCCAGTGTGGAGATCGGATCCAGTGCCGAGCAGGGCTCATCCATGAGGAGGACTTCGGGCTGCACCGCGGTAGCACGGGCAATGCACAGGCGCTGCTGCTGGCCGCCGGAGAGCGAAGAACCCGGGCGATCGAGGCGATCCTTGACCTCTTCCCAGAGGTTGGCGCCACGCAATGCGCGCTCGATGATAATCTCCGCGTCGGCCTTCTTGAGCTTCTTGTTATTCAAGCGCATGCCGGCAAGGACATTGTCGCCAATGGACATGGTGGGGAACGGGTTGGGGCGCTGGAACACCATACCCACATGCCCGCGAACGTCCACCGGGTCGATTCCGGGGCCATAGATGTTCTGCCCGTCGATCAGTACCTCGCCTTCAACGCGGGCACCCGGGATTACTTCGTGCATCCTGTTGAGGGAGCGCAGGAAGGTGGACTTGCCACAACCGGAGGGCCCGATCAGAGCGGTGACCGAACGCGGGTTGATGTGCACGTTGACATCCTCCACGGCCAGCATGGAGCCATAGTAGATGTTCTCGTGGGAGACGTCGATTCCTTGGGACACAGTCGGTTCCTTTCGTCCACGGAGCTCCTCCGCGGCGGATTGCCTGGCGTCAGTAGAGCCTGAGTTGAGATGAGTTGCCAGAGTTGTCACGGAGACTCACCCCTTGGGGGCGAAGACCTTAGCGATGACTCGTGCGAGAAGATTGAGGATCAGCACGATGAGAACCAGAACAAGCGCTCCGGCCCATGCGAGCGGGAAGTTTCCGGCCACGTACTGGTTGTAAACGAACACCGGCAGTGTCATGACACGATCGTTAAAGAGCGAGAAGTTGTAGTAATCGGTGGATCCTGCCGTGATGAGCAGCGGCGCGGACTCGCCAATGATGCGGGCCACCGCGATAACACAGCCGGAGACAATTCCCGGCAGCGCGGTACGCAGCACAACCTTGACAATGGTGCGAGACTTCGACACACCCAGGGCGTACGCGGCCTCGCGCAGCTCGTTGGACACGAGGCGCAACATTTCCTCGGTGTTGCGGATAACGATCGGGGTCATAAGAACGACGAGGGCAAGGGAGCCCATGAATCCCGAGCGGTAGCCGGGGTCGCCCACCAGCACCGGGAGCATGGCCGCAGCGAACAGGCCAGCCACAATCGAGGGAATACCCGTCATGATATCCACCAGGAACGTAATGACTCGGGAAAGCCAACCCCCACGGTATTCCACCAGGTAGATAGCGGTGAAGATTCCCAGCGGGATAGCGATGAGCGCGGTGGAGATGGTGATTTCCAGCGTTCCCATGATGGCGTGACCCGCACCCGGCATAGCACCGGAGAGCGTCATACCTTCTGTCGTATGGCTGAAGAAGGTTGGCGACATCTCTTCGAAGCCCCGCATGATCACGCTGTAGAGAAGCGAGATGAGCGGTACCACAGCGAGCAGGAACGATCCGGAGATGAGCGTGGTGGCCATACGGTCGGCGCTTGGACGGTCACCCTCGTAGTATTTGCCGATCACATACATGGCAATGAGGTAAAGGATGAACGTCAGCGCGACCATCGCCACGAGAGACTTGCTTCCATCACCCAAGAGCGAGAACAGTCCCACGATGACAATGGCGCTAGCCACGGCGACCGCCCACGGCGCCCACTTGGGCAGGTGGCGGGCACCCCGGTCAAAGATATTGCCGGCCACCTCACCGACTTCTTGGCCGGACTCGCTCGGGTCGACGACGACGCCGGTACGGGCGTTTCGTGCGTCACGCAAGCGGGTGTCGACGTCGTCGGTCATTCGATCCTTATCGGATCCGGAAGAAAACTGACTCATGCGTTCGCTCCTGAGAACTCGGCGTACCGGGCCACCACGCGACGCGCGGCAAAGTTGACAAGGAAGGTGAGGATGAAGAGAAGGAGACCGAGCCCGATGAGGAACTGGCGTTCCAGGCCCGCCTGGGCCTCGGGCCAGTTCAGGGCGATCTGCGAGGCGATGGTGGAGTGCTGGCCGGGCGACATGAGGAAGAAGTTAATCTTCAAGCCGGCCGAGAGAACCATGAGCAGAGCCATCGTCTCTCCAAGTGCGCGTCCAAGGCCAAGCATGGCCGCGGAAACGATGCCCGAGCGGCCGATGGGCAGCACCGTCATTCGGATCATTTCCCAGCGTGTGGCTCCCAATCCGAGAGCAGCTTCCTCCTGGAGGCGCGGCGTCTGGACGAAGACCTCACGGCACAGTGCCGTAATAATCGGGAGGATCATGATGGCGAGGACAAGGCCACCCATGAGAATGTTGCGCGCGGGCGGGACGAAGTGGACGAGCTCAGGGGTGAGAGGCCACCACGAGACGTTCTCCGCCATCCAGCCCATTCCGGGCACATAGGCGACCCACCACTCGAGGAGCGGCGTGAGCACGCCGGAGATCCAGGCGAAGATCGGGCGGATGATTGGTTCTAGCGTGTACATACCCCACAGGCCAAACACCACGGAGGGGATGGCTGCAAGAAGGTCGATGATGTAGCCGATACCGCTCGCGAACTTTCGGGGCGCGTAATGCGAGATAAAGAGGGCGATGCCGATAGCGAGCGGGGTGGCTATGGCCAAGGCTATGACCGCCGAGAGGACCGTGCCGAACAGCGCTGCGGCCGCGAACTTCCAGAAACTCATCCCGCGAGTAAAGCCCACTTGAGACTGGATAGTTTCGTCGGAGGCGAGGAAGGCCGGGTAGGACTGGGAGACGAGGAAGAACGTCACCGCGCCCAGCAGCAGGATGATGAAGATGCCAGCGCCCTTGGCAATTCCAGCGAAGACAGTGTCTGCACGACGCGTTGAGGTACCGGATTCGTTTGCATCTCGCTTGGCCTGCTGCGCGGTCGCGGGATTCTCAGACTCCTGGGCGTGCTTCGCCCTGGCGGGCTGGCCGTTGGTGCTGCCTTTGCTCTCATCGCTCTGTGGCGAATCGGCAGCTTGGTGGGTTTTGCTGTCAGCTACCACATTGACTCCTTGGGGCTGGGATCTGCACGGGTTTGTTCACAGTGATGGCGGCAGAAGCGGGCCGGTCACGAGGACCGGCCCGCCACATCGCGCTTTACTTGATGGTGTCGATGGCTGCCTGCACCTTGGTGCGCAGCTCTTCGGAGATGGGGGCGTTACCTGCGCCAGCCTCGGTGGCCACCTGCTGGCCCTCAGCCGAGGCCACGTAGGTGAAGTAAGCCTGGACGTTGGCGGCGGTGGACGCATCCTCATAGGTCTGGCAACCAATGAGGTAGGAGACCATGACGATCGGGTAGGCGTCCTTGATCGAGCCGTCACGCAGCAGATCGAAGGTGAGGCTGGTGTCGCTGGCCAGCTCGGAGGCCGGCGAACCGTCTACGAGAGCTGCCGCAGCTTCGGGCGAGTAGGCGAGGAATTCACCGTTGACGTCGATGTTCGCAGCCTTGAGATCCTTGATCTGGGAGGCATCCGCGTAGGTGATTGCACCTTCCGTGGAGGTGGCCAGCTGGACCACGCCGGTGGTCTTCTCAGCGGACTGGGTTCCCTCGATCGGCCAGGTCTCGGCAGCCTCGTGAGCCCAGGCGCTCGGTGCCGCAGCAGCCAAGTAAGCGGTGAAGTTCTCGGTGGTTCCAGACTTATCCGCACGGTTCACCGGGATGATGTCAAGCGAAGGCAGCTCGACGCCGTCGTTATTCTTCGCGATGGAGGCGTCGTCCCACTTCTTGATCTTGCCGGAGAAGATGTCCGCGACGTTCTCAGCGGTGAGGTTCAGCTTGTCCACACCGGGAAGGTTGTAAGCCACAGCAATCGGGGAGATATAAACGGGCAGTTCGATAACCTCACCGCAGCGCTTCTCCGCCTCGGTGCGCTCGTCTGCGGAAAGCTCCGCGTCCGATGCGGCAAAGGCAACCTGGCCTCCGAGGAACTGCTGACGGCCGGTGCCGGAGCCGGTGGCCTCGTAGTTTACAGTGATGCCCGACTCGATGTTGCGGAAGTTATCCCGCCATGCCTGCTGAGCGTTTGCCTGCGAAGAGGCGCCGGAACCGTTCAGGGTGCTGGAAAGGCCACTGCCGGAGTTCTGTGATGAGGAAGAATCCGTGGTCTGTCCGCCGTTCGCTCCGTCACCCTGGGGGCCGGACTGGCAGGCGGAAAGAGTCAGTGCGAGCGCACCCGCAAGAGCTGCGAGGGCGGTGGACTTGGAGCGTGCAATCTTCAACGTTGTACATCCTTTGATGTCGCAAGGAGCGCGCTGTGCGCTCATCGTCAACGTTAAGAGCCATGTTTGACCTTCTCGGCTACGGGCGGTTAACGCGTGATGAACGTTCGCCGTCCGGAAGCTCACCTTGCCCTCGTAAGACGCCAAAATTGCCGGTTTCGTCAGTATTTTCGCAGGTCAAGGGGTATTCATGAAGGTCGACGACGACGCCCCGCCCACTTTGTCGGGCGCATCACAGGCAGTTGGCACTGATTTGCTCTCCGGCTAACGAGATAGTAGCTCAACACCCGGGTGACCTACTCCTCGTCGCTTCGGCAGAGCTATAACTCGGTAAACAACGCTGCCGGGAGTATCCTCGATTGGTGACTATTCCGCGATCTTCCCGCACAACCCCACCTATGAACAGCACATCTCCGGTGGACGCTACGCAGACTGCAGACATCACGCGGTCCGCCCCGTCCGACTCCCAGATCGATCCCCGATCTCTACTCATGGGGATCGCCGTATACATCATGTGGGGATTTTTCCCGCTCTATTTCCATTCGCTAGCTCCCGCGGGTTCCTTTGAAGTGAGCGTTCATGGCGCGATCTGGGGATTGGTGGCATGCCTCGTGATGATCGCCCTCTTCCGACGCTGGGACCGGCTACGCGCCGTCATTGCCGACCGCGAAGTACTCTGGCGGTTGTCCCTCGCCGGCGTTCTCATCGTCATCAACTGGACAACCTACGTCTACGCGGTGCAGTCCGGACACACCGTGGATGCCGCCTTGGGCTACTTTATTAACCCACTGGTCACCGTGGCGCTCGCCCGATTTGTTCTTAAAGAACAGCTCTCCTTACCGCAGAAGGTGGCAGTCGGGCTGGGCGCGAGCGCCGTCGTCGTCCTTGTCGTAGGTTTGGGGCGCCTCCCCTGGGTGTCCCTCGTTCTCGCGTTCTCGTTCGGGTTCTACGGGCTGGTGAAAAAGCGTGTGGCGAACCGAGTGCCGCCGCTAGAGGGCATGGTGGTGGAAACTGCCGCCGTTACCCCACCGCTGCTGGTCTACTACTGCTACCTCGCCGCAACCGGCGCCACATCATTCCACGTGCTAGCCACCGATCCTGCCGCGGACTCGAATGCATGGATCTGGCACCTCCTGCTTCTCATCGGTGCGGGAGTCCTCACCGCAATTCCGCTGCTGCTGTTTGCACGGGCATCACGCGGCTTGCCACTCGGCGTTATGGGACTTATCCAGTACATCGGGCCATGCCTGCAGCTCATCATCGGCATCCTCGTTTTCCACGAGCCCATGGAACCCGCTCGCTGGATTGGAACCGCGATCATTTGGCTGGCGCTCGTCGTTATGAGCGCAGACTGGATCGGGCAGGTCGTCAAGGGGCGCCGGGCGAAGGTCTAACGTTCCGTACGCAGGGAGGTTCTCGAGATGAGAACGTTCCAAAGCGCGGCAACACGCCGGAGGTAAGGACGCGCCGTCGTCGAACCGGATGAAGCCGCCCATAAAACAACTCGTACGATCCGCAACGTGAGGGGTTCGTACACAATACCCCGGCTGAGAACCGCGACTTTGTGTACGAACCCCTCATCTAACGGAAGCTTGTGACACCGCTCTGCTAGATCATCCGTCGCAACACCTACTGCGTTGTGGGACGATACTGCTCCACGGCTACCACCTGTGTCGCTTTACCCCGTGGGCGCGCCACATGGGCAACAAAGATTTCTCCCACCTTGAGGTACGGGTCCTCGGCCGGTAGCTTCTTCTTCAGTCCGTTGGGTAGGCGATCCGCAACCGCTTTCAAGACACTCGGAAGAGTGGGCCGATGCAGGGAAAGCGCCACTGTCTCACTTGGATTACGCAGCAGCTCGGTGATGGTCTTGTACACCGGCTTCTTCCGGGCCTCGTACGCGCTCTCAGTCAGCTCGGGACGCTCCACGATACGCAAGCCCGACGCCTCGGCATACGGGCGCAGCGTAGCCATGCAACGCTCCCACGGAGACGAAGCAAGAAGCCGGGCACCGTAGGCGTCGAGTTGACGGGCGATCACCTGGGCCTGCCTGCCGCCGCGCTCCGTGAGCGGGCGAGTGTCCTCTGTCCCTTTGCCCTTCTTCCAGTTCGAACGCTTAACCGCACGCGCGTGGCGCACGAGCATAACCGGCGTGGTGTCCAGTTTGCCATCCGCCCACATGTCCACCACCCGGCCCAGCACCTCGCGGTCCAGCTCCGAAGTCAGCATGACCATGGCTTCCGAGAGTGGAACCCACAGCACTTTGTCGATCTCGTGTTTGGGCGCACGGCGAATGCTCGGACGAGCCCGCAGCACGGGATGATCCTTCGACACCTCCTGGCACGTCCAGTACGTCACCTCTTTGAGCTGACCACCCGGAAGGCGATAACGAATCGTTCCCGCAGGACGCCGCAACACCACCGGAATTCGCGATTCCTCCGTGACCTCACGAACCGCGCAGGACCGCAAATCCTCGCCCGGCTTCACCTTGCCCTTAGGGAAGGACCAATCGTCATATCGGGGCCGGTGAATGAGAATAACCTCAAGGCGCCGCCCATTTTTCCGCCAAATGATGCCACCAGCAGCGTGTACCTCAACCTTGGAGGAAAGGGAACGGGAACCCCCAGCCGGGGCGCGTTTACCCGCGCCCCCTCCTTTGGCCTTTGCCGCAACGGGGCGAGCCGAAGTCCCGGTATCCGGTGAGCTAGACATGTTCCTACCTCACTACTTTCCCGCCACTCGCGAACGCGCTTGGCGCATCATCAATTCCTGGATATCTTGCAGGCGGCGACCCTTGGGGCTCAAATGATGGCGTACCCAGCCGTCAGCCTCTAGATGCCACGAACTCGTGGTATCCGCGCAGGCCACTTCGAGCATCTCAACCAGCGATTCGATCATGGAGGGATCAGTGATCTTAATGAGGGCCTCCACACGGCGGTCGAGGTTACGATGCATGAGGTCCGCTGAACCAATAAAGACGTCGGTGTCGCCGTCGTTGCAGAACGCGTAGATACGCGAGTGCTCAAGGAAACGGCCAAGAATCGAACGCACGCGGATATTGTCCGACAGGCCAGGAATGCCTGCGCGCAAAGCGCAGATACCACGCACCTGGATATCCACGCTCACGCCCGCCTGGCTGGCGCGGTACAGGGCATCGATGGTCTTCTCGTCCACCACCGCGTTGGACTTGAGCTTGACCCAGGCTTCCTTACCTGCCTTCTTGTTGGCGATCTCGCGCTCGATGCGCTCGATCAGCCCCACGCGAATGCCGGTGGGAGCCACCAGCAGGCGATGCGACTTCGCCTGACGCGCGTAGCCAGAAAGCTGGTTGAAGAGGCGGGTGAGGTCCTGGCCGACGTCGCGGTTGCAGGTGAGAAGGCCAAGATCCTCGTAACCACGGGCCGTCTTCGGATTGTAATTTCCGGTTCCCACATGGCAGTAGCGGCGCAGGCCTTCCGGTTCCTGGCGCACCACCAGGCACAGCTTGCAGTGGGTCTTGAGACCAACGATGCCGTACACCACGTGCACGCCCGCGTGCTCCAGTTTGCGGGCCCAGTCAATGTTCGCCTGCTCGTCAAAGCGGGCCTTAATCTCCACTACCGCCAGCACCTGCTTGCCGGACTGTGCGGCGCGAATGAGCGAGTCAATGATCGGGGAATCACCGGACGTACGGTACAGGGTCTGCTTGATTGCCAACACGTTCGGATCATCCGCAGCCTGCGCAAGGAACTGCTGCACCGACGTACTGAACGAATCGTAAGGGTGATGCAACAGAATATCGTGACTGCGCATTGCCTCGAAGAAGTCACGCGGCTTGGAAGACTCCACCTCGGCGAGACCAAAGGCAGTCACCGGCACGTAACGCGGGTACTTGAGGTTGGGACGATCCAGATCGTGGATGACGTTGAGTCCGGTGAGATCCAACGGAGCCGGGAGACGGAAGACGTCCTCCTCGCGGATCCCCAGTTCACGCACGAGAATCTTACGCACGTTGCTGGACATCTTGTTCTCGACCTCGAGGCGCACTGCCGGGCCGAAGCGGCGGCGCATAAGCTCCTTCTCGAGAGCGGTGAGGAGGTTCTCGGCGTCGTCCTCTTCAACCTCTAGGTCCTCGTTACGAGTGACGCGGAAGTTGTAATGCTCGACGATCTCCATGCCGGGGAACAGCTGATCCAGATGCGCACCAATCACCTCTTCGAGTGGCACATACTTGGTGCGCCCCTCGACATCCGCTGGCACATCTTCCGGCTTGTAGGGGCGGCCCTCGGCATCCACCGCGATAAAACGAGGCAGCAGCTCAGGCATCTTGATCCGCGCGAAGAGGTTCTTACCAGAGCTGGGATTACGAACGACGACGGCGAGGTTCAGCGAGAGTCCCGAAATATACGGGAACGGATGGGCCGGGTCCACAGCCAGCGGGGTGAGGACCGGGAAAATCTGCTTCTTGAAGAACTTGCGCAGACGTACAGTCTCCGACTCCGGCAGGTCCTCCCAGTGCAGGATGTCAATGCCGACATCGGCGAGCTTGGGCTGTACATCTTCGTTAAAGACCTTGGCGTGACGAGCCATAAGCTCCTGCGCGCGCTCCATGATGCCCTCAAGTGTGAGGCGTGGGGACAGTCCAGAAGACGTTGGTACTGCGACGCCCATGGCGATGCGGCGCTTGAGTCCAGCCACGCGCACCATGAAGAACTCGTCAAGGTTGGACGCAAAGATAGCAAGGAACCAGGCGCGCTCCAGAATCGGGACATCCTGATCTTCGGCCTGCTCCAGCACACGTTCATTAAAGGCGAGCCAGGAAAGCTCACGATCTGCAAAACGACCTTCGGGAAGAGTTGACTCGTCAAGTGCACGGCGAGCGGCCTTAGCCTCTTCACGAGCCTGCTTGGCCATTTCCACAAGTGAGGTGGTGGAAACTGCGGCACCAAGACGGAAACGTGCCTTCATACGTGCACGTTCGGCCAGCTTCTCATCCTCATCCTCTTGTTCATCCGAGGAATCGTCATCAAGATCAGGATCCTGCTCATCGGTCAGTTGTGGCCCTGGTGTAGGCAGTACTGCCGAAGCTTCTTCTGGAGTGGACGCGGTATCCGCAGCCTCAGGAGCGGTCTCGGTGGCATTTTCAGTTTCCGAGAGGTTCAACGATTCCACCTGTGTATCCTCAGCGGTTGGCTCATTACCAGCGACAGAGTTCTCCTCAGATGAGAGGGAAGGCTCAGAGGCTTGTGTGGTGGATACATTGGGCAGAGCGGCGTCGTTCTGCTCGGTCGTCACAGACTCGTCATTCATACCTCCGATCATGTCAGAAATCACAGTATGGCGCTGAGACTTTCTCGTATTTGGACGGCAGATAAGAGCTATGGGACAGGTGTATACAGGCTATGGAGCAGGTGTAACAAGACCGCGTTGTATCGTCGCACCTGCCCCATTCGCTCCAATAGATCCGAGAAAGGGTTCTTCGCTGGCTGTGTTGCTCAAGTCCGGTTACTCGAGAAGTCCACTGTTAACCAGATTTGCCGCGTCACGGAACTCGGCCGAGGTCTCGAGAAGTGCACGATCTCGCCGCGTGACATCCGTGGCCAAACGATCGGAATCCGAATCAATCCACGAAGCGTCCACCTGGCCAAGAAAATCCGTCAACCGTGCGGAATCTGTCAGAACATCCTCGAAAGAACCTTCAAACGTTCCGGCCAAGACGGAGTTCCATTCTTGCAACACCGTTCCCGGCTTCGGCGTCATGGAGATCTTGAGTTCGCCATCTCCGCCCTGGGATCGCATTATCTGGGCGACCGCGTCAAAACGGCGACCAACCGTACGTCCTTCACGGCGAATCCACTCGCGCAGCAAATAGCCGCGCCACAGGATTCCGGGAAGAGTATCCTCGGGCGAACGAACCCACACCTCCGCGAGAACGTCCACACCCTCGTCGTCGACAAGAGCAATAATTCTCTTGACAGCCTCGTCATCCTGCTCGGCATAGATACGTCCGAGGGGAACCAAAGCTTGCGCTGACGTATGGGCTAGCTCAGAGTTGTAAGCGACATCAGACTCACCCTCAATGGCCTCAATTTGCTCATCATCAAGCTGAGCGGGGCGTCGTGGTCGTGTGCTCATGGCAGTACCTCCTTCAGGGTTGCTCTATTCTCCCGCAGATCAAGGAGCCGTGGGGAGAATCTGAGTAAGTACTTTGCGAAATCGAGGGTTGACTTTTGATCGAAGTTGCAGGTCAGAATTAGCGGACATGGAGTGCGCGGGGCCCTGCGGTTCCCCGGCCAGGTCAGTAAAACTCGCGCGTATTCACAACGTTGCGCAGCGGATCGCCGTCGAGGAATCTCCGCGCGTTATCCGCGAAGAGTTCGGCAATAAGCCGTTCCGCGTGTGGGGAGTTCGCCGCCGTGTGGGGCGAGACGATGACGTTGTCCATGCCCCACAGCGGGCTATCTGGTGAGAGCGGCTCTGACGCAAAGACGTCGAGCGCCGCGAATCCGATATGCCCGGAGCCGAGCCCGGCGATCAGCGCCTCCTCGTCGATCACGGTGCCGCGCCCCACCGACACGACAACCAGTCCGGGTTTGGCCGCGGTCAGCAGTTTCGCCGACAGCAGCTTGTTGGTTGCTTCCGTT
>RRZT010981587.1_pt1 | contig 21268 bp, 18 predicted proteins | sample 2165551 | NCBI WGS metagenome assembly RRZT01 (sample SAMN10456910, study PRJNA506462) | wastewater metagenome | biome: wastewater; feature: sludge; material: wastewater sludge; isolation source: wastewater sludge with Escherichia coli K12::gfp cells carrying plasmid... | place: USA: Moscow, Idaho... | reverse complement strand
GGCGCGCGGATGCGCCTGGCGGACCGCCTCCCGGAGCCGCTCGTTGGTGCCGTAGGTGTAGATCTGGTTGGTCGCCAGCGAGGCGTGACCGAGCAGCTCTTGGACGCTGCGCAGGTCCGCACCTCCTTCCAGCAGGTGGGTGGCCATGGCGTGTCGCAGTCCGTGCGGCCCGAGGTCCGGGGCGTCGGGAACGGCCGCCAAGGCCGTGTGCACAACCCGCCGCACCACCCGCGGATCGATCGCCCCGCCTCGCGCACCGACGAAGACCTCGACCACTCCGGGGGCTGCCAGCCGCGGGCGCACCTCGAGCCAGGCGCACAATGCCCGTTCGGCAGGCTGTCCGATCGGAGTGCTGCGCTCCTTGTCGCCCTTGCCGACCACATGCAGCAGGCCACGCTCCGAATCCACGCGGTCCGGGGTGAGTGCGCACAACTCGGCCACCCGCAACCCCGAGGAGTACAACACCTCGATCATCGCCAGGTCGCGCCGCGCCATGGCCTCCGGCCCCGGGGCATCCGCCGCCGCGACCGCCGACTCCAGGTACTCGAACACCGCTGCGGCCGCACCGCGATCCAACGTCGGCGGAAGCGCCCGATCCGCCCGAGGAGCCTCCAGTGCGCTGGCCGGGTTGGTGGGGGTCTGGCCGCGGGCCTGCGCCCACCGGAAGAACATGCGTGCGGCCGCGGCCCGGCGCGCCATGGTCGAGCGCTCCGCACCACGACGATGCAGGTCGGCCAGCCACGCGCGCAGCAGCCGATGATCCACCTGCTCCCAGGAACCGACGCCATGACGCGCCGCCCAGCCCGCAAGGTCATCGAGGTCCCCGGCGTAGGCCCTCCGGGTGTGCTCCGACAGGTTCCGCTCCCAGTGCAGGTGCTCCACCCATGCCGTCACCGTCGCCGACAGCCCCGCCGGGGAGCCCGCAGGCTGAGCGCCAACCCCCGGCTGCTCATCGTCCCGGCTCGGCACGGGCGGCTGCGGCTCCATGCCGCCAGCGTGCCAGAATGGGCAGGTTGTCGAACGCTGCCACGCGAGGAGTCCTGCGATGCCCATCACCGACTTGATGACCGGTGGAACCGTGCTACCCATCACCCGCTGGGGAGAGCCCGTGATGCATGAGCAGACCACGCCGGTCACCGAGTTCGACGACGACCTGCGCGCCCTGATCCGCGACATGTTCGCCACGATGCGCGCCGCCAACGGCGTCGGACTGGCCGCCACGCAGGTCGGACGTGACATCGCCTTGTTCGTGTACGAGTGCCCCGATGGGGACGACCGGCTGCAGGCCGGGGCGTTCTGCAATCCGGTCGTCACCACACCGTCGGGCAAGGATCGGCACCTGGAGTCGACCGAGGAGGGCTGCCTGTCGTTCCCGGGCGGGTATCAGCCGCTGGCCCGGCCGGACCGGGCGACCTGCGTCGGCCAGGATCCGTGGGGGGAGGAGATCACCGTGGACGGCACCGGGCTACTGGCCCGATGCCTGCAGCACGAGACCGACCACCTCAACGGCACCGTGTTCGGCGATCGGCTCTCGGCGCGCTCCTACCGCAAGCTCGAGCAGCAGAAGAACGACCTCGCCCATCTCTACCCCGACGACTGGCCCGTGCATCCGAAGAAGGTCACCGCCGACGACTGAGGCGTCCCTCAGCGCAGCGCCCAGCAGGCGACCGCCGTCGCAGCGGCGACATTGAGCGAGTCCACGCCGTGCTGCATCGGAATCGACACGACGGCGTCCGCCTGAGCGATCCAGTGTGCCGAGAGGCCATCGCCTTCGGTGCCCAAGACGACGGCCAGCTTGTCGGGGACCCCGGCCGCGACGAACGCGTCCAGGTCGATCGCATCGGTGGTGAGCGCGAGCGCCACCACCGTGAAACCCGCCTGCCGTAGCGTCGGCAACGCCGTGGCCCAGTCGTCGACGCGGGCCCACGGCAGGGAGAACACGGTGCCCATGCTGACCTTGACGGCCCGCCGATACAGCGGGTCCGCGGCCCGAGGGGCGAGCAGGACGCCGTCCCAGCCCAGCCCGGCCGCGTTACGCAGGAGAGCACCGACGTTGGTGTGGTCGACGATGTCCTCGGCGACGACGAGCCTTCGGGCCCCCAGCAAGTCCGACATGGGAGTCGGGGGTCGGCGATGCAGCGAGGCCAGGGCCCCACGGTGGACGTGGAACCCGGTGACGGCCTCGGCCATCGCCTCCGACACGACGTATAGCGGGACGTCCTCGTGCGGCGCCAGCACGTCGGAGAGCCCCGGCAGCCAACGCTCCGCGAGCAGGAACGAGCGCGGCGAGTGGCCCGCCTCCAAAGCGCGGCGGATGACCTTCTCGCCCTCGGCGATGAACAGGCCGCGTTCCGTCTCGATCGCCTTGCGCAGCGACGTGTCCCGCAACGCGACGTAGTCGGCCAGCCGGGGATCGGAGGGGTCGGTGACGGGGATCAACATCAGGTCACAAGACCCGCACGTGTGCGCGCCACGCGTCCCACCAGCCGGGATCGGTACTGGTGGCGCCGCCGCCCCGGTTCCACACGCCCAAGTACAGTTCGCGCGCGGTTCCGGAGACGGTGGCGTCCGCCGGTTCGTCGGCGCCCACCCGGGTCACGGCGGCCCGATCCCCGGCGATGCTCAGCAGCCAGGAACGGCCAGCGTCCGTGGCGTCCATCCGGACCCGCCGGGCAGGCGTGGCGCGCAGCGGCGCATCCCGCACCCAGAAGCCCGTCAAGAACTCGTCCACGCCATCGGCGGCCAGCCCCGGCGCCAGCCAGACCTCCGACGCCGCCACCTCCCGGCCGAGCCGCGCGGCCATCGCGTCGAGGGCGTGCACAGACGTCTCGTGGACCATCCGGCGCAGCCAGGCGTCCCGCATCGCCGGGGCGCCGGGAAGGAAGAACTCCCCCTCGGCGTCCGCGGGTGTGGTCGCCAACACGTTGAGGAGGTCGACCAGGCCGTCGTCCAGCCAGCCCAGCAGATCGGGAACCAGGGCCGCCTCGGCGAGCACCTCGGCCTCTGGCCGCTCGGGACGATGCTCCAGCCGATCGGCCGCCCAGCGGTGCACCTGTCCCGTGTGGGCGACCAGGTCGGCAACGCTCCATCCCGGGCACGTCGGGACGGCTGCGTTCAGCCCGGCGCTGGCCGCGTTCGTCCGCAACACGGCACCGGCGTCGCCGAGCGCCTCCCCCATGGCCCGGAAGTCCTGCACCTCGATCATGGGCGACACCTTAGTTCGTCCCGGCCCCCTCGCCGGACGCGCCGCAGGCCACCGCGCCGCTATCTTGGCGGCGTGCAACCGCTCGGCGCCAGCAGTCTGATCCAGTCCTCCGTCCCCGGGGACACCGGCCGCTGGCGAGCGCTCCTGCGCGCGCCCCGGCTCGACGCCTTGGTTCGCCGCACCGACGGTGGCACCGTGCTGCTCGACCACTACCACCGTCCCCAGGGCCGCCCCGACCGTGGCTGGACCCGAGGAGCAACCCTCACCGAGGGCTCCGTGGCGCCCGCCGCCCTGGCGCAGTTGCCCGATCGCTGGACGCCCCGGTGGCGTCCCGGCGTCATGGTCGCGCTGGTCCCCGAGCCGGGCAGAGTCACCGCGTGGACGCACGATCCGGCTGCGGACGCCGTGCAGTGGCGTCGCGTCGCCGACCTGGGCCCCGGCGAGGGCGTTGCGCTCACCACCCAGGCGGGAACGCTCCACGCCCTGGTGAGGCACGACCAGATCGTGCGTCACTGGGTCTCCCTCGACGCCGCCACCTGGCAGGGAGGAGCCCCCGTGGGGGCGGCGGCGGGGACGCCCGCCCTCCTCGCCTCCGGTGGCGGCCTCCTCGCGGCACTCCCCCACCACGACCACGTCCACCTGCTCACGGGACGCCCCGGCCGCGGATGGGAGTCCCTGGGCCACATTCCTGCCGCGTCCGACGCCCCCGCCTTGGCCCCCCTCTCGCGAGGCCGTGCCGTGCTGGCCGTCCCCGAGCCGGGCGTCGGGCTGGCGTGGTGGCAGGGACCGGCCACCGAGACGGCCTGGACGCCGATGCCGGCGGCGGTGCCCGACCTCGCCGCGCACCTGCACGTGGCCGCGGTCGCCCTGTGCGCCACCTCTCTCGGCAGCGGCGTGGACGCCTCCCCTCTCGGGCTGGGCGCAATCAACCTGGGCGGCACCCGGCAAGCGTTGGGCCGGCGAGACGGCTGGCTGCAGGCCCTGGTCGCCGACGAGGAGGCCATCGTGTTGTGGCATCGCGAGCAGCGCGGCTCCCCCGGTGATCACCGCGATGCACGCTGGGTTCCCGCCGCCGCGCTCCGCGTCCACCTCGGCACCCCGCCGCCCCGCGCGGCACAGGCGTCCCGCAAGGTGGCGCAGGTCAGCGGCGAGACCGACTCCCAGCCGTGGGCCCAAGCCCCCCGCACCACGCTCAGCCGCTCCGATTCGGTGTCCGGGGTCCGCGGCACCGATCTGGGCGTCCGGGTCGACGTGGGTGACTCCGCGGTGATGCTGTTCGGCGACACCCACTGGCATCGCGGCCGCTGGGCCACCCGCGACTCGCTGGCACTGATCCGCGACCCCGGCGACGACCACCCCGCATTCGAGTTCCATGGCGGGCCGCTGCGTTTCCGGGGCCTGGGCACGACCATGACCGAGTACGACGTCCCGCTGGACGGCTTCACCCATGAGGGCCGCTGGTACGTGTTCACCTCGTCCAACCACTTCGCACGACACCAGGTGATGGGCCGATCCCTCCTGGCCCGCGCCGACGACCCCGTCTCCGCCATCACCGGGGCGACGCGCCGCCCCTTCCGGTTCACCGCCCTGGCGCAGGTGTCCGATCTGTACTTCATCAACGTTGCGGTGCAACCACTCGCACGGGAGTCGGCGCAGGTCCCGTTCGCCGACGGTGCCCCGTTGTTCGGCCTGTGGGGATCGGGGTCGTATCGTGCCGATGATCTGCGGTTCGCCGTCCTGGATGCGTCCCAGGGGCTCGCCCAGCCGAGGCTGGCGTATCTGAGCGGTCTGGACGCCGGAGCGCCGGCCTGGTCGGCGCACGAATCCGACGCGATGGCGCTGGTGCGCGGCTCCTTCGGCGAGGTGAGCGTCCGGTGGGTGCCCGCCCTCGCGTCGTACGCCCTGCTGTCCATGAGCGGCCCCGAGGACTCGGCGGGAGGCTCGATCGTGCTGCGCACCTCCCCCACGCCGTGGGGGCCCTGGAGTGAACGCCGGGTGCTGTTCGACTGGATCGCCGACGGTCTCTCCTTCGGCGACCCATCACGGCGGTTCATCCGCGCCTTCGAGCAGGACGACCCGGTCGGCGACGTCATCTTCGCCGCCCAGGCGGGCCGTCCGGGCGGTGCCTACGCCCCCTACCTCTACGATTCCGCCGTGGTCCCCGGCGGCGTCCGGTTGCGCTACACGCTCTCCACCTGGAACCCCTACCAGGTGGTGCTCATGGAGCACCTGCTGACCCCCGACGATCTGGCCGCGCTGGACGTACCTCGCGGCTAGGGTTGCCGGGTGGCCATCCGGGGAATCAAGCTCGACTACTTCCTGCTCGCGATCATCGCGGCGGCCGTCATCGCCACCTTTTGGCCTGCTTCCGGCACCGGCGCGACCGTGCTGTCGTGGGCCACGAAGGTCGCCATCTTCTGCCTGTTCTTCCTCTACGGCGCCCGCCTACACCCGCGCGAAGCGCTGGCCGGGTTGACGCACTGGCGGCTCCACCTGGTGATCCTGGCGAGCACCTTCATCGTGTTTCCCCTGGTGGGCCTGCTGATCGCCCGGCTCCCCGCCCAGGTGATCTCGCCCGCACTCATCCCAGGCCTCGTCTACGTCACCTTGTGCCCCTCAACGGTGCAAAGCTCCATCAACTTCACCTCCATCGCGCGGGGCAACGTCGCCGGGGCGATCGTGAGCGCCTCCGCGTCCAACCTGCTGGGGGTCTTCCTGACCCCCTTGCTCGCGATCGCGCTGATGAACACCTCCGGGCAGGCGGACGTCGGCCTGGACTCGATCCTCGACCTGATGGGCCAGATCCTGCTGCCGTTCATTCTCGGCCAACTGTCTCGTCGCTGGACGGCAGAGTTCGTGACCAAACACAAGAAGCTCAAGCTGTTCGACCAAGTCTCCATCGTGCTCGTGGTCTACTCGGCGTTCTCCGAGGGCGTCCGCGAGGGCATCTGGGGGATGGTGAGCGTCCGCGACATCGTTGCCCTGATCGCCGTCTGCCTCGTGATGCTCGGGTTCATGCTGTGGCTCACCTGGTGGGGCGCCCGGCGGCTGCGGTTCAACCGCGGCGATGCCATCGCCATTCAGTTCTGCGGCACCAAGAAGTCGCTGGCCACCGGGTTACCGATGGCGACCGTGCTGTTCGCCTCGCAACCGATCGGGCTCATCATGTTGCCCCTGATGGTGTTCCATCAGGCGCAACTCATGGCCTGCTCCTGGCTGGCGACCCGGTACGCGCGTCAGGCGGACGCCGACGCGGCCCCCAGCCCGCAGGCTGAGTGACCGCGTCCGCGTGAGGGCGCCGCTCAGGCCTCGGCGACCGGCGCCCATGCGGGTCCGGTCTGCCCCAGGGTGTCGTCGAGCTTGGCGAAGATCGGCGTCGGCTTGGCCAACGGCGTCCCCGCCTGGATCGGGGTCGACTCCCAGCGCGCCGCCTCACCGGCGTAGTCGCCCATGAGCACGGGGTAGGAGGGGCCACCCTCCTCGTCGACCTCGACGATCCGCGGCTGCGCCGCCCACACGCCGGACCCGCCGAGCGCCTCGAACACCTTCTGGGCCGCATGTGGCATGAACGGCGTCAGCAACGTGTTGCAGTCGGCCACGGCCTGCAGCGCCACGTGGAGGATCGTGTCGCGCCGGACCGGATCGTCCTTCTTCTTCCACGGCTCCTGATCCGACAGGTATTTGTTGGCCAGCGACACGAGCCGCATCGCCTCGCCGATGCCCTGCTTGAAGCGGGCTCGCTCCAGCAGCGCCCCCACCGTCGCGAAGGACGCGCGCGCCGCGTCCAGCAGGGCCTCATCGTCGGCGGTGAGCTCCCCCGCTTCCGGGATGGCCCCCACGTTCTTGTGCGCCATGGAGATCGATCGGTTGACCAGGTTGCCCCACTCGTTGGCCAGCTCGAAGTTCACCCGGCGGACGAACTCGTCCCAGGTGAAGTCGGTGTCCTGGTTCTCGGGACCCGCGACGGCGATGTAGTAGCGCAGGGCATCGGGGCCGAACTCGGCCAGGAAGTCGCGCACGTAGATCACCTTGTTGCGCGAACTGGAGAACTTCGACCCCGACATGGTCAAGAACTCCGAGCTCACGATCTCGGTCGGCAGGTCCAGCACGCCGAACGCGCTCGGGGTGCCCCCGCGGGAACCCTCCCCGTTGGCGCCGATCAGCATCCCGGGCCAGATCACCGTGTGGAAGGTGATGTTGTCCTTGCCCATGAAGTAGTAGGACTCCGCGTCCGCGTTCGTCCACCAGTCCTTCCAGGCGTCGGGGCGCCCGGCGCGGCGCGCCCACTCGACCGACGCCGACAGGTACCCGGTCACGGCGTCGAACCACACGTAGATGCGCTTCATGTCGGCGTCCTGCCAGCCCTCGATGGGGATCCGGACGCCCCAGTCGAGGTCGCGGGTGACCGCGCGCGGCTTGAGGTCCTTGGCGAACTCGGTGGAGAACCGGATCACGTTCGGACGCCAGTCGGTGCGCGTGCCCAGCCAGGCCTGGAGTGACTCGGCCAGCGCGGGCAGGTCGAGGAAGATATGCTCGGTCTCGATGAACTCCGGCACCTCGCCGTTGATGCGGCTGTGCGGGTTGATCAGATCGATGGGGTCGAGCTGGTTGCCGCAGTTGTCGCACTGGTCGCCGCGGGCCCCCTCAAAGCCGCAGATCGGGCAGGTGCCCTCGATGTAGCGGTCGGCCAGCGTCCGGCCGGTCGAGGGCGAGATCGCACCCAACTGCCGCTGAGCGACCACGTAGCCGTTGTCGTACAGCGACCGGAACAGCTCCTGCACCACGGTGGCGTGGTTGAGCGTCGTGGTGCGGGTGTACAGGTCGTAGGACAGCCCCAGGCCCTGGAGGTCCTCGACGATGATCCGGTGGTACTTGTCGGCCGTCTCGCGCGCCGTCAGCCCCTCGCCGTCGGCCTTCACCTGGATCGCGGTGCCGTGCTCATCGGTGCCCGACACCATCAGCACGTCCTTGCCCGCCATGCGCTGATACCGCGCGAAGACGTCCGCTGGGACGGCAAAGCCGGACACGTGTCCGATGTGCCGGGGGCCGTTCGCGTACGGCCACGCAGCACAGGTGAGGATCCGAGAAGTCATGCCCGGATTCTATGGCCTGGCCCGGACCCCCATCGCGACAGCGGCAACCACATGGACCTCATATGTCACGGAGATGACCTGCACACGTCGCAATGGTTACCATCATGAGGTGACCCCTGAGCTGGTCCTTCTCATCCTTGTGGTGGGCACCGCCCTCGCGTTCGATTTCACCAATGGCTTCCATGACACGGCCAACGCCATGGCGACCTCGATCGCGACCGGAGCCCTCAAACCACGCGTCGCCGTCCTGCTGTGCGCGGCGTTGAACCTGGTCGGCGCCTTCCTGTCCGTGGAAGTCGCCTTGACCGTCACCAATGCGATCGTGCGCATCCAAAACGCCGACGGGACGCCTCGTGCCGACCTGCTGGCCGACGGCGGGCACTCGCTCCTGCTGGTCCTGCTGGCGGGTCTGGCGGGTGCCATCACCTGGAACCTGTTCACCTGGCTGCGCGGGCTCCCCTCCAGTTCCTCCCACGCCATGTTCGGCGGCCTGGTGGGCGCCACCATCGCCGGGCTCGGCGTCGAATCCGTGAAGTGGGTCGGCAGCGGCTCCACCCTCGACGGTGTCGTCGGCAAGGTGATCCTCCCAGGCCTCGCCTCGCCGGTGATCGCGGCCCTGGTCGCCACCGTCGGAACCTGGCTGGTGTTCCGCATCGCGCGCGGCGTCGCGGCCACGACCATGGAGCGCGGCTTCCGCTGGGGCCAGATCGGCACCGCCTCACTCGTCTCCCTGGCGCATGGCGCCAACGACGCCCAGAAAACGATGGGCGTCATCACGCTCGCGCTCATCGCGTCGGGCACCTGGACGAACACCCATGAGATCCCGCTGTGGGTCAAGATCGCCTGCGCCCTCGCCATCGCGTCCGGCACCTGGATCGGGGGCTGGCGCATCATCCGGACCATGGGCAAGGGCCTCGTCGAGATCTCGTCGCCGCAAGGCATGGCCGCCGAGGCCGCGTCCGCAGCGGTCATCCTGTCGAGCTCCCAACTCGGCTTCGCCCTCTCGACCACGCACGTGGCGACCGGCTCGATCCTCGGCTCGGGGCTGGGCCGCAAAGGCGCGACGGTGCGCTGGGGACTCGCCGGGAAGATGGCCATCGCCTGGCTCATCACCCTGCCCGCCTCCGCCGCCGTCAGCGCCGGTTTGTGGCTGTGCGCCCACCTGCTCGGCGACTGGTGGGGGCCGCTGTTCACAGTGGCGGTCATGGCCAGTCTGGCCCTGTGGATGTTCCTCCACAGCCGTCAGGCGCCGATCAGCCCCGACAACGTCAACGACGCGTGGGAGGTCCCCGACTCCCCCGCCCCGCTGTCGGAGTCGGCACATGAGAAGGTGGCGTCCTGATGGGGCAACTGCTCGCTGCGCTGGACGCGGTCTGGAAGGTGACCGCCGTCGGTCTCGTCCTGGGCGCGGGTCTGCCCGCACTGTTCAGCCTCGGAGTGCGCGCACAGGCGTCGGGAAAGCGCGCCTGGGCCGCCGCGAGCTACGCCGTCGTGGGGCTGGCGGTCGTGGCCGGTATCGCCGTCATCGTCGCGCACGGCCTCGGCTTCAAGCTGTAGCCGAGGCCGCCCGCGTCATCGGTTCAGATCGTCGGCGCCGAACGCCTGCGGCAGCACCTGGTCCATCGCCCAGACCCCGTCAGGGGTGTCCACCAGGAGCGCGGCCCCGCCGTGCTCCCAGAGCAACTGCCGGCAGCGTCCACACGGCATGATGCGCTCCCCCGCCTTGTTACAGCAGGTGAACGCGAGCAACCGCCCGCCGCCGCCGTTGACCAGGTCCCCGATCAACCCGCACTCGGCGCACAGCGTCACGCCATAGCCGGCGTTCTCGACATTGCACCCGGTCACGAGGCGACCGTCAGACACGAGGGCGGCCGCCCCCACGGGATAGCCCGAGTAGGGCGCGTACGCCCGCGCGCAGGCCTCCCGCGCCGCGGCCCGCAGCCCCTCCCAATCGTGCGGAGGCACTGCGGTGCCGCCGACCACGGCCGCGGTCACTTCGTGTACGGGACGCCGTCGGCCTTGGGGCCGCGCGAACGTCCGATCAGGCCGGCCACGGCCACGATGGTGGCCAGGTACGGCAGCATCAGCAGGAACTGGCTGGGCATCGGAGCGTTCAGGGACTGCAACTGCGAGGCGAGCTGCGTGACGAATCCGAAGAACAGCGCCATCAACGCGGCCCGCACCGGATGCCAGCGGCCCATGATCACCGCGGCCAGCGCGATGAAGCCGTTGCCGACCGTGATGTCCTTGATGAACCCGCCCGTCGAACCGATGGTGAAGTAGGCCCCGCCGAGTCCGGCGAACATGCCACCCACCAGCACCGCCATCCATCGGGTTCGACGCACGTTGATGCCCACCGTGTCGGCTGCCTCCGGGTGCTCGCCGACCGACCGGACGCGCAGCCCCCAGCGGGTGCGGTACAGCAGGAACGCCACGACGATCACGGCGATCAAGGCGATATAGACCAGGGGCGACTGGTTGAACAATGCCGGGCCCAGCAGCGGGATGGCCGACAACCCGGGGATCGCCACCCGCGAGAGCTGCGGCGCCGCGTTCAGGGTCGCGCTGTTGGGCTGCACGAGCTGGTCGAAGAGGAAGCCGGTGACGCCGGAGGCCAGCAGGTTCAACACGACGCCCAGCACCACCTGGTCGACGAGGTACTTGATCGAGAACAGGGCCAGCAGCGCCGCCATCGCGACGCCGGCGGCCATCGCCGCCAGCATGGCTGCGACGAGCGAGCCCGTGATCGACCCGACGGTGGCCGCCGTGAACGCCGCCACGAGGAACTCGCCCTCGATGGACACGTTCACCACGCCTGCGTTCTCGCACAGCACGCCGGCCAGGGCGCCGAACACCAGCGGGGTCGCGAGCACGATCGTGCCCGAGAGCTGGTTGGCCACCGGGAACGGGAAGGCGCTGCCGGAACCCGCCCAGGCGACGAAGCCGAACGCCACCGCGAAGCCTGCGACGACGGCGGACCAGGTCCGCAGCGAGCCCGTGAGTCGCCCGCTGAGGAAGCCCGCCCCGACAACGGCGGTGATCAGCCCGCACACGAGCGCGGTCGCCATGCCGGGAACGACGATCGTGGGCAGCGGAACCGCGGCGAACGCGTCCGACAGGGCGAACGCGGCGTCGCCGCGGGCCCGGAAGGACAAGATCGCCAGCAGGACGCCGAGCCCCACCAGCAGGCCGCCGGTGGACAGCCGGGCGCGCCGGGCAGCCCGGGACTCGGTGACCTTCAGTTCAATGGGCGCATCATCCATCAGCGCCATCGGGTCAACGGTGGTCATGCTTCACCTCCGACGAGGCTGGTCGCGGCAGGGGCCTTGATCTTCGGCAGCAACGCGCCCACGAGGGCCGGCGCCGCAACGAAGAGCACGATGAGCGCCTGCAGGACGGTGGACAGGGTCAGCGGCGTCTGCGCGATGCTCTGCATCGCCAGCCCACCGGCATGCAGCCCACCGAACAGCAGGCCCGCCAAAACGGTGCCCAGCGGCTTGCTGCGCCCCAGCAGCGCGACCGTGATGGCGTCGAAGCCGACCGTGCCGACCAACCCGATCGACAACGGCGTGGCGACCAGGTCGGCGCCCGGACCGAGCGCGTACTGGACACCCGCCAGGCCACAGAGCAGGCCCGAAAGCGCCATGGTGATCATGGTGACGTTGGGCACGTTCATGCCTGCCGTCCCTGCGGCGGCCGGGTTGGCGCCCACGGCGCGGATCGCGAACCCGAGCGTGGACCGGTCCAGCAGCCACCACACCGCGACCGCGGCCGCCAAGGCGACCAGGAAGCCGACATTGAGCTGCCGGAACAGGATCGGGAAAGCGGCGGTGTCGTGGATCACCGGGGCGATCGGGTCGACGCGCCCCGGACGCAGGAAGGCGGGCGTGGACAGCAGCCACGACAGCGCCTGCAGCGCGACGTAGTTGAGCATGATCGTGACGATGACCTCGTGCGCGCCCGTACGCGCCTTGAGGAAGCCGACGATGCCGCCCCAGATGGCACCCGCGATCAGGCCGCCGATGACGGCGACGATCAGGTGGATGACCGGCGGAAGCTGGAGGGCGAAGCCCAGGTAGGCGGCCGCGATGGAACCCCAGATGGCCTGGCCCTGAGCGCCGATGTTGAACAGGCCGGCACGGAAGCCGAGCCCGACTCCGAGGCCGGCGCAGATCAGCGGTGCCGCCTGCCAGGCGGTCGCAGCGAGCGCGTTCGGGGATCCGACCGCCCCCAGGACCAACGCCCCGTAGGCGCTGGAGACCTTGGCCCAGGATGCGCCGAGCGGCAGCCCCGGGGCGGTGAACAGGTAGGCGTACTGGGTGATGACGTCCGGGTCGGACACGACCATCAGCACCGCACCGGCGATCAGCGCCAGCACGATCGAGCCGGCCGTGATCGCCCACGTCCTGCCCCGCTCACGCCACACCGCCGCGTTCGCGGCCTCAGCCATGATCCTCCTCCTTCGTCGGGGCGGCCTGCCCGGCCTGCCCCACCTTGGTGGCTTCCTCGAACGGGACGCCCGCCATCATGAGGCCCAGCACTTCGCGGGGGGTGTCCGGGGCCACGATGCCCACCACCTTGCCGCGATACATCACCAGCACACGGTCAGCGAGTGCTTCGACCTCGTCGAGTTCCGTCGAGACCAGCAGGACGGCGGTCCCCTGGTCGCGTTCCTCCACGAGTCGCTTGTGCAGGAACTCGATCGCCCCGACGTCGACGCCGCGGGTGGGCTGGCTCGCCACCAACACCGCCAGGGGGCGGCTCAGTTCCCGAGCGAGGATGACCTTCTGCTTGTTGCCCCCCGACAGGCTGGAGATCGGGTCGGACACCGACTGCGCGCGGATGTCGAACTCGACCTTGCGCTCCTCGGCGTTGGCCAGGATCGCCCCCCAGTTGAGGGCCACTCCCTTCGCGAAGGGCGCATCGGTGGCGCGGTTGAGGATGAGGTTCTCGGCGATCGTGAAGTTGCCGACGAAGCCGTCCACCTCGCGGTCCTCGGGCACGAAGCCCATGCCCGCGTCGATCGTGGCCCGCGGTGACGCCTTCGTCAGCGTGACGCCGTCCATGACGATCTCGCCGCTGAGCGGGGCAACATTGCCCAGCATCGCGTCGGCGAGTTCGGACTGGCCGTTGCCCTGGACGCCCGCCACGCACAAGATCTCGCCCCCGGCGACCTCGAAACTGACCCCGTCCACGACGATGCCGCCGGCGGGGTTGGCCACCCGCAGGTCCCGGACGGCAAGCCGGGTGGCGCCGGGGTGGGCGGGTGTCTTCTCGACCCGCAGGTCGACGGCGCGGCCCACCATCAGCTCGGCGAGGTCGGCTTCGGAGCTGTGCGGCTCGGCATGACCGACGATCTTGCCGCGCCGCATGACGGTGATCCGGTCGGCGATGGCCCGGACCTCGCGCAGTTTGTGGGTGATGAAGACGATGCCCTTGCCCTCGTCGCGCAGCGACTGCATGACGCGCATCAGATCGTCGATCTCCTGCGGGGTCAAGACGGCGGTCGGCTCGTCGAAGACGAGGAAGCGCGCGTCGTTGGCGAGCGCCTTGAGGATCTCCACCCGCTGTTGCACGCCGACGGGCAGATCCTCGATCAAGGCGTCCGGCTCCACCGGCATGCTGTAGCGAGACGACAGTTCCAGGACGCGTTTGCGCGCCGATGCCGCGTTCAGCAGGGCACCGCCCTCGCGTCCGAGCATGAGGTTCTCGGTGACGCTGAAGACGTCGACGAGCATGAAGTGCTGATGAACCATCCCGATGCCGGCCGCCATGGCCTCGCGCGGGTTGTTGAAGACGTGCGCGGCGCCGTCGATGACGATCTCGCCGTCGTCGGGCTCCAGCAGCCCGTACAGCACGTTCATCAACGTCGACTTGCCTGCGCCGTTCTCGCCCAGCAGACAGTGGATCTCTCCAGGCCGGACGTCCAGATCGACCTGATCGACGGCGGTGAACGATCCGAATCGCTTGGTGATCCCCCTCAGTTCGAGTCCGCCGACGGGTGTGTCCTGCTCCACGATGCTGTTCCCCCCTGTGGGTGTGGTGCGCTCACGCCGACGCAGCGGGAGGCAGCGCGCAAACGCGCCCCCCGCTGCGTCAGATGGATGCTTAGGACTCGACCTTGAGGGTGCCGGCCTCGATGTCCTTCTTCATCTGCTCGATCTCAGACTTGGTCTGATCGGAGACCTTGCTGTCCCACTCGTGGAAGGGGGCCAGGTAGGCGCCACCGTTGGCGAGGGTCCCGATGTAGGCCTCGTTGGTGAAGGTGTTGTCCTTGGACTCCTTGATCGCCTCGAGTACCGCGGCGTCCATGCCCTTGCCGACCGAGCTGGGGATCACGGAGGCGTACTTCGGCATCGACAAGACACCATCGGAGTCGACCCACAGGGATGCGACGTTGCCGTTGGACTCGGCCGCGACCTGCAGCCCGCCCTCAGAGGCGGGGCCGGCGACGGGGAGGATGATGTCGGCGCCCTGGGCGACCAGGTTGCTGGCCAACTGCTTGCCGCCGGCGACGTCAGAGAACTGGTTGCCGGGGATGAAGGAGCCGGTCTTGCTGGCGCGATCCCAGCCGACGACCTTGACCGAGGTGCCCTTCTGCTTGTTGTAGTGCGCCACACCCTGGGCGTAACCGTCCATGAAGATGGTCACGGTCGGGTACGGGGCGCCGCCGTAGGTGCCGACCGTCCCGGTCTTGGACAGGGACGCCGCCAGGTAGCCGGCGAGGAAGGACGGCTCAGCGGTGTTGAAGGTCAGGCCCTTCACGTTGGCCTCGGGGGCCTCGTAGGAGTAGTCGACGATCGCGTAGTCGATGTCAGGGTTGGCCTTGGCCGAGGCGGCGGTGGCGTCACCGAGGGCGAAGCCGACGGTGACGATGATGTTGCACTTGGCCTCCACCATCTTCTGCACGTTGGCGGCGTAGTCCGCGATGGTCTGGCTCTGCAGCTCCCGGATCTGGATGCCGAGCTGCGACTCGGCGTCCTTCAGGCCCTTGTACGAGGTCTCGTTGAACGACTTGTCATCGAAACCGCCCTCATCGGAGACCATGCAGGCGAGGAAGTTGCTCGCGCTGGTCGACGACGAAGGAGTGGACGTGGCGGCCGGGGGCGGGGTCGCACAACCGGCCAGCAGCATCGCAGCTACCAGGCCGGAACCAATCAGGGACTTCTTCACGAATGCCTCCTTGGCACGGATTTTTCTTGGGGCCGATGCGGCCTTCCAGTCGAGCGATCCTAGCGTTGCGGGGCCCGATGACGAGGGTTTCCAGCCCTGCACCACCACGTTGATACCGCTTTGTAACGTCACGCGACCTGACGCACCAAGGCCCCCGCGGCGTCGATCATCGCGAGCGTCTCCTCCCGCCAGGTCGGCGCCTGAACGCGATACGGACCGGTGGCCAGCGACACGATGACCGCGGACGCGCGCAGCCGCAGCTCGATCGGGTCCACTCGCTCGTCGAAGACGGGGACCCAGGACCGCAACAGTGCGTGCACACCGGCCGTCTGGGAAGCCGACATGCCCGAGATGGTGCTCATGTGAGCGATCAGGCAGGCGAGATCGTCGGCGCGCCGGCCGGGCCCGATGGTGTCGATGTCGAGGATCCCGACGACCTTCCCCCCGGCGACGTGCACCTGTCCCTCATGGAAGTCACCGTGGGTGGGCTCGGTGCCAGGTGGCAGCCCGCGCAGGCCGGAGCGCACCTCCTTGGTGATCCACTCCAGCGCCGAGCGAGCCTGCGGCAGCGCGGTCGCGATCATGCCCGCATAGTGCTCCAGCGCGTCGGCCCACGGTGGGCGGCGTTCCAGGCCTGCGACGGCGCTCGGCATGGCGTCCAGGATGCCGATGAGTTGCTCGGCGGTGCAGGACCGGCCGGGCTGGAACAGGGCGCGCGCCAGTGAGTCCCCCCGAAGGGCGCCGAGCACCAGGAGGTGGTCCGGCGTGCGGGCCAGGACGGGCGGAGCGGGAACGCCGGCGTCCAGCAAGAGCCGGTGACGGCGGGCGACCGGGTCGATCGTGCTCTCCCGCAGCACCTTGGTGTAGAAGGTCGCGCCATCGACGACCGTGTCGCGCAGGACCGCCCGTCGACGGGGCCGGTAGGTCATCATCTCCAGCGTCAGATCCGTAGGCGCCAACGGACCCTCGACGACGCGATAGTCCGTCAGGATGGCGGCCATCGAGGCGGCATAGGCGGCTCGGGGAAGCCCGGGGAGTTCGGGATCGTTGGGGTACAGCCATACCGCCACCTCGCGATCCCCGTCGGCGAAGATCTCGGCGCGGACATCGGCCTCGCTCGGGCCCTGCACCCGGGCGCTGACGCCCAGCAGTTCGTGACGTTCCCCGCTGGGCCAGGCCACGCGCGCCGCGTAGGTCGCGGTGGTCGAACTACGGGGCTGGGCATCGACATGGTCGAGTTCCCACTCCTGAAGCAGGCCCCCGGCGTGGCGGACCGCCGCCTCCAGCAAGCCCCCGACCTGGGGCCCGGTCAGCAGCTCCGCCCCGTCGTCGGCGGGCATGGCGAACCTGTTACTCGGCCGCCGGCTCGGGCTTGAGCGCACCGAGGCGATCGAGCCGCACCCGGGCCACACGCCGGCCGTCGAGCTCGGTGACGGTGAACTGGAACTCCGCGCCCTCGTCTTCCTCACCCTCGGGGTGGAACAGCAGGCTGGTCACGTGGTCTCCCACCGCGGGCACCTGCCCCAGCTCGGCCATCAGGTAGCCCGCCACCGTGTCGTAGGGCCCTTCGGGGATCTGGTAGCCGTAGGACTCGTCGAACTCCTCCAAGGTGGTGAGCCCGTCGAGGTCCGTGGCGTGAGGATTGGGTTCCTCCCGGTCGAACTCGTCGGTGATGTCGCCGATGAGTTCCTCCACCAAGTCTTCGATCGTCACGATGCCCGCCGTGCCGCCGTACTCGTCCGACACGATGACCATGTGGTCGTTCTGGGACTGCATCTCGGTCAGGGCGTGCAGGATGCGCACCGTGCCGGGCAGCGAATGGATGGGACGCACGAGCTGCCGGATGGGGGCCTGGCGGGTGGCGGGATCCAGGTCGAACAGATCCCGGACGTGCAGGAAGCCGATGACGTCATCGACGTCGGTGCCGATGACCGGATACCGGGAGTGGGCGCCGTCGCGCACCACGCGGATCGCCTTGCTGGCCGCCATGTCGGCATCCAGGAAGTCGACCTCGGTGCGCGGCACCATGGCCTCGCGCAGCGTCACCTGCCCGGCCGCGAACACCTCATCGACGATGTGGCGTTCCTCATCGCCGAGCGTCACCGAACTCGACACCATGGCGCGGAGTTCCTCGTCGGTGACCTCCTCGCGGGACGCATGGGGATCCCCGCCCAGCACCCGGACGACGACGTTGGTCGAGACGCCCAGGAACCAGATCACCGGACGCATGATCTTCGCGATCACATTCACCAGCGGACCCAGCGTCAGGGAGTAGGCCTCGGCGCGCTGCATGGCGAGCCGCTTCGCGGTGAGCTCGCCCAAAACGATGGAGAAGTAGGAGATCACGATCGTGATCAGGACCGTCGACAGCCCGCCGGCCACCCCGTCGGGGACTCCCCAGCCGAGGAACACCGGCGTCAGGAGCGGAGCGAAGTTGTCGGCACCGAACGAGGCCGCCAGGAAGCCGGCCAGCGTGACGCCGATCTGCACCGCGGAGAGGAACAGGTTGGGGTCGGCGGCCAGACGAGCCACGGTCGCGCCGCGCTTGCCCCGGCCGCTCAATGCCTTGACCTGGCTGTCGCGGAGCGACACCAAGGCCATCTCTGCCGCGGCGAACACACCGCCGATGATGATGAAGAGCAGCACCAAGAGTGCGTTCGACACGGTCGTGTTCACCCGGTCATCGTACCGGGGTCCGCTCGCGGCCCCGGCTGATCGTCCCGGGTGCCGGGGTGGAGCCCGGCGTCCGCGTGGCGGGTAGGCCTGGTCTAGGGTGTCCGGCATGGGTGTCGACGCGACCGTGGACCAGCGCATCGTGGCTGTGGTGGTGGCCTGGAACAGGCGCGATCTGCTCGCCGAGAACCTCGCCGGGCTGGCTGCCCAGACGCGGCCACCGGACGCGGTCGTCGTCATCGACAACGCCTCCACCGACGACTCCGCAGCGCTCGCCGCCCGGCATCCGGTCGTCACCGAGGTGGTGTCCCTGCCGACGAACACCGGCGGCGCGGGCGGATTCGCCGCGGGCATCGCTCGGGCGATCATCGCGCATGGCGCCGAGGCGGTCTGGATCATGGACGACGACACCGTCCCGACGCCCACCGCCTTGGAGGAGTTGCAGCGAGCCCGCGTCCGCTACCCCGGTCGCGTCACGCTCGCGGCCTCCCGCGCCGATTGGCGCGACGGCCGCGAGCACCCCATGAACCTGCCCCGGGAACGTCTGGGCACCTCGACGCTGGAGCGACGTTCGGCCCGGCTCGTCGGCGGCATCCCCATCCGGTCGGCCTCCTTCGTGTCGATCCTGCTGGATGCCGACGCGATCCGGACGCACGGTCTGCCGCTGGCCGACTACTTCCTGTGGAATGACGACTTCGAGTACACGGCCCGGCTGCTGCGCGAGGGCGTCGGGCTCTACGTCCCCGCCTCCCGCGTCTACCACCTGACCAAGGTGTTCGGCAGTTCGGACGCCGACCCGGGTCCCCGGTTCACCCACGAGGTGCGCAACAAGGTGTGGCTGTTCGGCCGCTCGGGGGCGCTGGGGCCCCTCGAATGGCCCCTCTACGTCGGGGCGACCGGGCGCAGGTGGGTGCGGATGGTGCTCCGGTCGAAGGATCGCTCCGCGCTATTGGGGTACGGCCGCCAGGGGCTGCGCGAGGCCGCCGCGGCGCCGCGCACCACCACGGCTGTCCTCGCCGGGACCCCGGTGGCTCCCGATGTGGCCGCGGTCGAGGCGGGTGCTGGGCGTGGCTGAACCGTTCAGCGTGCTGATGTCGGTCTACGCAGGCGACCGACCGGCGGCCTTCGCCGCCGCCATCGCGTCGGTCACCACCGAACAGACCCTGGCGCCGTCGGAACTGGTGCTGGTGGTGGATGGCCCCGTTCCCGCCGGGATCGCCGCGGTGCTGCGCCGCGTCGAGGCCGGGGAACTGACCGGCACGGTGCCGGTCCGCCTGGTGGCGCTGCCGGGCAACGTCGGGCTCGCCCTGGCTCTGGAGGAGGGGCTGGACGCCTGCCGCCACTCGATCGTGGCCCGCGCCGATGCCGACGATCTCTCCCTGGCACACCGGTTCGCCGTGCAGGTCCCGATGGTGGCCGGAGGCTTGGATCTGGTAGGCAGCGCCCTGGTCGAGTTCGCCGAGGAGACCGGGCCCGACGGGGTCGTGCGTGAACTGCCCGTCGCCGCCGCCGACATCGCCACGATGGCCCGCTTCCGAGATCCCTTCAACCATCCGACCGTGGTGTATCGCCGCGAAGCCGTCCGCTCAGCCGGCGGGTACGAACACCTCAACAAGATGGAGGACTACTGGCTGTTCGCCCGGATGATCATGGCGGGTGCCGCCGTGGCGAACACCGACCAGATCCTCGTCCGGTACCGGGTGGGAGCGGGCGCCTACGACCGTCGGGGCGGTTTCGAGATGCTACGCAGCGAACTGATCCTGCAGTGGCACTTCCGTCGCTCGGGATTCACCAGCATCGGCCAGTTCGCCCGCAACGTGCTCGTGCGGGGTGGGTACCGGCTCGTGCCGGTGTGGTTGCGGTCGGGCGCCTACCGGCGGATGGTCCGTCCCCGGTAGGCGACTGCGTCAATCGCGTACGCCGCGCAGGAAGGCCACAGCCTCCACGCAAGGCCCGTCGAACACTTTGCGCCCCCGCTCCATGACGATCCCCCGCTCGCAGATGTCCGCCACGAGATCCAGGTCGTGGCTCACGACGACCAGGGTCTTGCCCGCCGCGACGAGCTCCTTGATCTTGGCGATGCACTTGCGCTGGAAAGGCTCGTCCCCGACCGCGAGGATCTCGTCGACGAGGAAGACATCCGGGTCGGTGTGCACCGCGACGGCGAACGCGAGCCGCAGGTACATGCCGGAGGAGTAGAACTTCACCTCGGTGTCGATGAACTCGCCGATCTCGGAGAACGCAACGATGTCGTCGAAGCGGGCGTCGATCTGCTCCTTGGTCATGCCGAGGATCGCGCCGTTGAGGTACACGTTGTCGCGGCCCGGCAGGTCGTGATGGAATCCCGCGCCCACCTCGATCAAGCCCGCCACCTTGCCTCGCACCAGTACCTCGCCGCCATCGGGGCGCATCACCCCGGAGATCAGCTTCAGCGTGGTGGACTTGCCCGAACCGTTGAAGCCCAGCAGCGCGACGGTCTCGCCCTCGCCGATCTCGAAGCTGACGTCGTCCAGCGCCTTGAACTTGGCCGACAGGTCGCCTTTGCGTCCCTTCAGCAGCCAGACGACGGCTTCCTTCATCGACCGCGTGTGCCGCAGCACGAACTCTTTGCTCAGGTCCTGGACCCGCACCATGACGTCGCTCATCACAACTCCTGCGCGAAATGGCCCTCGTGGCGGCGGAACACCCAGTCCCCCAGCACGAGCAGCAGTGCGGAGACGACCAGCGCGACCGGCGTCCAGAGGGTGAACAGGTGGGGCGGGATGCTCCAATTACCCAGGTGCGGCACGGTGGGCGCCCAGAAGCCGTAGTGGAACAGTTCCACGGCCACCGTCAGCGGGTTCATGAAGTACAGGTTCAGCAGCCACGCCGGGGTCTCAGCTTGCACCATCGTCCAGACATAGAGCACCGGGGAGGCCCAGGTGGCCACCATCGCGATCAGGTCGACGATGTTCTCCGCATCCCGGAAGAAGACGTTCGCGGTGGTGAACAACAGTCCCAGCCCGAGAGAGAACAGCGCGACGATCGCCACCCCGGCCAGGATCGCGGCCAGTTCGACGGGCCCGGGGATCCAGCCGACCACCAGACAGGCGGCCAGCAGGACGACGAGCTGGGGCACGAAGTG
>RRZT010340733.1_pt1 | contig 21296 bp, 18 predicted proteins | sample 2165551 | NCBI WGS metagenome assembly RRZT01 (sample SAMN10456910, study PRJNA506462) | wastewater metagenome | biome: wastewater; feature: sludge; material: wastewater sludge; isolation source: wastewater sludge with Escherichia coli K12::gfp cells carrying plasmid... | place: USA: Moscow, Idaho... | reverse complement strand
ACGTTACAGAATCGTGGTATATTCTGCTGCAGTAGTACGCGAAACAAAATTTAAAAATATTTTTAAACTGCCTTTGATATAACAGGGGCAGTTTTCTTTTGCCCCGAAGCAGGGAAATGATTACAAAACAGTGGTTAGCAGAATCATTTGTGTAAGCAGCCTGATTTTTGGAATTTGGACTATGTATTTAGTCTGCGATGGAGAAAATACTGGCTAGTAAGAAGTTACAGGCAGGTGATTTAGAAGAAAATTTATGTAGGGCTGTCGACGAGTGAGCTTGAGCAGCAGCGGGTGCGTAAAGGCTGTGGTGCAGATAGCTTTCCTTTTTAGTCTGTCCGGGAAAAGAAAAACTCACTGCTTATGCAGTGAGTAAGTAGTGTACTGAATTTTGCTGTTCAGGTAAATCATGCAGGGCAAGGCGCTTAATGTCCGTGGTGACTATTGCTACCGCAGCCGTGTGCGCCGCAGGTGTGGCCTGCGCCGCCGTGTTCCTGTTCGTGGTGGGCGCATTTTACTGCCGGGTCATAGTTCAGTTTATTATTGAGCAAATCATTTACTGCATCATCGGCCTTGCCGGTAACGCCTCCATAAAGCTTGATGCCTGCTTGTGACAATGCCAGTTGAGCGCCGCCGCCGATACCGCCGCAGATCAGAGTATCGACGCTGTGTTCGTGCAGAAATTGTGCCAGCGCGCCATGGCCGCTGCCGTTGGTGCTGACGATTTCTGTTTTGACGATGTCAGTGTTTTCGATGTCGTAAATTTTAAAGAATTCGGTGTGTCCGAAGTGTTGAAAGATGTCGCCGTCCTGATAAGTAACTGCGATTTTCATTGTTATACCGCTCCTTTACTGTAATTGTTATGAGTTTGCGACATATGCCGTAAACATTTTTAGCATAGCACTGTTCGCAGCCTGTGTCAATAAAGTCGGGGATGACATAGTACCTGTTAAAATAAAAAGGCTCGCCGCCGTTGCAGACGCGAGCAGAAGAAGCTTGACTGTGAGAGATATTTTGATCTGTTTGTGCTTAGGTCGCCCATCATCGATATGTCAGCGCAGCGGCTGGCGTTTACGCTGGCGACGCGTAAAATATTTTGCCAGTCGATAGGCGACGGTACGGTATTGTGTGGTCAGATAGACGCCGCCGAGGATAAGTACGCCGCCAATAGCCTGGGAGATGAGAAGTTGTTCGTCAAGAAACAGCACCCCGCAGATGATGCCGACCAGCGGCATGATATTCATAAATACGGCTGCCTGACTGGGTCCGACGATGCCTGTGCCTTTGTTCCAGAAGATCATGGCGATCAGCCCGCCGGCAAAAATAACGAACAGATATGAGCCAAGAGCCAGCGGTGAAAGCAGCGAGGGCAGTTCGAAATGGCCAAGATAAGCAGCACTAGCTGCCGTGGTAAGCGAACCTAACAGACCCGACCAGGCGACGATGGCAAAGGGGGAAACATCGTCGATGATGCGCACGACGATGATAGAATACAGTGCCCAGGCGACCTGACTGGTAAAAAAGAGTACGTCGCCGATATTAAAGCTCAGCGTCAATATGGCCGCAAGCGAACCGTTGCTGAGCAGGTACAGCGCGCCGCACAGGCTGCTGCAGATGCCGAGCCATTGCAGGCGGTGCAGACGTTCATGGATCAGCACAAAGCTGAGCAGAGCCGTCACGATGGGCGTGAGTGTGGCGATAATGGTAAAGTTGGTGACTGTCGAATATTGCAGCCCGGTAAATTGGGTAACGTTATTGATGCAGACGCCGAGGATGCCCATGGTAAATAAGGCCGGCCAGGTCCTGCGTGGCGGTAGCAGCTTTTCGCCGCGCCAGGCAAGCATGGCAAACAGCGTCAGGGCTACGATAGTGTAGCGAATGCTGACCATAGGTATGGGCGACATTTCCCTGACGACGAATTTGGCGAACATAGGTTGAATACCCCAGATGACGCAAGTACAGATCAAAAGTGCCGAGGCGGTAAGCTTGTTCGTTTGCATTGCAGTGCTGACAGACCTTTCGATGATGATTTATAAAGTGCCGGGCATCTGCCCGTAACTTAAAAGCTTAACAGTCGTTCAATGATTTCTGCCGCCGGCGTTTGACCAGATATCTGGCCAGTTTATAGGCCAGCAGGCGGTACTGCGTAGTCAGATACACACCGGCGATGATAAGAGCGCCGCCAACTGCTTCGGAAGTATAGAAGCTTTCTTCGAGAAAGGCGATGCCGCAGATGATGCCTACTAATGGCATCAGATTCATAAACACGGCGGCCTGACTGGGGCCGATAACGCGGATGCCTTTGTTCCAGAACAGCATACCGACCAGGCTGCCGATAAAAATAACGTAAAAATAGGAACCCCAGGCTAAAGCGGAAAGGTCATAGGGCAGTGCAAACTGCCCGGTCAGGATACTGTAAGCAGCCGTAGTCAGAGAGCCAAGCAGCCCGGCCCAGGCTACAGCGCTGTAGGCAGATACATATTTACTGACCTGCGCGACAAGAATGGTATAAAAAGCCCAGGCAACCATACTGACGCAGAACAGGATATCACCGAAATTAAAGTTCAGGTTGATAATCGTTGAAAGCGAACCTTTGCTGATCAGGTAAACGGCGCCGATGATACTGGCGGCGATACCTAGCCATTGCAGCTTGTGCAGCCGTTCATGCAGCAGCACCAGACTTAAGAGTGCGGTCACGGCAGGCGTCAGCGAGGCAATAATAGTAAGGTTGGCTACGGTCGAGTATTGCAGGCCTGTAAATTGCGCAACATTGTTGCCGCCAACGCTGAGGACGCCCATCAAAAACAGCGGCAGCCAGGCTTTGCGTGGTGGCAGCAGTTTTTCGCCGCTGTAAGCCAGCGCTGCCAGCAGCACTACGCCTACTGTAAAATAACGGATACTGACCAGAGGGATCGGGTCGAACTCGCGGACGACAAAAGTGACGAACATCGGCTGTGCGCCCCAAATGATGCAGGCGGATAAAACCATCAGTGTTGCTGCGGAAATATTTTTGGGCATAGGAACGCCTTCTTCGCTGTTTATTTTACCAGCTGCGGTATAAAACCCTGCGTGTCACAGCTGACAAGCTTATAGGTGATGCCGTTGCGGATACCTTCAAAAACCATGCTTGCATCGCTGCCGTGAATATGGCCGAAAACGCAGTGCCTGACGCCGTAACGCTCCAGCAGTTCGGCAAAAACAGATTCATTTGCAGCGTCATAAAGAGGCGGATAATGCAGTGCGGCTATGATATCGCTGTAGCCGGCTTGTCTGGCAGCTTCCAGTGAAGCCTCCAGGCGCAGTCCTTCACGGCGGTAGATAGCGGCATCGTCCGCGTTAAAATTGTCGGATGAAGGCAGGAGCCAGCCACGACTGCCGCAGATGGCAGTCGTGCCGCAGGTAAAAAAGTTGTTTTGCAGAAAGCTGAAATTATTTTCTGTCGCAGTCTGCATCTTTTTTAAAGATGCCCACCAGTAGTCATGGTTGCCGCGCAGAATGATTTTGCGCCCGGGCAGGGCGGCGATCCAGTTCAGGTCGGTCAGCGCGTCTTGCAGATCCATGGCCCATGAGGTGTCGCCGCAGATGATGACGGTATCGTCGCTGCGGATAAGTTGATGCCAGTTGGCTGCAACCTTGGCGGCGTGGTCTGCCCAGTGTTTCCCGAAGATTTCCATAGGCTTGGACGGAGGCTTTCCGGAAAGGTGCAGGTCGCCGATAGCGTAAATTTTCATGAATTATGCTCCATTTTTGCTGCTTAATGTTAACTTTATGTTAGCTTATTTTAAGAAGGAATGCAAGGAATTGCTGACAGGTTTGACCTCAGCGCGAAAATAAATGCCTGTGTCTACTGCCAAAGTCTGATTAATCCGTTTAATATAGATATAAAGTCTGAATTAGGATGCGAGAATCTTTTTCCTTTCTATCCCTGGTTGCTGTTGCCGCTTTCAGCATTTTTATACAATGAAAGTATCAAAACGCAGGGGAGGGGCAACTATGACAAAGCAGCAGGATTTCAGTATGTGGTCAGTGAATTTTATTTTGTTTTGCCTGGCTAATTTTTTGTATTACGGAGCTTTTTATTTGTATATTCCGGTATTGCCGCAGTATGTGGAGATGTTGGGCGGTACACCTGCCGATATCGGGCTGGTTGGTGGCGCTTTCGGCCTGTCGTCCTTTATTATACGGCCGTATTTGGGTAAACTGGCCAACGAATGGGGTCGTAAGCGTATGATGCTTCTGGGTACGATTTCTTTTGCACTGTTGTTTCTGCTGTTCGGCAGAGTTACCGGCGTGGTGCCGCTGGTCGTACTCAGGCTTGCGCATGGTGTTTGTCTGGCGATGTATCTGGCGGCATCAGCTGCCTATATAGCCGATTATGCGCCGGTAGACAGGCGCGGCGAGGTGCTGGGGATTTATCAGACCTGCAGTGTGGTTTCTATGGCTGTTTTTCCAGCAGCAGGCATTTGGATCCTTCAGCATACACAAAGTTATCCTTTTTTGTTCAACGTGACTTTTGTTACGGCATTAGTATGCTTTTTCGTGTTACTGCCGCTCAAAGAAACGAATCCTGTTTATGATCAGGAACAAAAACTGGATCTGCTGCCGATTTTCAGGCGGCGGGTAATTTTTATGTCTTCGCTGTGCCTTTTGGGTGCATCACTGGTCTATGGCGCGATTCTTACTTTTTTACCGATTTATGCGCAGCAGCGGAATATAAGTGATTATGGTATTTTTTTCGTAGTCTATGCTTTGGCGACGATGGGCAGCAGGGTCTTTGCCGGTAAGCTGTCCGATCATGTCGACAGGCGTCTGGTGATTTTGCCGTTTTCACTTTTGGTTGCACTGGCGGCTATGTGTTTCTTTATTATGGATAACGTTTGGACGCTTGGGCTGATCGCAATATTATTCGGACTGGGATATGGAGCTTTAGTGCCGGCGCTTACTGCACTGGTCGTTGATGTTACCCGGCCGGAAGAACGTGGACCGGCACTGGGTTTTTTTACTGCTTTTATTGAAGTCGGCATCGTCGTCGGCGCTATGGGTCTGGGGTTTATTACCGAGATATTGGGCTATGCCAATATGTTTGCATTGTCAGGTATCATCGTACTGGTGATCACACTGGCATTTTGGCTGTTGGTGCAGCAGCGTCATACTATTAAGCTGGAGGGAGAGTAAGCAGGCTCCAGATGAGCGCAGAGCATTAAAAGCCGCCTGCAGTGCGTACTAGGCAGATGGGGAAGAAAAGACTTGAAACTCCGCGGATTTGTGATATAATGGTTAAAGTATTTGCAGAATGAACAAATTCGGTGAAGCGGAGTAGTAACCACAGATCCCTGTTGCAGAAAGTTGACGGCAGCTGCGAGTCAATACGGGAGCAAGGTGAACTCGCCGCGGAGGAGCCGCGTCAAAAGCGCGGACGCATAACCGGCGTTACAGGTTTCGAGTGGCCGAGATTTTTTTCGGCAATCAGGGTGGTACCGCGAAAGCTATTTCGTCCCTGGCCTAACAGCCGGGGACTTTTTTATTTGCCGCGCTGCGGTGGTAAGCAAATTTTAGGAGGTTATGAGAAGAATGATCGAAGAAAAGTATACTCCCCATGCCATAGAAAGCAAATGGCAGAAATATTGGGAAGATAACAAGGCATTTAAAACTGATATTGATGCAGGCAAACCCAAGTCTTATGTGCTGGAAATGTTCCCGTATCCTTCGGGCAACCTGCATATGGGGCACGTACGCAATTATTCCATCGGCGACGTAGTTGCCCGCTTCCGCAGTATGAACGGTTTTAACGTGCTGCATCCGATGGGCTGGGATTCTTTTGGTATGCCGGCTGAGAATGCCGCGATCAAACATGGTATCCACCCTGCTAAATGGACGATGGAAAATATCGCCAACATGACCCGTCAGCAGAAGGAACTGGGACTGTCCTATGATTGGGACCGCGAAGTTGCCACCTGTAAGGAAGATTACTATAAATGGACCCAGTGGTTCTTTGAGCTGTTTTATAAGCGCGGTTTGGCCGTCAAGAAAAAATCTGCTGTCAACTGGTGTGGTGAATGCAACACTGTTTTGGCTAATGAGCAGGTTATCGACGGACGCTGCTGGCGCTGTGACCATGAGGTCGTCAAAAAAGATCTGGAACAATGGTTCTTCAAAATTACCGATTATGCGGAAGAACTTTTGGATGATCTGAAACTTTTGAACGGCTGGCCGGAACGCGTTAAGACGATGCAGAAAAACTGGATCGGGCGCAGTGAAGGTCTGGAATTCAGCTTTGACGTGCCCTGCATCGATGCTAAGCTGCCTGTTTACACTACCCGTCCGGATACGGCATTTGGCGTTACCTTCGTGGTCCTGGCTGCCGAGCATCCAATGGTAGAGCAGTTGTGCCGGGATAATCCGAAGGCAGACGAGATCAGGGCTTTCTGCGCCCGTGTGCGCAACCAGTCCGATATTGAACGTACTTCCAGCGAGTCGGAAAAAGAAGGTATCTTTACCGGGAAATATGCTGTCAATCCTTTCAATGGCCGCCAGGTAGAGATCTGGGTCACCAACTATGTCCTGTACGATTATGGCACCGGAGCTGTTATGGGTGTACCTACAGGTGATCAGCGCGACTGGATGTTTGCCGATAAATACGGTTTGGATAAGATCGTTGTCGTTACTCCTAAAGACCAGGAATTAAAAGTTGAAGATATGACTGCCGCCTATGAAGAAAAAGAGGGCGTGCTGGTAAATTCCGGCAAGTTCAGCGGCATGGAGATGCATGCTGCAATCAAAGCTATTATGGATTATGCGGAAGAACAAGGCTTTGGTTCCCGTCATGTCAACTACCGTCTGCGCGACTGGCTCATCAGCCGTCAGCGTTATTGGGGGGCTCCGATCCCGATTATTTACTGTCCTGACTGCGGCGAAGTTCTTGTGCCGGAAGCAGAGCTGCCGGTACGTTTACCGGAAGACGTCAAGTTTGATGCGGGCAGCGTTTCACCGCTGGCAACCAGTGAAAGCTTTGTTAACTGCACCTGCCCCAAATGCGGTAAGCCGGCCCGCCGCGAGACCGATACTATGGACACTTTCCTGTGTTCTTCCTGGTATTATCTGCGGTATACCGATCCGAAAAACGATACTGCTCCATTCAGTAAAGAAGCTGTTGATTACTGGGCTCCGGTCGATCAGTACATCGGGGGTATCGAGCATGCGATCCTGCATTTGCTGTATTCACGTTTCTTTATGAAGGTATTGCGTGACGCAGGCCTTGTAAAATACGACGAACCATTTACCAACCTGCTGACTCAGGGCATGGTCATTAAAGACGGTGCGAAAATGAGTAAATCTTTAGGTAATGTCGTTTCTCCGGAAGAGATCATTTCCAAATACGGTGCCGATACTGCTCGTCTGTTTATTATGTTTGCTGCTCCGCCTGAAAGAGAGTTGGAATGGAGCGATCAGGGCGTGGAGGGTTCCTTCCGTTTTATCAACCGTGTCTGGCGTATCGTCAGCCACTTCCAGGGTGAGCTGGCCCAAAAGGTCACCGGCTATGATACTTCAAAACTGGATGAAGCTGATAAAGAGCTGCGCCGCGTGCTGCATAATACGATCAAAAAAGTTACCGACGATATCGAGCAGCGGTTTAATTTCAATACTGCAATCAGTGCGATGATGGAGTTGGTCAATGCTTTATATGTTTATAAGGAAGCTCAGAAAAATTACAATGCCGGTCTGGTTTATGAAACCGTTTCCGCTTTGCTGCGGTTGCTTGCTCCTTTCGTACCGCACGTAACCGAAGAATTGTGGCATGGCGTCATCGACGCTGACAGCAGCGTGCATGCACAAAGCTGGCCTAAAGCCGAGGCAGAGGCCATGAAGGTCGATAATGTCGAGATCGTGCTGCAAGTCAACGGTAAGGTCAAAGGCCGTTTGGTTGTACCTGCGGAAGCCGGCAGGGAAGAACTGGAAAAACTGGCTTTGGCGGATGAACATATCGCTGCTATGGTCGATGTCGGCAAGATCGTGAAGATCGTCTGCGTACCCGGACGTTTGGTCAATATTGTTGCCAGACCTTAAATCGCAGAAAAAAATTAAATAGCTGGATCAGTAAGATCAAATCATAAAGACGCTATGGCAGAGTTCCTAAGGTATAACGAATTTATTGTTGACCTCAGGAACTCTGCTTTTTTGCGTTTTAAAGGGGCTGGATAGCGATGATGGAACGAGGGCTGAGAGGAAAAGTAGCAGCTTTGGGGGCTGCCGTAGTTTTATGTGCCGGCGGCAGTCTGCTGGGAAGCAGCCCGCAGGATACTGCTGCTGGTGTGCCTGTACCGGCAGCTGGTATCAGTGCGGTACAGACTCGGGGAGTCAAGGTATATGTAAGCGGTGCGGTAGCAAAGCCGGGTTTATATGAAATCCCCGCAGGGAGCAGAGCTACTGCGGCTATCGCCGCTGCCGGAGGAATGACACTGGAAGCTAATCCCGATAAAGTTAATTTGGCAAAGCTGCTGAAAGATGGTATGCAGGTAAATGTGCCGCGGTTAAGTGCCAGGCAATTGCGTGAGCAGACTGCGCCGGTAAATGCAGGTGCAGCTGCTGAGGCAGCAGGCGCAAATACTTTGGTCTCGGTAAAGACTGCTGCTGAGAGTGGCAGGGGCACAGCAAAAGCCGGCGGCAAGGTACATTTGAATACGGCTACGGCTGCCGAACTGACAGTGTTGCCTGGGGTCGGTGATATTACCGCGCAGCGTATACTTGAGTATCGGGCTGCGCATGGGTTTTCCAATATCGAGGATGTTATGAAGGTCAAAGGGATCGGTAAGGGCAAGTTTAGTAAAATGCAGCCTTATCTGGAGCTGTGATGCAGCGTCAGCTGGAACAGATCATTGTCGCCGCCACACTGGCATTTCTGCTTGGCTGCCACGCAGGGCTCAGTAAGCTGTTGCCGTTGATACCAGCATTGATACTGGCGGCACTTTTTCTGCTGCTGCTTGCCTGGTGCTGCCGCCAAAAGGCTGGAGTAAAGTTGTTGGCCGCGGCAGGTATTGGTTTGTGTTTTTGTTGTGGCGCTGCCAGCGGCAGCGGGGCCATGCGTCAGCCGCAGCTGCCTTTGCAGACTTTTACCGGTCAGGAAGTACGTATTTTCGGCAGAGTGGAAGCTGGCAGTGTCAAAGTAACGCCGCAGGGAACCAGTCTGGTGCTTGCCTGTCAAGCGGTGCAGACAAATAGTGCGGAACTTGGCAGCTCTTTACCCGATACAGCAATCGCAGTATCTGGTAAAGTACGTGTGTTCGTCCAAGGGCAGGATCTTAGCGAGAAAATAACCGGTGGCGTTATTGTACAGGGAACGCTTAAACCACTGACTGATTTTGCCAATCCGGGTGGTTGGGATGGCGGGCTGTGGAACGAATTGCAGGATTTACAGGGGCGAATGTCTATAAAAGGCAGTGAGCTGTATTTGTCCGGGGACGGACAAAGTATCAGGCAGTATATCGGCGGACTGGCTGCAGGGCTGCGTTCAAATCTGCAGCATACTGTACCGGGACAGGCCGGGGCTGTTTTAGCCGGTATGACTTTAGGTGGTTACGACGGTATCAGCGCGCAGACGCGGGAAGATTTTGCTGCTGTGGGATTGGCGCATCTGCTGGCTGTATCTGGTACGCATATAGCAGTGGTGACAGGCTTTCTGCTTGTACTGCTGCGGCGCCGTAACCACTGTACTATGGCGCTGCTGGCAGGAATTTTATTTTTTTATGCGGCTTTGTGCGGGTTCAAACCGCCTGTACTGAGGGCTTTGCTTATGTCGCTGGCACTATTTGGAGCCGGCGTTAGCGGCAGGCTGCCGCAGCGCAGTAATATTTTCTGTGCTGTGGTCATACTGTTGCTCTGCTATGAACCGCGCTGGCTTTGGGACGCAGGTTTTCAGTTATCATTTACCACAACAGCGGGGCTGCTGTATTTCTACCCGGTACTGAGCGGCCTGTGTACCCGTTACTTACCTGTGGGGATTGCCGAGATCCTGGCAGTATCTTTAACAGCACAGCTGGCGGCTTTGCCGTTTTTGATCCATTATTTTCATCAGCTTTCACTGAGTGGGCTGGCAGCTAATCTGCTTCTAGTACCGCTGCTGGAACTGGCACTACTGCTGACACTGGCGGGATATGCCCTCCTGCCGGTATTTGGGTTGGGAAAGCTGCTGTTTTTACTGGCAGGGCTTTTACTGCACCCCTTGCTGAATATCATTCACTGGCTGGCATCCGGCGGCTGGGCAACTGTCACTGTTGGCAGCTGGCCTCTTTTATGCGGCGCTGTCTATTATTTACTGTTGTTGCTGCTTTTCGGCAGCAGCGACTGGGATGATTTTACTGCTTGCGAAAGACGGTTGCTGATCGGTTTATGCTGCTGTATGCTGGTGGGGATCGGGCTTTATGATAAATTCAGGCCGCAGCCTCTGACCGTACATTTTATCGACGTGGGACAGGGGGATGCGGCACTGGTCGTAACACCGCAGCGTCAGACGCTGCTGATTGATACCGGTGGTCTGCGTGGTGACTATGATACGGGCAGCCGTATCGTTCTGCCCTATCTGCGTTACCTGGGGATTCGCAGTCTGGATATGCTGCTTTTAAGCCACGGACACCACGACCATGCAGGAGGAGCGGCCGCAGTAGCTAAAAATATACCTATACGCAGGCTCATTCTGCCTCAGGAACAGCCTTCAGCAGATATACAGGCACTGCTGAAGAATACCAAAGCGCAGCTTATATATGCCGAGAGCGGCACAAATTATTCCCTGGGCAATACTGCAATACAGATCATCAGCGCGCCTGTCGGCAGCGCTGACAGCGATGCAAATGAAAGCTCGCTGATCGTGAGGGTTGTATCTGCTGACGGCAGCATTGTTTTTACAGGTGATGCAACAGAAACGGAGGAACTGCTGGCAGCGGGGCAGATTCAGCCCGGTCAGGTATTGAAGGTCAGTCACCATGGCAGTAATGCTTCTTCTTCAATGCCGTTTTTAGCGGCAGTCAGTCCGCAGCTGGCGGTTATCTCAGTCGGTGCGGCCAACAGCTACGGCCATCCTGGCAGTGAAACGCTGCAGCGTCTGGCAGCCTGCGGGGCTCAGGTGCGGCGTACAGATCAGGACGGAGCGCTTAAAATCACTTTTGACGGCAGCCAGGTAAAATGTTATAGTTATCGGTATCAGAAGGAATTTTTTTAGTGGCTTGAAGGAGTACAAACATGGAAATCACGGCAGAAAAAATTATGCAGCAATTAAGTGCCGGTACACAGGTAGCTGGTGTAATCGCAGTGTTCGGCGAAGAAGGCTATTATAAAGATAAAATAGCCGCCGCTTTACCACGGGCTGTTTTTGGCGACGCCGCGCCGGAAGACAGGGAAATAACTGTTTTTGAGCGTGATACGGATATAAAGGAAGTATCTGCTGCTGTCAATACCTACCCTTTTTTCTCAGGACGCAGTCTGGTTATCATTAAAGATGAAAAGCTGTGGGGAGGTAAGGATGGCGGCGAAAAACGCAAACAGCAGCAGGAAGAGCTGGCAGAACTGCTGTCTGATGTACCTGAACATTGTCAGGTACTGCTGTTAGGCGAAAAAATCGATAAACGCGGTAAACTTTATAAAAGCCTGCTTAAAACTGCTGCGATGGTGGAATGCAAGTCTCTCAAATCCTATCAGCTGAAGCCCTGGCTGGACGAACAGGCTGCGCTGCGCGGCTGCCGTTTTGATTATGAAGCGTCACAAACGATCATGGAATATCTGTCGGTAACTGACAATGCACCGCTGCTGCTGCTGGAACAGGAAATAGAAAAACTATCGGTTTACGCCGGTGAACGTAAGATTTGGACCAAAGATGATATCGAGCAGACTTTCGCTGCGTTGCCTGAAGTTTCGCGCTTTGCGCTGCTGAACGCCATTGCCGAAAAGAAGCTGGGGCAGACTTTGGAGCTTTTGGGTGAAGAACGTAAGCACGGTAATACTGTGCTGGCTCTATGCGGCCTGGTTTCGTTCCAATTGCGACGTCTTGGACGTGTCAAAGAACTTCTGGAAGGAAGGGCCTCGCAGGCCGAGATCGCTTCAGAGTTAAAAGCCGCGCCTTTTGCTGTAAAAAAAATGGCGGAGCAGAGCCGCCGCTTTGGCTTGGGTGAACTGGAACGGGCACTTTTGGAACTATCACAGCTCAATATCGAAATCCGCTATGGCGGCCGGCAGTTTGAAAAGCTGGAAGAAATATTGATCCGGCTTTTGAGCAAGTGATATTTGGTGTTTGGTTAAAAAAGTGCTTAAAGTTTGTTTTAAACACTGGACAAGCCTGACTGTTGTTTGTTATAATGATGGCGATAGATCAATGGGGATCTTTCTATTTTATTGCTTAAAAATAGGAAGGTCCTTTTTATATTTGTATTTCAGCTTCAGCATTGGGAAAGGAGCGCGGCACAGTGCCGCAAGTGATTACTATGATGAACAAAGAAATGTTGTATTACATTAACCCCGAACAGCAAACACCGGAGGAACTGAAGGCTTTGCTGGAAATGCACCCGGAAATCAAATTTGTTTCTTTTATGGGTGTGGACTTTGCCGGTAACGATACCGACGAAAAAGTGCCCATCAATTTATTTATCGAAGATATCAACAGCTTCCTGGAAGGCATGGCTGCTCAGACTGACGGTTCTTCCGTTGTTTTGCCGGGCATTGCTACTTTAAATAACGCCCGCGTCGATATGAAGGTCGACAAAAGTGTCAACTGGTATATTGATTATAATTACGAGCATTTTGATGCTCAGACAGGTAAAATGGTCGGAACCCTGCGCATACCCTGTTTCCTGATCCACAACGAAATCTTTGTTGATTCCCGTTCGATCCTGCAAAACAGCCTGGATTATGTGGAAGCACAAATGCTGGAAATGTTCAAAAAACATCCGCAGATAGCAGGTCTTGAACATGTTGACCTGTCTCAGATCGAAAAACTGGTCTTTACCTGTGCTACCGAGCTGGAATTCTGGGTCAAATCTCCGCGTGAAGACGCACCGATCGAAGCCCTTTCTTCTTCGCAGATGATGCAGGAGCAATACTGGCAGCGTACCCGCGGTAACGTGCGTACCGCTTTAGAACAGACTATAGAAATGATGGAAGCTTATGGTCTGGAACCGGAAATGGGCCATAAAGAATGCGGCGGCGTACGTGGACAGATCGACGGCGCAGGTCATATGACGCATGTTATGGAACAGCTGGAAGTAGACTGGAAATTTAACGTCGGTCTGCAAACTGCTGATAACGAACTGCTGGCCCGCATTATAGTTAAAGAGGTTTTTCGGATGAACGGTCTGGAAGTTTCCTTCCAGGCTAAACCGATCCCCGGCGTTGCAGGAAGCGGCGAACATACCCATGTCGGTATTGCCGCAAAACTCAAAAATGGTAAAATGGTCAATCTGTTTGCGCCCGGCGATATGAAAGCGGATTTTCTGTCTGCTATCGGTTACGGTTCAATGATGGGCCTTTTGAAGAACTATGAGGTCATCAATCCTTTTATTTCAGCTACGATCGATTCATTGAACCGCTTGAAGCCAGGTTTTGAAGCCCCTGTCTGTATCGTTACCTCTTTGGGTATCAGTCCGCAGGTCCCTTCCCGTAACCGTACGATTCTGGCAGGTTTGATCCGCGATATCGACAGTCCGATGGCGACCCGTATAGAAATGCGTTCGCCTAATCCTTATACTAATACCTATATTGCTATCGCTGCTTTCTATCTGGCAATGTGGGATGGAATCAAGGCTTGTGTGGAATCAGGCAAAAATTTGAAGGAACTGGAAGCCGAATTGTCCAAAAAGGCCGGCGTTGAAGGCTTCTATCTGGAAAAAGACCGCGAATACCGTAGCGAAGATGATGTTTTTGAAGACTTCAGCGAGGAAGAACGCAGCCGTCTGTTTGGTAAACCGCCTGCAACTGTGTGGGAAAATATGTGCGGCTTTAATAAATATCCCGAAAAGAAAGCTGCTCTTACCAGCGGCAATATCCTGCGCGCAGAATTTATCGATTCTTTTGCCAAAGGTGCCTTGGTTCGCTGGCAGACCGAGCTCTTAAACAGGATCATCCCCGAATTCCATGCTGAGATCGTGGCAATGAAATGTCTGCATGACACTGGCTTCTATAATAAATGTGACGATGAGCTGTGGGAGAAGATCGCAGCGCTGCGTGTTATGTTGGCTAAAGATTCTGTCGAGGCTCCGTGTATCTTTACTATGATCCGCGATGCTTTTAGCCGCGGCGATTTTGATGCCGCCTCCAAGTTAAAGCTGGAAATGGTAAAAACAATGGAGAAGCTGAGAAGCTGTTATCACGATTACAAGCAAAATATCATCGACTGATAAAGCATATACGTTTTGGATCCGCCGGAAAATATTATCGGCGGGTCCTATTATTTTTCACAAAATGTTTTCTTGACTGGAGCGCAGACCAGACCTATATAATTTAAACAAGGAAAAAGAAGAGGGCGCTGTTGTCGTCCTTTTCCGCAATGATATCAACATTTTTTACGGAACTGCTTTTTATGCGGCAGGTAATTACGGTCTTTTGGGAGCGGTATAGCTTGGCATAAAACAGTATGGTAGCGGGAGAGAGGGGAAAAAATGAGATGGAGTAAAGCTTTTTCAAAAACTGGCCTGCTGGCATTGATGCTTGCCGTGGTCGGGATCGGTATCTTTTTTTATGAACGTCAATATTGCGGCGCCGAACAGCCTGCGCGTTACGAGCCGCAGCAGCTGCGGCAGGTGATTACTGCCGACAGTAAAACCTCGCGGACTATTATGTGGCAGACGCAGGCGCCGGAAAGCGATGCCTGGGTGGAATATAAGCTGCAGGGCGAAAATGAGCTTCACAGGGTGCGGGCGCAGGGCAAAGAATTTGCAACAGATTCAGGGACGGTTTATCAGCAAAGTGTGACGCTGACAGCTTTGGAGCCGGGAACTGTTTATGAATACAGGGCTGGCGGCGGCAAAGAATTTTCTGCATGGCAAACGTTGAAAACAGATACCGGCGGCGCTTTTACGGCTTTGATCTTCGGCGATTCGCAAAGCCTTGATTATAATGTCTGGCGTAAGACTGCCGCTTATGCTTACAGTCACGATCCGGAAGCCGCCTTTTTCATCAATATGGGCGATCTTGTAGATAACGGCGAGCAATACAGCCAGTGGCGCAGTTGGTTCCGTGGAGCGTCCGGGCTGTTGCCGCAGATTCCGGTTGCTCCTATCAGTGGCAACCATGAAAATTATTCGCTGCAATGGAAACCTTACCGCGGCGATTTATATCTTAATTTGTTCGATCTGCCCCTGAATGGGCCGGAGGGTTTGCAGAAGCAGGCTTACAGCTATGATTACGGCGATGTGCATTTTTCTGTAATCGATACGCAGCAGGAGGAATTAAACGAGTGGAAGCCTGAACTGATCGCAAGTCAGGTGAGCTGGCTGGAGCGCGATCTGGCCGCCAGTGATAAGAAATGGAAAATCGTGTTGGTGCACCGTAATCTGTTCCGCTATCAGGACGGCAGACCCAATGAACTGGGCTCGGCACTTTTTCCGGTTATTGACCGTGGCAATGTCGATGTAGTTTTTTCTGCTCATAATCATACCTACGGCCGTTCTGCTCCGTTTAAAAACGGTAATGTGGCATCACAGGGAACGATCTATATTTCTTCGGGCCGCAGTGGTGATAAAACCTGGGCCGGTTCGCGTTCCAAGCCGCAGGAGGTCGCTTTTGACGGCGTGCTTGACCAGCCTAATTATATGAAGCTGACTGTTAATGACGGCAAGCTGACAGTGACCAGCCTGAAGCAGGACGGCAAGCTGATCGATACGGTGACGCTGACGAAATGACAAGCTCTCGATTTTTTGATATAATGTTATTATTAACAAATCAACGAATGGAGTGACATCATGGCTAAAGACAGTTCTTTTGACGTTGTATCGCAGGTCGATATGCAGGAAATGGACAATGCGGTCAATCAAACGAAAAAGGAGATCGCCCAGCGTTATGATTTCCGCGGCAGTGATGCCAGCATCGAATTAGAAGAAAAATGTATCAAATTGGCAGCTGAAGACGAATACAAGCTGAACGCTATCATCGATATGCTGCGTGCCCGTATGGCTAAACGTGATATCCCGCTGCGCTGCCTGGAGCTGGGTAAGGTAGAGCCGGCATCCAAAGGCACAGTTCGCCAGACACTTACTATCCTGCAGGGTATACCGAAGGAAAAAGCCAAAGCGATCGTAGCCGCGATCAAAGCGACTAAATTGAAAGTCAATGCTCAGATGCAGGACGATCAGGTACGCGTCAGCGGAGCTAAAAAAGACGATCTTCAGGCTGTTATCCAAACGCTGAAAGCAGGCGACTTCGGCGTAGATTTACAATTCATCAATATGCGCTAAACTGGATTTTTATACTTCCTACGTAACGTAGGAAGTATTTTTTTATTTTATTGTTTTTGCCAGAGTTTGCCTATATAATAAATATAATCCATATTGCAAACTTGCAATAAATTTGGTGACAAGGAGCTGATTTGTTGAATTGGAGAAAGAGGTAAAGAGATTAAAGCTACATGGTTTCAATAATCTGACGAAAAGCCTGAGTTTTAATATGTACGACATTTGCTACACTAAGACGGTAGCAGACAGGGAGGCTTACCTGCAGTATATCGACGAGCAGTATAATGCCGACCGTCTTACGGAAATTTTAACAAATGTTTCCAACATTATCGGAGCAAACATTCTGAACATCGCCAAGCAGGATTATGAGCCGCAGGGCGCCAGTGTCACTATCCTCATTGCCGAAGGCTGTCTGCACAGCGTTGGTGCTGAAGATAACAGTTCCGCTCCGGGCCCTTTACCGGAAACAGTTTTAGCCCATCTAGATAAAAGCCATATCACGGTGCATACCTATCCCGAATATAACCCTATCGGTGGTATCAGTACCTTTCGGGCCGATATCGACGTATCTACCTGCGGTGAGATCTCACCGCTGAAAGCGCTTAATTATCTGATCCACAGTTTCGATACCGACATTATGACTATCGATTACCGTGTGCGTGGTTTTACGCGTGATATTACAGGACATAAACTGTTTATAGATCACAATATCACTTCAATTCAAGATTATATCCCTGAGCTGGTAAAGGAACATTACCAGATGATAGACGTGAACGTGTATCAGGAAAATATTTTCCATACCAAGTGTAAGCTCAAAGATTTCGACCTTGATAACTATCTGTTCGGGCTTAGCAAAGAACAGCTGCATCCAGGCGAAGTAAAACGGATTGAGGCCAAGCTGCGTCATGAAATGGACGAGATCTTCTACGGTAAAAATATGGACCGCATCAATCTTTAAGGAGGAGTAAGTATGCTGGATTTATGGTTTTCTGAATTTCACGCTCCCGACGCCAAACTTTCGATTTTGGTCAAAGAGCAATTATATAGCGAGCAGACTCCCTTTCAGAAAATAGACTTTTTTGATTCGGAAACCTTTGGTAAATTTTTTACTTTAGACGGGCTGATTATGATTACCGAAAAGGACGAATTTATTTATCATGAAATGATCAGTAATGTGCCGATGGCAGTTAATCCGGACATCAAAAAGGTCTTGATCATTGGCGGCGGTGACGGTGGTACTGCACGTGAGGTCTGCCGCTTTAAAACAGTAGAGCAGGTAGATATGGTCGAAATCGATGAACGTGTCGTACGTCTGTGCCAGAAATATTTTCCGCAGACTGCTTGTGCGCTGGATAATGATCCGCGGATCAATCTGATTTTTGGCGACGGGTTAAAATTCGTACAAGACGCGCCTGAGGGTGCATATGATTTGATACTCGTCGATTCTACAGATCCGCTTGGACCTGGCGAAGGTCTTTTTACGACCGAGTTTTACCGCAATTGCTACCGGGCGCTGAATGATAAGGGTATCTTGATCAATCAGCACGAATCACCTTACTATAAAGAATATGCGTATGAAATGCGCCGGGCGCATAAAAAACTTGCTTCGGTATTTCCCATAGCAACAGTTTATCAATTTTATATGCCTACCTATTCTTCTGGACACTGGTTGTTCGGGTTTGCTTCGAAAGGTCTTGATCCAGTGAAAGATGCTGACTTTAAACGCTGGTCTGAATTTGGGCTGCAAAATCGTTATTATAATCCCGGGGTACATCTCGGTGCTTTTGCTCTGCCTAATTATGTACAGGAAGAACTTCAAAAAGAAGATTAATGATTCGTAACAAGGTATTCAGGTTTGTCTGCAAAAGCGGCAACATATTTATTGTGTTGCCGCTTTGTGATTTTATAACATAGATGGCTTTGTTTGAAAAATGTGTGATAAGATTATTTTTTTGTAATTTTATTTTAACAGTATTGCTGGATATATGTATGTGTGTTATGATTTATTTATAAAAATACAAGCAAAACTTTAAAGTGTATTTGCATAGTATTTTTGCTGTAAGAATAATAATTGGGTGAAGTTTTACCTGTAGAATTAAGAGGTGATAAATTATCAGATACAGTAAAGAATTTATGGAAGTCCATAAAAATAAGAATGGTGGGATAATGGTGAAGAAAGTAATTTTGTATTTATTAACTATGATCTTTGCACTCAGCACAGCTACGGCACTTGCTGCAGAACCTGCTGACGCTCCTGTGTCTATGCGTGAAAGAATGGAAAAAATCAGGGTGGAGAGCGACCCGGTATATCAGGCAGAAAAAGCCAAAAGAATGGAAAATATGCCTAAAGTAGCTGTGCTTTATGTAAATAATGCCGAAACTACTTATAATGACGAAGTAGATGGAGTGGTTTTAGGCAATTTGGAAAAATGCATCAATGATGATAAATATATTTATATCAATGGTGAACCATATATCGAAAAGTTAAACAAAGTTGGTATTGTTGATATTACTACGGCTGAAAGAGCCGATATAGTTGATGCTTTTGAAGGTGAAGATGTTGATTATGTCGTTTTTATTGAAGTGCAGCCGTTTATAGCAAGAGACAAAGTGACGTTCTTTACAGTTGGTAAAGATATAACGACTACTGTACCATTGAAAATCATTGATTTGGTAAATGGTAAATATTTATATAATGGCAAGTTTACTGAGAAAGCTTCCGACAGCACAATGATCGGCGGCATAGGTAATAAATCGGTTGCCATGAAAGCCCTGAATAAGATCAACGAACAGATCACTTCTGTTTTAACTGTCAGATTGCCGGAAGAAAAACCTGTTGCGGTAGCTGCTGATAAAAAATAGGTTCTATAATGAAAAAATATTTTGATAAAAGGCTTATGGGGGTCTTTTTAATGATATTTGTATTTTTTACTGCGGCCTGCGAAGCTGAAGCGGCTAAAAGCTTGCGACAGAAAAGCAGCGTGCTTTTGGTGTTTAACAATATCGCCGGAACACGTTATGATGAAAAGCTTACCCAAATAGCATTGGAAAAGCTGCAGAAGAAAATCGAAGGAATTTATCTTGAAATCGATGCTGAACCTTATGGTGAAAACTTCAAAGAAAAGTCATTCGAAAAAGCTTCATTTGCAGAATTGACGGCGCAGGTTGATGGCTGCGGGGCAGATTATTTTGTTTATACCGAGCTGCAGCCCATTACAAAAGAAACACATTTTAATTTTATATATTTTGATAAAAATGTGGAAACCGGGCTGGTTTTGCGGATCGTGGATTTAAAGAATGATAAAGAACTTTATAATAAAAAATATTTGATGAAAGCTGAAGATTCTACTGACTATTTCTTTATCGGCAGCGGATCAGTTGCACAGAAGGCGTTAGATGCCATACTGTTCAGAGCTGGCGAAGCGATTTCAGTCAAGCTTCCGCTTTAAAAATAATCTTTAACAGCCTCCAACAAGTAATAAAACTTGTTGGAGGCTGTTTTTTGTAAAACAGTTCGCTTTACAAACTTTACATTGATTTTACAAAACTGCGCTAACGGATTTTACTTTGCTGGGATATGCTATAGCCATAGTCAGAAAACTAAAAATAAATCATAAAAATTTTGGAGGCTATAGTGATGAAAATGAACAAAAAAGCAGCAGGTATTTTATTAGCAGCAATGAGTACGATGATTTTTACCGGCTGCGGCAGCAGTGAATCGGAAAAGAAGGCTGATAATGCGGCAGCAGGCAGTAAGATCGTTGTTATCTCCCGTGAGGATGGAAGCGGTACACGCGGTGCCTTTATAGAATTGTTCGGTATTGAGAAGAAGGATGCTGACGGCAAAAAAATCGACCATACTACTGATAATGCTGCCATTACCAATAATACTTCGGTCATGATGACTACTGTAGCCGGTAATAAAGACGCTATCGGCTACATTTCACTGGGCTCTTTAAATGATACAGTAAAAGCGCTGAAAATCGATGGTGCAGAAGCAAGTGCAGCCAATGTAAAAAGCGGTGCTTATAAAATCGCCCGTCCGTTCAATATCTGTACGAAAGATGGTTTGAGCGAAGTTGCCCAGGATTTCGTTGCTTTCATTATGTCAAAAGAAGGCCAGGAGGTAGTAGCTAAGGCCGGCTGCATCGGCGATGACAAAGCTGCGCCTTATAAAGGAACCAAACCGGCAGGTAAAGTAGTTGTAGCAGGTTCGTCTTCCATAACTCCGGCAATGGAGAAACTGAAAGAAGCGTATATGAAAATCAATCCGGCTGCTAATATCGAGATCCAGAGCAGTGATTCCACTACCGGCGTTAAATCTGCTGTCAGCGGTATATGTGACATTGGTATGGCTTCACGCGACTTGAAGAAGAGCGAGCTGGAACAGGGCTTAAAAGCAACTGTTATCGCTACTGACGGTATTGCGGTAATCGTAAATAAAGATAATAAAGTCGGCGATCTGAAAAAAGAACAGGTCGAAGCGATCTTTACCGGCAAGATTACTGAATGGAATAAACTGTAAGCAGATAAAACTGAACACTGTAAACTAACGGCTGCCTCTAGGGGCAGCCGCCTGTATAATGTGAGGGAGTATGGAGAAGCGTAAAGAAGAAATAATGAAGTTTGTTTTTCTGCTGGCGGCGTGTGCCTCTATCGCTACAGTAGCTATGATTTGTCTGTTTTTGTTTGCCAACGGGCTGCCGACTATCGGCAAAATCGGCGCTGCAGATTTTTTCTTAGGAGAAAGATGGCGTCCTGCCAACGATGTCTACGGCATTCTGCCGATGATCCTGGGCAGCTTGTACGTTACGCTGGGAGCGATCGTCGTTGGAGTTCCGGTCGGGATTTTGACGGCTGTCTTTATGGCGCGTT
>RRZT011751795.1_pt1 | contig 21312 bp, 25 predicted proteins | sample 2165551 | NCBI WGS metagenome assembly RRZT01 (sample SAMN10456910, study PRJNA506462) | wastewater metagenome | biome: wastewater; feature: sludge; material: wastewater sludge; isolation source: wastewater sludge with Escherichia coli K12::gfp cells carrying plasmid... | place: USA: Moscow, Idaho... | reverse complement strand
GGGGCTATGGCGGCGACCGTTCCGGCGGGCAGAGCCGGCCGTCCTACGACCGTGAGCGTTCCGGTGACCGCCCCGGCGGTTCCCGGTACCGGGGCGACCGCGCCGGCAACTCAGGGCGTCGGACTCCCACTGACCAAGACGCCGCGCGCCGGGGCGGCGCCGCGGTGGCTGGTGCCGCTGCCGCCGGAGTTGCCTGGCGCCGGACGTCCGGCGACGCTCGGCCCGATCGTGATCGCCGCGAACCGCGTGAGCCCCGAGAGATTCCGCCCGGTCTCGCGCCCAAGCCTGGGGAGCCCGAAACGCCGACCGACGTCAACCTCGACCTGCTCTCGCGCGGGGTGAAAGCCGAGCTGCGCAGCCTGAGCGTCGAGCAGGCCGAGATCGTGGCCGCGCACCTGGCCGCCGCGGCCGAACTGGTCGACACCGACCCCGAACTCGCCTACGCCCACGCCGAGGCCGCCCGCCGGCGGGCCGCGCGGCTTCCGGTGGCCCGCGAGGCCGCCGGCACCACCGCCTACGCGGCCGGCGAGTACGCGGCTGCGTTGAACGAGTTTCGCGCGCTGCGCCGCATGACCGGCACCGACGACTTCTTGGCCGTGATGGCCGACTGCGAGCGCGGCCTCGGCCGTCCGCAGGCGGCGCTGAAGCTGGTCAAAGAGGGCCTGGCAGCATCGCCGCCCATCGCCGCACGGGTTGAGCTGAGGCTGGTCGAGGCCGGCGCCCGTGAGTCGTTGGGGCAGCGTGACGAGGCGATTCGGCTGCTGCGGCAAGAGATCGAACTGATCGGTGCGCGGGGCCCCAAGAGTGCTCGAGCCCGGCTGCGCTACTACTTCGCGCACCTGCTGGCCGAGTCGGGCGACACCGCGGACGCCGAGAAGTGGTACGCCGCCGCCGTGCGGCTCGACCCCGACGACGAGACGGGGGCCGCCGAGGCGCTGGCCGAGTTGCAGGGCATCACGATCGAATTCGACGACAGCGACGACCCCGACGAAGCGTCCGCTGGTGACGATAGTGACGCGACGCCGGGGGCCGACCAGTGACCGCCCCGATCATCGCGCAGCACGACGTCGCGTTCTTCGACCTCGACGGGGTGATCTACCTGGGCCCGATCGCGGTGCCGGGCGCCGTGCAGGGCATCGCCGACGTCCGCGCGGCCGGTGCGCGGGTGATGTACGTCACCAACAATGCGGCCCGCAGCGCCGAGGCGGTGGCTCGCCACCTGACCGAACTCGGTTTCACCGCCGGCCCGGACGACCTGATCACCAGCGCGCAGGTGGCCGTCGGGGTGCTCGCCGAACAACTACCAGCCGGCAGTCTGCTGCTGATCGCGGGCACGAACAACCTGAGTCGCCTTGCTGAGGCCGCGGGCTTTCGTACCACCGACTCGGCCGACGACGAGCCGGACGCGGTACTGCAGGGCTACAGCCCCACCATTGACTGGCGGGTGCTCGATGAGGCGTCCATCGCCGTGCAGCGCGGAGCCACGTGGTACGGCACCAACGATGACCTCAACCGGCCCACCGACCGAGGCTTGGTGCCTGGCCTCGGCGCGCAGTTGAACGTGGTCGGCAGCACGGTGCGCCAGCAGCCCATCGTGTTCGGCAAGCCGCACGCGCCGATGCTCGACTTCGCCGTGCGGCACACGCATGCCCAGCGGCCGATCTTCGTGGGCGACCGCATCGACACCGACATCATGGGCGGCAACCGGGCCGGCATGCCGACGCTGCTGGTGTTCACAGGCGCCCACGGAAAGCGCGACCTGCTAGAGGCGGGGCCGGGGGACCGTCCGACGTTCATCGGGGCGGACCTGCGGGCGCTGCTCGAACCGGGGCGCGTCGCGACCGGCGAGGGGGACGTCCGGAGTTGCGGCGCTGCCACCGTGCGGCTGCACGACGGCTCGGTCGTCGTCGAGGGCCCGCTCGACACCGAGGCCGCTCAGTTGGACGCCCTGTGGGCGTTGGCCACCCTGGTGTGGCACACCGGCGCGGACGCCACCGGGGCGCTGGCGCTGCTCGACCGGCTGCGGTAGCCGGCGTTCGCCGGGCACCCCCGCGGCCACGTTGCTCGCGCCGGCGCTCGTTGCTCGCGTCCGGACGCGAGCAACGTCACTCAACGCGAGCAACGTCAGCGGACGACTGCGGCCAGGTCTGTTCGGTCGGGCGACCAGCGCCGAGACGAGGGGCGGGGTCACGTACTCGACGGTATTCTCACCCCGACCGCGCTACGACAGGCGCGCCCGATTCAGGAGCGACCGTGCCAGCAGGCAAGCAGCCCACCACCGACCTCGCCCTCATCGCCGTCTTCGCGGCGCTGATCGCCGCGTTCTCGCTGGTACCGGGCATTCCGATCGGGCCCGTGCCGATCACCCTGCAGACCCTCGGCGTCGCCCTGGCCGGCCTGGTGCTCGGCCCCTGGCGCGGCTTCGCGGCCACCGCCCTGTACCTGGCGGTCGGGTTCGCCGGCCTGCCGGTGTTCGCCGGCGGCGCCGCCGGCCTGGGTGTGCTGGGCAAGCCCAGCATCGGCTACCTGCTCAGCTTTCCCGTCGCCGCCCTGGTGGCCGGCCTGTTCGCCCAGTGGTTCGGCGGCCGCCAACCCCGGCTGCTGTGGATGTTCCTGGCCGGCTTCGGCGCGTCGGTGCTGGTCATTCACCCGGCCGGCGTCATCGGGCTGATGGCCGTGTTGCAGATCGACTTCGCCAAGGCGTTCGCCATCGACATCGCCTTCTGGCCCGGCGACGTGGCGAAGAACCTGATCGCCGCCGCCATCGCGGTAGCGGTGCATCGGGCCTTCCCCGCACTGCTGGCGCAGCGCGTGCCGGCGACCGCGTGACGTGATCGCGCTGCACGGCGTCACCGTCGCCGTCCCGGCGCTGACCCCGCCGGGCACCAAGACCCTGCTCGACGGGGTGAGCATCGACCTGGCCGAGCACCGCATCGCGCTGATCGGTGCGAACGGTTCGGGCAAGTCCACGCTGCTGCGCCTGCTCAACGGCCTGATCGTGCCCACGCAAGGGCGGGTCGACGTCGAGGGCCACGACACCCGACGTGACGCCGCGGCCGTGCGCCGCCTGGTGGGTTTCACGTTCACCGACCCACTGAGCCAACTCGTGCTACCGACCCCCCTGGACGACGTCGAGCTCAGTTTGCGCTCCCGCGTGCGTGACCGGGAGGCCCGGCAGGCCCAGGCCCGCGCCTGGCTGGCCCGCTACGGGCTGGCCGACGTGGCCGAGCGCAGCATCTACGACCTGTCCGGCGGCGAGCGGCAACTCGCGGCGCTGGTCAGCGTGCTGGCCGTGCAGCCGTCGGTGCTGGTGTGCGACGAACCCACCACGCTGCTCGACCTGCGCAACCGCAACCTGGTGGCGCAGGTGCTGGCTGACCTGCCGCACCAGGTGATCATCGCCACCCATGACCTCGAGTTGGCGGCTCAGTCGGAGCGGGTCATCGTGATCGACGCCGGTCGGGTGGTGGCCGACGGCGACCCCGAGACGGCGATCGCCGCCTACCGGGCGTTGCTGGCATGAGGCCGACCGACGCGCTGCTCGGCAGCTACCGGCCCGGCACGTCGCCCTGGCATCGGGAGGGCGTGGGCTGGAAATACGTCGCGGTGCTGGTGCTCACCCTGCCCGCGCTGTTCGTGCAGGAGCCGTGGGTGACCGCTTCGGCCCTGGCGTTGACCGTCGGGTGCCTGCTGCTCACCGGACTGCCGGCGCGGGTCACCCTCGCCCTGTCGTGGGGCTTGCTGGTGCTGCTCGCCGTGCTGGCGGCGTTTCAGGTGCTGATCGGGCAACCGGCGCTGGCGTTCGTGGTGCCGGGCAACGTGCTACTGGCGGTGCTGGCTGCGCGGCTGATCATCGTGACCACCAGGCCGGCGGTGCTGATCGACGCGTTGGTGAGCGCGGCCGACCGGGTGCCGTTCGTCGACGGCGAGCGGTTCGGGTTGTCGGTGGGGGTGATGCTGCGCAGCATTCCGTACCTGATGGGCGCCTTCTACGACGTGCGCGACGCGGCGCGAGCGCGGGGCCTGGAGCGGCACTGGATCGCGCGGCTCACGCCCGTGGTGGTGCGGGCGGTCGGCTTCGCCCAGGCGACCGGCGATGCGCTGGCCGCCCGCGGGCTGGGGGAGCGCTCCAGCGATCGTTGACCATCGAGGTCGACCACGTCGAGACCGGCGAGTCAGGGCTGGTCGAGCTTCTCGAGACCTTCAGACGGGTTGCGACATGCTCAACCCACGAGTTGACGCTGGACGGGCGCGTCGAGCCCCCAGCGCCTGGTTCGACACGCACCAATGACGAACCTCCTACTATGGCGACATGACCAGTAGCGCCCCTGAGCAGCCCCCCGTCACCGGGCATCGGGCCATCGACGAGGCCCTGATCGCGCTCGACCTCAGCGGGCCGGTCGGTGAGCACGCCGAGCGGGTGCAGGCGGTGCACACGGTGCTGCAGCAGGTGCTCAACCCCGCTTCCGAACAACGGTGACCGCTCGGCTCGACCTGGTGCTGGTGCGCCGCGGCCTCGCGCGCTCACGGGGCCAGGCGGCCGACGCGATCAAGGCCGGACGGGTGCTCGTCAACGGCCAACCGGCGCACAAGCCGTCCGAACCGGTCAGCGACGCCGACGACGTGCAGTTCACCGGCGGCGACCACTACGTGTCGCGCGCGGCCCACAAGCTGCTCGGTGCCCTGGACGCCTCGGGCGTCATCGTCACCGGCCGGGTGCTCGACGCGGGCGCCTGCACGGGCGGGTTCACCCAGGTGGTGCTCGAACGCGGCGCCGACACCGTGTACGCGGTGGACGTCGGCCACGACCAGTTGGCGGCATCGATCAGCGACGACCCCCGGGTACGGGTGCGCGAAGGGTTGAACCTTCGCGACCTGACCCTGGCCGACCTCGACGGCGAACCGGTCGACCTGATCGTCGGCGACGTGTCGTTCATCTCTCTGCGGCTGTTGCTGCAGCCGATGCTGACCGTGCTGAAGCCGTCGGGCACCGCCCTGCTGCTGGTGAAACCGCAGTTCGAGGTCGGCCGCGGCGGCCACGACTCGCGGGGTGTGGTGCGTGACGACGCCGTGCGCCGGCGCTGTGTCGACGACGTCGTTGCGGGGGCGTGCGAGCTGGGTTGGCGCGAGGCCTGGCGAGGCGTGAGCGGCACGCCGGGAACGTCCGGCAACATCGAGTACTTCGTGCAACTCGTGCACCACGAGTAACTGTCGCCGCCCCAGGTTAGGGTGATACCCGTGCCCAGTCGTCGCTACGTCACCGTCACCCTGCACGGGGGACGCCCGGCCGCGGTCAGCGCCGCCGCGGGTTTCATCGCGGGCATGGCACAGCACGGCATCACCAGCCTCGTGAAGGGCGATCAACTGCAGCAGTTCGCGTCGTCCGAGGGCGTCGAGCAACTCTCGCCCGACAACGAGAAACAGAGCGAGCTCGCGATCGTGTTCGGCGGCGACGGCAGCATTCTGCGTGCCGCCGAGTGGGCCTTGCCGCTCGACATACCGGTGCTGGGGGTCAACCTGGGGCACGTCGGGTTTCTGGCCGAGCTCGAATCGCACCAGGCCGGTTCGCTGATCAGCCATGTGGTGAAGCGCAACTACACCGTCGAAGAGCGCATGACCATCGACACCATCGTCACCGACGAGTCGGGCACCGAGGTGTGGCGGTCGTTCGCGGTCAACGAGGTCTCGATCGAGAAGCTGGCCCGCGAGCGCATGATCGAGGTGCTGGTGCGGGTCGACGGCCGCGCACTGTCGCGCTGGGGTACCGACGGCGTGCTCATGTCGACCCCCACCGGGTCGACCGCCTACGCCTTCTCGGCCAACGGGCCGGTGATGTGGCCCGACATCGACGCCCTGCTGCTGGTGCCACTGTCGGCGCACGCGCTGTTCAGTCGTCCGCTGGTGATCGGTCCACATTCCACCATTTCGATCGAGGTGCTGCCGTCCAACGAATGCAACGCCGTGGTGTGGTGCGACGGGCGCCGCACCACCGACATCGGCCGCGGCATGGTGGTTACCGCGCAGGTGGGCACCCACCGGCTGAAACTGGCTCGCATCTCTGAGCGGCCGTTCGTCGATCGCCTGGTGCGCAAGTTCGCCCTGCCCGTCGACGGCTGGCGGGGGGTCGCCGAGCGCGAACAGCAGAATGCTGACTGAACTGCGCATCAGCGACCTCGGCGTGATCGCCGAGGCCGTGCTCGAGCCCGGGCCCGGGTTCACCGCCGTCACCGGTGAAACCGGCGCCGGCAAAACCATGGTGGTCACCGGGTTGTCGCTGCTGTTGGGCGCCCGGGCCGACGCAGGCCTGATCCGGCGCGGGGCGTCCCGCTGCCTGGTCGAGGGATCCTGGACGCTGGCGGCCGACGAAGCCGCCGAGCTGGCCGACCTGGGTGCCGAAACCGACAACGGCGAGTTGCTGGTCGGGCGGGTGATCAGCCCATCGCGGTCGCGGGCGCTGCTGGGTGGCGTGAGCGTGCCGGTGGTGAAGGCATCCGAGGTGGTCACCGCGTGGGCCACCATTCACGGCCAGTCCGAGCAGGTGCGATTGGGCACCCCCGAGCGGCAGCGCGAGGTGCTCGATCGTTTCGCCGGCACTGACCATGCGGCGTTGCTGGCCCGGCACGAGCAGGCGTTCACCAAGCGGCGGCAGGCGGCGTCCGAGTTGGCCGCGCTGACCGGTGCGGCACGCGAACGCGCTCGAGAACTCGACCTGCTGAGGTTCGGGCTCGACGAAATCGCATCGGTCGATCCGCAACCTGACGAAGACGTGGTTCTGGCAGGGCAGGCGCAGCGGCTGCAGGCCGTGGACGACCTGCGGCTGGCCGCGCACGCCGCCGTCATGGCTCTGAGCGGTGACGCCGAGGCCTGGGACGACGCCCCCAACGCGCTCGGATTGGTGGCGGCGGCGCGCAAGAGCGTGGACGCAGCTGTGGTCGACGACCCGTCTCTGGGGCCGGTGGGGGCTCGGTTGGCCGACGCCGCCGTGCTGTTGGCCGACGTGGCTGCCGATCTGGCGAGCTACCTCGATCGGTTGGAGGCCGACCCGGCCCGCTTGGAATGGATCGCCGAACGTCGCTCGGCCCTGCAGGGGCTGCTGCGCAAATACGGAGCGTCGGTCAGCGAGGTGTTGGCATGGGCTGCTGAAGCCGCGCAGCGCTCGGGCGGGTTGGCGGCCACCGACGACCGCATCGCCGATCTGCAGGCCGAGGTGGCAGCGCTCGACGACGAGTTGGCGGCGAGCGCCGCGGCGATCACGAAGGGCCGTGCGGCGGCAGGGGTCGAGCTGGCCGCCTTGGTCCGCGACGAACTGTCCGCCCTGGCCATGCCGCACGCCCGGCTCGAGTTCGCGCTCGCCCCCGTCGCGATCGGCGCCCACGGAGCCGACCAGGTCACGATCATGTTCACCGCCAACGCAGGTGCCGCGCCGGCGCCGCTTTCCAAGGCGGCCTCCGGCGGCGAGCTGTCGCGGGTGCGGCTGGCGCTCGAGGTGGTGCTGGCGTCGGGTGCGACCGGGCAGACATTCGTGTTCGACGAGGTCGACGCCGGCATCGGCGGAGCGGTGGCCCTCGAGATCGGACGCCGGTTGGCCCGGTTGGCCGAACACGCCCAGGTGATCGTGGTGACCCACCTGGCGCAGGTGGCGGCGTTCGCCGACACCCACTACGTGGTGGCGAAGGCGACAGACGGGCAGGTGACCACCAGCGGCATCGTTGCGGTCGAGGGCGCCGAGCGGCTCGATGAGCTGGCTCGCATGATGGCCGGCCTGGAGGGGTCCGCGAACGCCCACGCGCACGCCGCCGAGCTGCTGGCGGCGGCCGCCCGCTGAGTCTTCGCCGGCCGAGGTGGTCGAGCGTGTCGAGACCTCTCCTGCGGATCGTTACGAGTATGGGATGCCAGCGCGCCGGTTCGCCACGGCGGCGTCAGGCGCTCTATGGTGGAACCCCGTGGGGAACGGCACCAGTACCAAGCACATCTTCGTCACCGGAGGCGTCGCCTCCTCGCTCGGCAAGGGCCTCACCGCCTCGAGCCTGGGCAGTCTTCTCGTGGCCCGTGGGCTGCGGGTCACCATGCAGAAACTCGACCCGTATCTGAACGTCGATCCGGGCACCATGAACCCGTTTCAGCACGGTGAGGTGTTCGTCACCGAAGACGGTGCCGAAACCGATCTCGACATCGGCCACTACGAGCGCTTCCTCGACGTCAACCTGAGCGCCGACGCCAACGTCACCACCGGCAAGGTGTACTCGAACGTGATCGCCAAAGAGCGCCGCGGCGACTTTCTGGGCGACACCGTGCAGGTGATTCCGCACATCACCAACGAGATCAAAGACGAGATGCTCTCGATGGCCACCGGCAACGTCGACGTGGTGATCCACGAGATCGGCGGCACCGTGGGCGACATCGAATCGCTGCCTTTCCTCGAAGCCGCGCGGCAGGTGCGTCGCGACGTGGGCCGCGAGAACGTGTTCTTTCTGCATGTGTCGCTGGTGCCGTACCTGGGGCCGTCCGGTGAGTTGAAGACCAAGCCGACCCAGCATTCGGTGGCCGCGCTGCGCCAGGTCGGCATCACCCCCGACGCGATCGTCTGCCGCTCCAACCGCGAGATTCCCGACGGCGTGAAGCGCAAGATCTCGCTGATGTGCGACGTCGACGAAGAGGCGGTGGTCAGCTGCCCCGACGCGCCGTCGATCTACGACATTCCCAAGGTGCTGCACGATGAGGGCCTCGACGCCTACGTGGTGCGCCGGCTCGGGGTCAGCTTTCGCGACGTCAATTGGACGAAGTGGAACGACCTGCTCGAGCGCGTTCACCACCCCAAAGAGGACGTCACCATCGGCCTGGTCGGCAAGTACATCGACCTGCCCGACGCGTACCTGAGCGTGTCGGAGGCGCTGCGGGCCGGCGGGTTCGCCAACCACGCGAAGGTGCACGTGCGCTGGATCGCGTCCGACTCGTGCGAAACCCCGGCGGGCGCCGCCGCTCAACTGGGCGATCTGGACGGCATCGTGGTGCCCGGCGGCTTCGGTATCCGTGGTGTTGAGGGCAAGCTGGGAGCGCTGAAGTACGCCCGCGAGAACCAACTGCCCACGCTGGGGCTCTGCCTGGGCCTGCAGTGCATGGTGATCGAGGTGGCCCGCGACCTGTGCGGGCTGGACGACGCCGCCTCGACCGAGTTCGAACCCGACACCGACGCGCCTGTGATCGCCACGATGGCCGAGCAGGTGGCCCACGTGTCGGGCGAGGGCCAGTTGGGGGCGACCATGCGGCTCGGCGCCTACCCGGCCGACCTGGTCAAGGGTTCGCTGGTCAGCAAGCTCTACGGCGCCACCAGCGTGTCGGAGCGGCACCGGCACCGCTACGAGGTGAACAACGCCTACCGCGACCAGTTGCACGCCGCCGGGCTGCGCATTGTCGGCACCTCGCCCGATTCGAGCCTGGTCGAGTTCGTCGAACTCGACCATGAGCAGCACCCGTTCTTCGTCGCCACGCAGGCGCACCCCGAACTCAAGTCGCGGCCCACCAAGCCGCACCCACTGTTCGTCGGCCTGATCGCCGCCGCCCTCACCCGCAAACTGTCGGCCCGGTTGCCGGTCGAGGAGTCCTGATGACTGCCGACCTGCCGGTGCTGGGGCCACGCGACAACGTCGACCGTCCTGCACAGTGGCCGCTGGTGTCGCACAAAGTGCTGGGCGTTGGTGCGGTCAGCGACTACGTGGACGACACCGTGGCCACGCCCGACGGCGAGCAGATGCACCGGCAGTACCTGCTGCACCCGGGCGCGGTTGCGGTGATCGCTCTGGACGATCACGATCGCGTGGTCGTGGTGCGCCAGTATCGTCACCCGGTCGGGTTTCAACTGATCGAGCCGCCGGCGGGGCTGCTCGACGCCGACGACGAGTCGTTCCTCGCAGCTGCGCAGCGCGAGCTGGCCGAAGAAGCGATGCTGGCGGCCGACGACTGGCGGTTGCTGATCGACATGTTCACCTCGCCGGGGTGCAACTCCGAGGCGATCCGGTTCTTTCTGGCCCGAGGGTTGCGCCGCGTGCCCCGTCCGGACGGGTTCGTGGTCGAGCACGAAGAACTCCACATGCAGGTCGGGCTGGTGCCCTTGGCCGACTTGGTCGAGGGCATCTACGCAGGGCAGATTCAGAGTCCGTCGCTAGTAGCCGGGGTGTTGGCGCTCGAAGCCGCCCGGCACAGTGGACGGCTCGACGACCTGCGACCCGCCGACCTGCCCTGGCCGGCACGGGACATCCGTCAGCACCTTCTGGACGAGATCGCGAAGCTGGCCTGAGCATGGCCGTGCAGCGGGTGGTCGGCGCGTTCCTCGACCATCTCACGGTGGAGCGAGGAGCTTCGGAGCACACCGTCGCCGGTTACCGGCGCGACCTGGCCCGCTATCGGGAGTTTCTCGACGAGTGGGGCCGTGCCGACCTGGCCGAGGTGACCGAGGCCGACGTCGCGGCGTTCGCGACGTGGCTGCGCGCGGGCTCCGAGCGGCACCCGCCGCTGGCGCCCAGCAGCGTGGCGCGGGCGTTGAGTGCAGTGAAGTCCCTGCACCGCTTCGCCGTCGACGACGGCCTGCTGGCCGACAACCGCGCCACCGGGGTGTCACCGCCGCAGGCCGGACGGCGGCTGCCGAAGGCGCTGCCCCTCGACCAGGTGCAGGCCCTGCTCGACAGCCCTGATGTGTCCACGCCGGTCGGCCTGCGCGACGCGGCCCTGCTCGAACTGCTGTACGGCACCGGCGCCCGCATCACCGAGTTGGTCAGCCTCGATGTCGACGACGTGACGCACCTGGCCCATGAGCCTGACGCCGGGCTGCGGCTGTTCGGTAAGGGGCGCAAAGAGCGCATCGTGCCGGTCGGCTCGTACGCGCGCGCTGCCCTGGACGCCTGGCTGGTGCGGGGTCGTCCGGCGCTGCTGCAGGGTGCGAGGGGTTCGACGCCGGCGCTGTTCGTGAACACCCGCGGTGCGCGGCTGAGCCGGCAGTCGGCCTGGGGGCTGCTGCGGCAGCAAGCCGACCGCGCAGGCATCACCGCCGAGATCGGCCCGCACACCCTGCGGCATTCGTTCGCCACGCACCTGCTCGACGGGGGAGCGGACGTGCGGGTCGTCCAGGAACTGCTGGGCCACGCCTCGGTGGCCACCACTCAGATCTACACGCTGGTGACGGTCGAGCACCTGCGCGAGGTGTTTCTGACCGCGCACCCACGGGCCCGATGATGCACGTGCATCGCTGATCGACCTGGCCGGCGAGGGGATGAGCCAACGCAACCATCACGTCGCCGCGCGCTCGAAATGTGTGCGACCGATACCGGCCCTTCGGTGGCCGACCATTCGGCTCGACCAACGTGCCCGCCGATTTGAGGGCTTCGCCGAGTGAGTTCGTGCAATTTGCACCCGTCGTGGCGCAGGATGGTTTCAACACCCCTCGTGAGAGAGACCATGAAGCCGATCGCCAGTGCCGGGGCTGAGCGCGCCCGACCGCCAAGGTCCAGCCGATTCGCGACCACCCGAAGGCTGGGTCGAACGGTGGCTGCAGCATGATTCGGGTGCTGGCCGCCGAAGACGATCCACTGGCCCAACGCGCGATTCGCGGATACCTGGCCCCGGTGCCCGACATCGAGGTGCTCGACATTGCCGGCGATGGCGCGAAGGCGCTCGCCCTGGTCGAATCGCTGCACCCGGACGTGCTGATCACCGATCTGCATATGCCGCACCTGAACGGGCTGGAGCTGCTCAAAGCGGTGTTCGCTCTGCCCGACCCGCCTCGGGCGTTGTGTTTCACCGCGCTGGGCGACGAATCGTCGATGCGGGCCGCGTTGTCGGCAGGGGCCAGTGGGTTTCTGCTCAAGGTCGATCCACCGGCCCTGCTGGTTCAAGCGATACGCAGCGCCTACGAGGGCGACGCCCTGGTGTCACCGAAGCTGACCGCTCAGGTTCTTCGCGGCATCACCACTGTCGGGGCTCGGCCCAAGCACCTCAACGACGCCGACGTCGAGTTGCTCGGCCTGGTCGGGCAGGGCCTGAACAACGGTGACATCGGCGACGCCCTGCACCTGGCCCCCAGCACCGTGAAGACCTACGTGAGCCGGCTGCTGCGCAAGACCGACAGCCGCAGCCGCGCCCAACTGGCAGCCCGCGCCCACGAGTGGGGGGTCGTGGTCGGCTGAGGCCCGATCACGTCATCGTCGTCGGTTTGTTCGGCGGGGAGTCCGCCGACCGCACGAGACATACTCGACGCGCTCGACCAGTGTGGCCGTCGCAGACCCACGGTTCTAGCGGCGTCGAAAGCGCAGCCAGCCGGCTGCGACGAACGCGACGCACCAGCCAAGTAGCAGCACACACGCGAGCAGGGCGGTCGGGCCCGGCTGCGCTGTGACGGTTCCGGTCGCGGTCTGCATGAGGCCGGCCGGAAGGTACCCGAGCCAGTTCTGGGTGCGTCCGGCGGCAACGAGCGCCGCTCCCACCATGGGCACGACGAAGAGCAGCATCACCATGGCGCCCACCGCGCTCGCCTGGCGCTGCAGCAGCAGGCTGAAGCCCAAGCCGACGGCCACCCAGGTGAGATGACTCACCAGCGTGCCCGCCAGCGTCACCCACAGTGCCGGAGCCGCGGCCAGAGCGCCGACCAGGCTGCCGGGCAGCATGACCAGCGCCACCGCAGCGATGGCGAAGGTGCCGACCGCAGTGATCAGCGCGGCCGCCGCACCACTGGCCAACACCTTGGCCAGTACCACGGTACGGCGCGACAGCACCAGCAACGACTGGTAGATGGTGCCGCTGCCCTGATCGGCGGTCACGATCAACGCAGCGAACACACCCAGCACCAGCCCTGACAGCGGCGAACCCAGGCCGAAGGCGTACGCCGCGCTGTCGATCAGAACAGACTGCGGCGCCGCCTCAGCCGCCGAGAGGCGAACGGAGTCGAACCCGAAGGCGGCGGCCGTCACCAAGAACACCAGAGCCAGCGGCAGCAGCCAGTAAGTCAGCCGGTAAGCGCGCAGTTTGATCAGTTCGGAACCGACGGCGTTGCTCAGCATGATTGCCTCCTCAGCGGGCTGCGGCGGGGTGGAGCCCGGCGCGGTAGTCGACGTGCTGTTCGGTGATCGCGGCAAAGCGCTCCTCAAGACTGGCCATGGCCGCCGAGAGATGGGTGAGGAGCAGGTCATGGTCGCGGGCCAGCCGGCTCACCTCGATGACCGTCAAACCGGCGATGCGCAGGCGTCCGTCGGGCAGCCTGACGACCTCGGCTCCGGCTTCGCGGCAACGAACGGCGAGCGAGGCGTCGTCGTCGCAGGAAGCGAAACTGACGCTTCGGTCGGCCACGAGAAGGTCGCCCAACGGCCCTTCGTGCAGCACGCGGCCGCGCCCGATCATCACGATCCGGTCGACGGTCTGGGCCAGTTCGCTGAGCAGATGGGACGAGATCAGCACAGCTTTGCCCTGGCCGGCCAGCTCGCGCACGAAGCGCCGTAGCCAGGCCACGCCGTCGGGGTCGAGGCCGTTGGCCGGTTCGTCGAGCAACAGGGTCTGGGGCTCCGACAGCACGGCCGTCGCGATGCCGAGGCGCTGCTTCATGCCCAGTGAGAAGCTGCCGATCGGGTGATGGGCCACCTCGGTCAGGCCGGTGAATGCGAGCACCTGCTCGGCCCGCGAGGCCGGCAGACCGAGGGCTATGGCGACCAGGCGCACGTGGTCGCGAGCGGTTCGACGCGGCAACACCCACCCCGCCTCCAGCAGTGCGCCCACCTTCACCTGTCCCGCCGGTCGTCCGCCCAGTGGGGTGCCATCGACCACGACGGAACCGGAGTCAGGCAGTTCAAGGCCCGTCGCAACCCGCATCAGGGTGGACTTGCCGGCACCGTTGGGGCCGACGAAGCCGGTGACGGCTCCATCGGGCACACAGAAGCTCACCCCGTCCAACGCCCGGGTGGAGGCGTAGGTGCGGGTCACTCCGCAGATCTCGATCATCGGTTCGCTCCTTGGTTGGTCAGCAGAATCAGGTCGCCCAGCTCGTCACACTCGGTGGTGGGGGTGCGCGCGCCCCAGAGGCCGACCGGCCGACGGTCCATCACCGTCACCCGCAACAATGACGTGCGCAGGCCGGCGGGCAGGTGCCAACTGGTTGCCGACCTGGCGCTGGACAAGCGCAACAGGTAGTGCCGGGTGGCCAGCCAGCCTCGACGATGGCTCAGGCTGCCCAGCGCGACGGGCGCAAACGCGGCGTACCAGCGGTCGGCCAGTACGACACCCAGGGCCAGCGTCGAGGCGGCGAACCAGGGCAAGCCGTGCCAGAGCAGCATGACGCTGACCAACGTGCTCACCGTTGCGGCGCAGATGCTCAGGCCGGGCCGAGGCCGAGGGGGCGCGGCAACCTCGCAATCGGCCGACATGATTTCGTGGGCCAGCCCGCGAGCCCGATCGTTGGTGGCAACCGGCAGCACGACGAACGTACGAAACTCGCCGCGCGCGTTGTCGACCACGAGGCTGAGCCGGCTGCAGCCGACCACGCGCATCAGCACATTCTGCGACAACCGAACGCCCACGACTCGACTGAGGTCGGCCTCGCGCGCCTGATGGTGAAACAGGCCGCCGGTGCTCACGAAGCGGGAGCCTTCACGGCTCACCCGAAACTCGTGAAAGGTGATCGACGCCCGCACGAAGCCGAAAGCGAACGCCAGGGCGACGGCGGCCGCGAGCACCGTCGGGTCGCCGCTCAGCACCTGCTCGATCAACCCGGTGCCGCTGGGCAGGCGCAGTGGCTCGGCGAGGTCGTTGTAGGCGCCGAGCACGAAAGGGATGATGAGCAGGAACTTGGCATGGGTCAGTGAGATCAGGGCCTTGTCGCGCAGCGACGCCGAGTAGATCAACGTGCCGGGCACGGTGCCGGCCGCCGGCGCAGTGGGTGACTCTGCGGCCGCTGCCGCTGCACGGCCCGAGGCCGAGTGCTCTGCGTAGAGGGCTCGCACCCGGGCGACCTGATCGGCGTCCATTGCCTCCAGCAGCAGATCCTCGCGGCCCTCTGCGCCGATCACTGCGCGTATCCGGCTCGCCCCGATCAGGCGGTGCGACAGGTCTTGGTCGATCGACAGCGCGCTGATCTCTGACCACCGGGCGAAGGCGACCTGCCGAGTGGGCCAACCGGTTTGCAGGCTGATGCCGTCGCCGGTGACGGCGAAGCGGGTGGTCAACCAGTCGAAGAGCAGTACCTGAACGCGGGTGGCCGAGTAGTAGATCACGAGCAGCGTCCACGGCAGGTGAAGCCATTGCGGCAGGCGTTCGGCCACGCCGCCCTGCAGCAACATGAAGGGCACGTAGACCTTGACCGCGTCGACCGCCCGCAGCGCGATGAGGCGGGGGCTAACGCGGCGCATGATCGACCGTCCGGTTGAGGTGAGCCTGGGCCAGGGCCGCCGCCTCTTCCGCGCCCACCGGGCCGAGGTCGTGGGTCGAGCCGAGCGTGCCGATGCGAACCGTGCTCAGACCCAGGGCACGCTGAACAGGGCCCTCACGGACGTCCACGAAGAGAATCTGGTTCGCCGGAACGGTCAGACTGCGCGCAACCAGCACTCCTTCGCGCTGGCGTAGGCCGCGCTCGTCCAGGCAGTAGCGGTAGGCGCGCCATCGGCGTGGAATCAGCCAGATCAGCTCTGCGACTGTCGACACGGCACCCACGGCGATTCCGATCCACGCCAGTGCCTTCAACCAGTCGGACGGCCACCAGTACCAACCTGCGAGCCACAGCAGGGCGCTGAAGATCACCGCCGATGCCACCGCGTGCAGACGCCACAGTCCGACCGCCGCGACGGGCAGCGTGCGCCACCGGTCACCGCGACACACGGCGCACCTCCTGAGGGGTGCGTCGCACCTGGGCCGGCCAGAGCAGGAGCCCTGCCAGGCCGAACGCTGCGAACAGGTAGTCCAGGGGTGAGCGCATCAGGCCGACGGCGGCCAGGTAGCCGACTCCGGCCACGTACAGCACAGGCACGACGAGACTCGGCCACCTGGCTTGACGACGGATCAGCCACCCGTGCGCCAGTACGACAAGTAGCACGCCGGCCGCAACAGCCAGATAGGCGCCGTCGATGCGAGGAAGGTACATGGCTCTCTCCAACTCGGGGTAGTACAGTGGGCTGAAAGGGTGGTTGGTGCTGCTTCGATCAGCGCCAACCACCCTCATCTGTCAGCGCAGACCGAGAATTTCCAGAATGCGATTGATGATCCAGTCGACTGCCATTCCGTTGCGAATCCAGTCATAGATTCGGTTACGGTTTGCCCAGCACCAATCGACTGCCCGCTTGCCGTACTTTGCGATCAAAGCGACGATACGAAGAAAGATGCCCCACATGTTCTTCACCCCCTCTCGGCGTTGAGGCCGCGGACCTTTCCGCGGCTGGTGTCCATTCAGCCCAGCGCAGAGGCGGCGCGCCAGCGACTGTCACCCGAAGTTGATCGCGCGAGCGCCAACAGTCTCCGAAAGTTGATCGAACCCTCTGCCCGTGGTGTCTGGGTGTCACCCGCTGGTGACTGGCCGGCAATGGCGGTGGGATTTGTGCGTAGCGTGACGCGCGTCCAGCACACCCCGAGGAGATACAAAAATGACAATGCTGAACGTGATCGAACTGATAGTGGCGTCGATGCCATTGCTGCACCTGGGCGCAAGCGTCGTGCCCGTGCGGCGAGTGGCTCGCCGAATCGACGGCATCTGCGACTGGCTGCCGCCCTACTTCTGTCGTAGATGAACCCAATCGGTGGGGAGCAGGCTCGCTACGCTGCCTTCATGGTGGCTGCTCAGCGTCCTGTCAAGGGTGAGGCGCTGTGGCTTGAGCCGGCGCTCGCGAGCGCGCTGCTGGTCGTGTCGCTGGTCGCGAGCTACGGGGAGCCGTGGCCGCACTACCTGTGGATCGACATCGTGACGTGTGCCGGCGCCGCCGCCGCCTACCGCTGGCCCCTGGTTGGGGCGAGTGTGGCGGCCCTCGGCCTCGCGGTCTGGCTGGTGATTCCCGATGCTGGGCCGAGCGTCAGTGGCCTGGGTGTGCTGATCGTCGTGTTTGCGGCCCATCGCAAGAACCTGTCGTGGCGGTTACCTCTGACGCTCGTCGTGGCAGGGCTGCTCTTCGCAGTGATGATTGTTCGATCGGGCGTCGAACCCGAACGGTACTGGGGGTCATCGCTGCTCTGGGCGGTGTTCCTCGGCGTGGCCGTCGGATCGGGTGCGCTGTGGCATCGGCGCTACCGGCTGCTACAGCAGGAGCGTGAGCGGGCCGCGGCCGACCTGGAGGAGTTTCGCCTCGAACTCGCCCGCGATCTGCACGACACCGTGGCGCAAACGCTGTCGGCCACGGCGATGCGAGCACACCTGGCGCTGGCTGAGACTGACGTACCCGGCGAGGTGCGCACCGACTTGGAATGGATCGCTGAGCAGTGCCGGTCATCGGCGCACGATCTGCGTCAGATTCTGGGCCGGTTGCGCGGACGGGAGCCGTCCGCAGGTGTACCGCTGGCGAGCCTCGGGACCCTGCGCGCGACCGTCGAGCAGCAGGTCGAGCGACTCGTCACCGCGGGCTTCACCGCCGAGTCCGAGGTGGGTGTGGGCCGGCTGAGCGCCGCGCGGGCGCAGGCGCTGAGTGCGGTGACCGTCGAGGCGGTGAACAACATGGTGCGCCACGCGGCACCCGGCACCCTGTGCCGCATCGACATTCGCGACGACGGCGACGACGTGGTTGCCACCTACACCAACACCGCGGGCGCGCATTCGGCCGCGGCGCCCGGCATGGGGTTGACCGGCGTGCGCGAAAGGCTGGCGCTGCTGGGCGGCACCAGCGAGCAGACCCGAGCAGGCACCGAATGGCGACTGGTCGCCCGGCTTCCGCACGGCGTCGAGGCCAACCCCACCGGTTGAGGCGCGGCCACCCACGGCCGCGCCGACGTCGTGGGCGGCGGGCTGGTGGTGGCCGAGCTGGCGGCCTGAAAGGTTCTGTCACAGGGCACAGTGACAGTGCGCAGCATGGCACCAACGCATCACGCGATCGACTACATCGCGTTCACCGCGCTCGATCTGCCGGCCGTCAAGGCCTTCTCCACCGCAGCCTTCGACTGGCGTACGCCCCCGGTTACGCAGGCATCGTGGCACCCGGCGGCACCGGCGAGATCAGCGGTTTCAACGCCACCGGCGATGGCCGGGCCGGCGGCAATCCGCTGGTGCTGCTGTACTCCGACGACCTCGACGCGACGGTCGAGGCCGTCCGGGCGCCCGGGGTAACGATCGCCACAGGGCCCTACGAGTTTCCCGGGGGGCGGCGATTCCACTTCACCGACCCCAGCGGCAACGAGTTGGGGGTGTGGCAGGCAGCCGAATCGCACTGAACCGGCGTGGCGTCCGGCCGGTCACGAAATGACCATTAGCCTCTTTGTCGACACTTGGAGGCAATCGTGATCGACACCAGCACCGACGCACTGTTCGAGTCCATCGAAATCGACGGGCCCGAACTCGGCCCCACCGGACGTCCGTTGCCCGACCTGCCCGAGCCCCAGCCGCCGCAGGGCACCGGCCGCGCCCTGATCATCGCCATGTGCAACCAGAAAGGTGGTGTGGGCAAGACCACCACCACGATCAACCTCGGTGCTGCGCTCACCGAAACCGGACGCCGCGTGCTGCTCGTCGATTTCGATCCGCAGGGGTCGCTGTCGGTCGGCCTGGGCGTGAACCCGCACACGCTCGACACCAGCATCTACAACCTGCTGCTCGCCCGCGACCACGACGTGCACGACATCATCGCGCCTTCGGTGGTCGACGGCCTCGACATTCTGCCCGCCAACATCGACCTGTCGGCGGCCGAGGTGCAACTGGTCAGCGAGGTGGCCCGCGAGCAGACCTTGAAGCGGGTGCTCACCGCCGTGCGCGGCGACTACGACATCATTCTGATCGACTGTGCGCCGTCCCTTGGCCTGTTGACGGTCAATGCGCTGACCGCCGCCGACAAGGTGATCATGCCGCTCGAATGCGAGTTCTTCGCGCTGCGCGGCCTCGCCCTGCTCAACGACACCATCGGCAAGGTGCAAGACCGGCTCAACCCCGAACTAGAGATTCTGGGCATTCTCGGCACCATGTACGACGCGCGTACCTTGCATTCGCGTGAGGTGCTCGAAAGGGTCGTGCAAGCCTTCGGTGACAAGGTGTTTCACACCGTCATTCGGCGCACCATCAAGTTCCCCGAAACCACCGTCGCCGGCGAGCCCATCACCACCTACGCCAGCAGCTCACCCGGCGCAGAGGCCTACCGCATGCTGGCCCGGGAGGTGCTGCAACGATGCCCCGGCGCGTAGCACTCCCCGGCGCGAAGGAGCTCTTTCGCCCCACCGAACCCGCGAACGGCAACGCGCGGCCGTCCGGACGGGTCAAGCACGACGAGAAGATCACCGTGTACGTCAGTGCCGACGAGTTGGTCGCCCTCGAACAGGCCCGGCTCACCCTGCGTGCCCGGCACGGCATCGCCGTCGACCGCGGCCGCATAGTAAGAGCCGCAGTCGCGCTGGCCGTGGCAGACCTGGACGCCACCGGCGAAGACAGCGACCTGATTCGCCAACTCGACGAATCGTGACCGCGTCCGTGACCGAACAGGTGCCCGGCTTCACCGTTCGGCTGACCAACTTCGAGGGCCCGTTCGACCTGCTGCTGCAGCTCATCTCACGGCACCGGCTCGACATCACCGAGGTCGCGTTGAGCGTTGTCACCGACGAGTTTCTGGCCCACGTCAAGGCTGGCCAGGCCGAGCACGGGCCCGGTCGGTGGGATCTGGAACAGACCACCCAGTTCATCGTGGTGGCGGCCACTCTGCTCGACCTGAAGGCGGCCCGGCTGCTGCCCCAGGGCGAGGTGGACGACCCCGAAGACCTGGCGCTGCTCGAGGCCCGCGACCTGCTGTTCGCCAGGCTGCTGCAGTATAGGGCGTTCAAGCGGGTCAGCGAGTGGATCGCCGTCACCCTCGCCACAGAGGGTCGGCGGCACCCGAGGCCGGGCGGGCTCGAGGAGCAGTTCAAGGCCCTGTTGCCCGAGCTGACCTTCACCGCCACGGCCGACCAACTGGCCTGGCTCGCGGCCCGGGCCCTCACCCCCCAGCCGGCGGAGCAGGTGTCGCTCACCCACCTGCACCAGGCCAACGTCAGCGTGCGGGAACAGGCCGACATCGTGGTGGCTCGGCTGCGTGAGCTGGGCTCGGCGAGCTTTCGCGACCTGGTGGCCGATGCAGGGGAGCGCCTCGTGGTGGTGGCGAGGTTCCTGGCGCTGCTGGAGCTGTTTCGCGAACGCGCCGTCGCGTTCGAACAACTCACCCCGCTGGGCGAGTTGCGAGTACGGTGGGTCGCCGGCGACGCCGACGACATCGAGATCTCCGCCGAGTTCGACACCGAAACCGACAGCCAGGAGGGCAGCGATGACTGATCCGGTCGACACCGCGCCGCTGCTGATCGACGACGAGGACGAGTCCGTCGTCGAACCGGCCGCGATCACCGCCCCACTGGAGGCGTTGCTGCTGATGGCCACCGAGCCCATGCCCACCGCCGAGCTGGCGCAGGCTGTTCGGGCCCCGGTTGCCCTGGTCGAGCGGGCGCTGGCCCATCTGGCCGAGTTCTACGACGAAACCGGGCGTGGCTTCGAACTCCGCTACGTGGGCGGCGGCTGGCGGTACTGGACGCGCGCCGAGCACGCCGAACTCATCGGCGGGTGGTTGATCGAGGGTCAACACGCCAAGCTGTCGCAGGCCGCCCTCGAAACCCTGGCGGTGGTGGCCTACCTGCAGCCCATCTCACGCAGCCGGGTCTCTGCCGTCCGCGGTGTGAACGTCGACGGGGTGCTGCGCACCCTGGTCACCCGCGATCTGGTGCACGAGGTCGACCGCGACCCCGAGACCGGTGCGATGCTGTTCGGCACCACGGGCGAGTTTCTGGAGCGGCTCGGCCTGGCGGGACTGGACGACCTGCCGCCGATCGCCCCCCACCTGCCGGACGCGTCCGAGCTCGATGCCGAGCTGAGGGCTCTGGCAGAAGATCCGTCCGTCGAACTCGTCGAGACCTCTGTGCCGTCGGACGACTCCTTGGTCATCCCGGCGGACGCCGGGATCTCCAGACAGGCGAATGAGTCCGGAACGACCACGCTGTCCAGCGGCGGAACCGTCGGAGATCCCGGCGTGCGCCGGGATGAAGAGGTGCGCCGGCATGACGGTCCGCTGGTCGAGCTCGTCGAGACCCCTACGTCCGGCGAGGAGACTGCACATGAGTGAGACGGCGAACGAGGGCGTCCGGCTGCAG